>Ga0206677_10004958_pt1 | contig 10681 bp, 15 predicted proteins | sample M130m12015metaG_FD_155475 | JGI IMG/M metagenome (GOLD analysis project Ga0206677, IMG submission 155475) | Ammonia-oxidizing marine archaeal communities from Monterey Bay, California, United States - M1 30m 12015 | ecosystem: Environmental > Aquatic > Marine > Intertidal zone | place: USA... | reverse complement strand
TCTCAGCGAAACTCCCATCCAAATCAAAGTGAACAAAGAAGTCAAGGATTTGTAAATACTTGTTAGTCAACTGATTGATAACAGGTAAGTACTGCCTTATAATCTTTGTCTTTATACCCGTGTCTTTCAGTAGTTCTGCGTTGACACGATTGTATGAGTTTTGTTCAGCGAGTTTAAACTTGTCTTCTTGTAAACCCTCTTTCTCTATTCTTAGTTTCTCCAGACCCTCGTTTGCTTCGGTAAGGTCTCCAGTATTATCTTCTATCTCTTGTATTTCATTCTGTAGTCGAGTAATGTTAGTATTGATACGACCAATCTCTTGAGTGTTGGCATTGACTTTACTCTGCCACTCTCTCACTTCATTCAACTTAGTGTTTACTTGTTCTAATAATAAGTCAAGACTAGTACGTTTTTTCTCACCCATCTCCAGTGCATCTTTAATAGTTCCTGCCTTGGTCTTACATTCGGATAGGTGGTGTTGTTTCGTATCGGCATCTATATCCTGTTCGCACGTAGGACAGATATCATTCTCAGAAAAGAACTTTGCCTGTTTCACTACGTTCTTCTGTTGAGTACGGAACTGCGTCATAAACTTATCAAGTTCAGTAATGTCACCAGATACCTTGATGGACTCTTCACTCAGGGTAGGTTGGTTTGTTGTTATTTCAGAAGTAAGACTTCCGTTAGACTCATTCAATACTCGTATATCCTCTTGAAGATTATTGATAGTATCCTGTTTCTCTTTCTTTTGTGCCGATGTAATCGTAGTCAGGTCACGAAGGTATTTCTTCTGAGCAAGTATCTTAGTATCGACCAGATTGATTTCGTGTGCGTTGTTATTGATTTTATCTTTGAGTATAGATGTCTGTTCCTTCAGGATACCATTCATCTTACTGAAAACATTAATATCAAGTAGGTCTTCAATCACTTCGCGTCGTGCTCCTCCAGAGAGTTGCATGAACGGGACGAAGGACGAAGACCCAAGAACCACGATTTGATGAAAGGACTTGTGGTTCAACTTGATAATATTATTCTCAAGCATTTGTTGATATTCGCGTGCATGAGAATTTTGATTCACCATATTGCCATTGACCCATATCTCAAACTTGTTGGGTTTGATACCACGGACAACTTTATAGTTGGACGAACCGATGCGAAACTCCACCTCTACAATAGTACCTTTACCATTGATTGAGTTTACGAGTTGCGTCTTAGAGATTTTGCGATGAGGTTTTCCGAAGATGGCAAATGACAAGGCATCTAACATAGTAGACTTACCTGCACCATTTTGCCCTACAACTAATGTGGTAGGAGTTTTCTCAAACTCAACTTCAGTAAAGTTGTTGCCTGTAGACAAGAAGTTCTTGAACCGCAGTTTCTCAAAATAAATCATAAAATTTCCTTTTCAACATCCATTATATCACAATGGATAACATAAGTCAAGCACAAAGTTATACTATTTCCATACTCTGTGCTTCTTTCATTAAATCAGAAATCTCTTTCTTTATCCTACCCTTGTCGAGGTCAGTGTTGACAGCATCAATATAATCATATACAATCTGTTCAGTATCCTCTACAGAAACCTTTGCGTCATCAACATTGTCTCCAATAAAGTCTGAGAAGTCTTCTTGTATCTTGAGTTCGTGTATCTTTTGTGCCTGTACCCTGTCAACAAACCTTTCGAACTCATATGCATCACCCTTGTTCACTACAATAATCTTTACGAACTTCTCGTCGAGATGTGACAGGTCTTGGAACTTGTTTAACTTCTCGTGGTCATAATATATCTTCTCATAGATTGTGACAGGGTTACGAACAGAAGTCAGTTCTCTCGTATCAGTATCAAGAATGTGGAAGTACTTGTTGTCATTACAATCATTCCAGAAAAACTCCATCTGTGACCCAAGGTATTGTATATTACCCATATGTGACTTGGCATGAAAGTGACCCGACAGAACCATCTCAAATCTCTCAAAGAGTTTCGGAGACATACCATCTTGACAAGGCATACCTTTCTGCATATCAAAACCTTGTAGTTCTAGATGCGCACCAATAAAGTCTGCTTTACAATTCGCGATAAAGTCGAGACACTGTTCTTCATTCTCTTTACATATCCAAGGGACAAGTCCCATCTTCAATCCTTCATAGTTCAACACTGTTGGTTCCATAACAAGATTAACTTCATTCATATAGTGACCTTGAAGTTCTTTCAGAGCATTCAACTCATTTGTGTTCTTGTAGTATACGTCGTGATTTCCTGGAATGATATCCATCGTGATACCATACTCGCGTAACTTCTCTAAAAAGATTTTACGATTGTGTCCAAGTGCCTTGAAGTTGACAGTCTTACGATTATCATAGTAGTCGCCAAGGTGAAGTATCTGAGTGATATTGTTTTCTAGTAAGTATGGGAAGAATACATCTCGATAAAACTTCTCTTGGTAATCCATAAAGATGTCCGAAGAGTTTCGTATACCCGCATGGGTATCATTCAGTATTGCGATTTTCATAGTTTGCCTTTCTTATATAACCTTCAGTATATCACACTTGACACAATAAGTCAAGCATTATATTGGGTCATTCCCAAGGGTCACTTTCAATATAAAAATCCAATGCCGCTTCTTGTTCGTCTAACCATTTATTATAGGTTACATTATCTTTGTGTAATAGTCTCGTTTTTGCGTCACCAAGAACTTCTAAGTTCCAACCCATTAACTCAAGGTCGCGACCATGATATGTGAAATGTACGTCACTCATTAATAAATCCAGAGAGGTCACTATCAACTTTGACTGTACGTCTTTTACGTTGTTTCTTTACAATCTCTTTCCACTCACTATCCTTGACCTTTACCTCATCAATACGAATACGGAGTTGGTCAACGAATGCTTGTGCAACTGTGGCACTCTGAGCATCACCAAGTTCATTATCAAGAAAGTTCTCAATACCAGATTGTTCTATATACTTCATTTTGATATCTTGTTGTTTCTTTTCCTTTGCTATTCTGCGTAGGAATGCATACCAAGATATTTGTGTGAAGTAAGCAAACGCATTTGGTTTACCTGTTCGTGTTGCCGCTTCGAGGTTGTAGTTCTCTATTGCCTTGAGACAATTCTCTACTGCGTCCATTACCATCTCTTCTCTGTATGTGTATCTCACAAAGTTTGATTTATGGGAAAGTCCTTCAGATATTTTTAGGAAACATGATGCAATATAATCAGGAACCTTTGGAAGTCGGTTTGCCTTTTTATCGCGTGCCTCATTTAGTATAGTAACATAGTCAACCACTGCTTGTGAGAACTGCGCGTTATTCACGTAGTGTGGTCTATCTCTTGGTTTCACTTTATTCATTTTAATTCCTGTTATAGTTTTATTTCTATACCTACTATTCTATCACAACGGAGTGTAGAAGTCAAGCAAATATTTCTTGATTATCTGATTACCTGATTATTTGATTATATTTCATTTTGTGCTTGACATATTCTGAAAAGTATGGTATACTTAAAGTACTCTTTGGGAAGGGTTGGATATACATATTTAATGTAACGTCTTTGGGTCTATAAATGGGAGCACATTGTCGTCGTTTCCTTCATCATCATTCTCTTCTTCAATACTTTTTAAATGGTCTCTTAACTTCTGAGTCAGTTCATTCACATCACCATTACCTGTTACGGTTGCTTGACTTTCTCTATTCTCAAACATCTCTTGCATACTAATAAGTGCTTCTTCATATTGTATCAATATAGAATCAACAGGTTGAGCAATACCAACAATATGTGCCGCGTTCAATATAATAAAGTCCTGTAAGTTTTCTTGATATACCATCCAAGGTCGAAAGGAATAATATCTGTAGTTACCACCTTCAGTTTCACCCATAACAAGTTTCATTGCCTTACGAACAACTATCTCTGTCTCGTCATCCATATTCCATTGAACTACTTCAGCGATAATCTCTTCCCCTGATGTAAGTTTAAATTGTTTTGTTTCGTATAACTCTTTACTCATAATATTATTTAGTCCTACTTTAAGTCCAGTTTAAATATGTTATATGGGAACTGTTCCTTACTATATATCTTGATTCTTTCACCACTATGTTTCAGTGTAAAGTTCTTATGAGATTTCACATGGAAGTCATCTGCAATGTCATAGAGTTTAGCAACACTACCATCATCACTCATTCGTAATGCCCTACCAATAGATTGCAACACTTTCACTTGAGACTTACTTGGAGATGCAAATATAATATTATGTAGGTTCCTTATGTTGATACCCGTGGAGAATGTACCGAGTGACGCAACAATAATAGCATTTTTCTGCTTCTCTACAATACCGCGTATTTGTTCCCTATCTTTTGCATCTACCTCCCCAGAGACGTAATATACGGGTCTCTCGCCTACTTTGTCGCGTATCATATCAAATAATGGTTTACCATGCTTTTCTACGAACTGAAATAATACCAGCGAGTTTCCCTTCTGGTCTGCCGCAAGATTAGTAATCAATCTATTGCGTTTCTCATTCGTGACAATATATTCTATTTCCTCTTGATAGGTCTTACCCTTCATCCAATGACATACGTCGTTATGATACCTTAATAATAGAATGGAGATATCTAACTTAGCAAGTGTACCTTTCTCCTGTAGGTCTCTGGTCATCGTCACTCTTTTCGTTGGACCAAATAATCCTTCAAGCACAAGTTTATTTGTTGCGGTTCCATCGAGTGTCCCTGTCATACCAAATCTATATTCGGCATTCACACACTTATTCATTATACCCGAAAGAGACTTTGCCTTGAAGAGATGAACCTCATCACCTACTACGCACCCAAAGTTCTCGTACCATTCTCGACTAAACTTGTAAATAGATTGCCACGTTGATATGATGATAGGTTTGTCGGTATTCTTATCCTTACCACTATAGATACGATGCACATTTTCTTCTACATCAAATCCATACTCATCAAAGTCTTTATAGAGTTGTTCGACTAGACTTGTTGTAGGAACAACAATCAGTATCTGTTTGTCGCCATAGTTATCCATGTACCATCGTATTAGATTATAACAGATAAAGGATTTACCCGAACCTGTAGGGGACAATAAAATCGCGCGTTTTTTCTCGATGCCGTGTGACACTGCTTCATATTGATAATCGCGTAGGGGAAAGGGTAACTTCAAACTCTCTTGAAACTTCACAAGGGTTTGGTGGTCTACTTTATTTCTCTGAGCAGGATGTCCATAGTCGGTCTCCTGTAATCGTAGGGGATACATTCGGTCACTACAAAACTTACGTAAGTGTTCATACAAACCCACATTGAGTTCGCGAGTGACCTGATTGAACAACTTAATTTTGCCGTCCCACTTTTTGTTCTTGTAGGCAGGGACATATCTATAGTTGGGTACAAAGAAAGAAAAGTATTCTCGTAGTTCTGGTATCTGATGCGCCTCCGCATCAACCAACATCATACTATGATTCTTGAGTCCTACGGTTATTGTGTTTGGCAGTGTATTCTTTGTCTCTGGCATCTTCTTCTATAAACTTATATCTTAACGATTCGAATACTTCTTCACGTCGATTTTTATCAATGTAGTTATTATCTATAAGGAAGTTAACTCGTTCTTCTGCGAATGCCTTTGCTTGTTTTTCTACACTCATTAGTATCCTGCCTCAAGTTGTCTTATCTTGATGATGTTACCAATCGTGGTGTGTCTCCAGTTGAGATTGTTCATGATACTTTCGAGAGTTTCGACAATAGTTTTTAGATACTGAATACGTATCTCGCTGTCCTGTATCTCTTGGTCTGCATCGTAGTAGTATTTCTCTAGGTCACCCTTCAACACTTTAAGTCCATTGAACGGGTCGGGTGACCAGTTCTTTGACTTCATAGTCTCTTCGTCCATCTTTCCGTTGTACCATAACCACTTATCTTTCAACAGAGACTTCTGAGAAAACTCTGCTTTCTTTAATCGTAGTTTGGTTAGGGATAGATACTCAAGATACTTGGCATGCATCTTGGGAGTGTCCATACTATTCTTGTCAAGTTGACCCTCTTTTATGAGAGAGTCAACTTTCCATTCTGCCAATATGGATTCTAAATCTATCACTTACGCATCATTTTGTTGACTTTATCTAAGCGTTTTGTTTCTTTGATATTGTCTGAATAAGTGTAAGGGAAGAACTGAGGTTTTATGCTAACCATACTAACCTTATCCAAGGTGAATGGGTTTCCTTTTTTACCTTCATTCCAACAATGATAAGCAATATTCATAATCAAACTGTTAAGTCCCTCCTCAATATCCTCGCAAGTCGTCTTTGTTATGTTTCCTTGTCTCTCTAGATGTTCTATATGAGCATTTGTATCAAGGTACAAAGGTACTACTACTTCTGGATTTCCCTCTGATATTCCTTTGAGGATTTCTGCCAAACCCGTATGATGCAGAGACCCGATTCCTCTTGTTCCCAGACATTTGTAACCACTAAATTCTTCCAACTGCATGATTTTTGATATTTGTCGCTCTTGAAGTTTCTTTTCACCTTTATATTTCTGGAGAACATTTGTGTTATTTCTCGCGCCATCAGGTGCGGCATATTGTAGAAGAAGATTAACAGTTGCTACAGCACCTTTCTCAGATTGACCCACAAAATGCTCTGCATTAGTTGCGACAAACCATTTCTTAAAAGCAAGTTCAGTTTTACTTCTTGGATAGAACTGCCCCCCCTTTGCCCAAATTTGGTTATCCTTTGCCCAGTAACCTAGTAGAGTGTCCTCCCATATAGTCTCATGATTATCTAGAGTTATTTTTTTCTCTTTATTATTTGACCATATCCCTATATTGCGTACCTTGTTGTAATCACCATCTAAGTCTTTGTAAAAATCTAAAACCTGAAAAGTATGTTCCTCTGCTCCATTAGCATGCGTTATCGCAAGAGTATGATTAGCACCCAAAACCATGTATCGGGCAGTTACCATAGGGTTTTCTAGTTCTTCCCAATCTTCACCAAAATCAACAAGTAGACCTAAGTCTAGGATATCTGCTGATTTGTATGTAGTCATATTGTTATAGATAGCATTTAGATGCTTTGTGTTTACGATTACATCACGAATCTGCCAACGAGCAATTTCTAAACCCAAACCGAACATTCCTTCTATTACACCTTCTTCATTTGTTAGGAAAAAATCTGTTAAGGGAAAAGACGTAGTAGTCCCCCAGGTACGTTCTTTAAGTTGATTTTTAAGTTCCTCTAGTTCGGGGTATAGTTTTAGAGGAATGATTTGGTCAGAAGTATCATAGACCTCAACTCCATCTTCTGCTACTACTTTTAAATTAGTTTTTTTCATAATATATTTTTCCTTGTATTATTAATATTAAGTTATGTTTGTATAGTATCACACTTGACACAGAATGTCAAGCATTATTTTCAAAAGAAGTTAGGTCACTTTTATCAGAAATGTTATATAGTAATATTTCACGAGAAGGTTTTGCTTCAAACCCATCTTCAGTTATCTTCTTTCTTCCTGCAGTGTATGTCACAGGAAAGTATTGATAGGACATACCAGATGTTCTTTTTTCAAACCAATCATCATCTGCACGATTAGCAAGAAAAACATCTTTCCTATCCTTTGAGAAGTCAATCAACTTCAACAAGTCTTCATCAGTAAACCCATTACCGTAGTCAGCAAAACTGTCACGATAAGGTGGGTCAAAGAAAAAGAAACCATCGACACCCTGAACGGATTCACTCCAATCACATGATGTGATAGTAGCATTTTGTAATGCTTCTTCCCACCACTCCAATACACCCCTGTCAAAGACTTTATCTTTTTGATTGAGTAATCCAGAAGGTGTTCCGTATCTACCATTTGTATTTTTGTTTAATTGATAGATGCCATTGAAACCTGTCTTCATTAAGAAATATAATGTTGCCGCTTCTTTGACTTCATTCCATTCCTTATAGTCGTAAGCATGTTGATGTCGTAAATCAAAATAGAATGTTTTACGGTCTGGTTTACTTCTAGGAAGATAGTCTGATTCATACTTAGTCATTATTGATAAGAACTCGTCATGATGTTCTTTTATCATTCTGTATATACGCACTATGTCTTCATTGATATCATTGATATATGTGGTGGTAGGTTTATATTTATCCATCACATGAATAAACATAGCACCGCCACCAAAGAATGGTTCACAATATGTATCTACTGTTTGAGGCATGTATGGTAAGTAATGCTTAAGCATTTTTTTCTTACCACCCGCCCACATGAATAATGGTTTCATATATTATAATGCTTCCAAAGTTTTCTTCATGATATCATAAACTTCTTTCTGTGTGAATCCTTCTTCTTGTCTCACGAAAGTAAAGTTGTTTGAACCCTTTGTCGCAAACATCTGTTCTCCCGCATCAGCAAGTTTGTTAGAAAGTACTTCTCCGTCTTTCGCACCTTCTCCTGCACAAAAAGTAACATAGCACACATCAGGGTTCAAGCAACTCGCGAACAATGCATTCTTAAACCAACGTTCACATGCGTTACCACGACTACCTTGCTTCTTTGCTTCAAAGACTGCAATAAGTTTACCACCCTCTAGAGGGTTCTTAGTGTACCACGCACCACCATCTGGTGCAAATCCTATTGTTTTGTGTTCATATCCAAAATTCTCTTTCACTTTCTTAGACATGATTGATTGCATATAAAAAGTGTCCTTAAACTCTTCTTGTACTACTTTGCCGATAATCTTCAGGTTCTTATCTAATCTTTTACTTACAGCATCAAAAGTAGTTTCTCCTTGAGGAATACCTCCCTTGTAGTTGCCTGTACGTTGTGATTTAGTTTTAGTTTTTGCCATTTTAGTTCCTTGTATGTTTTGTATTGTTTGTATTATTTGTATTTAATTTATAACTCATTATTAAGTTATATTTGTATAGTATCATATTTGACATCATAAGTCAAGCATTATTTTTATTTTTTTTGTATGTTTATTTTATATAAATAGAAGTAGAAGATATAGGAACTAAAATGCCACAGAATACTACAACACTTAAAACTCAATTGAAAGATGTAGAACTTACATCTAATGTGAACTACTTACAACCTACGGGTTTCCGTATTAGTATTGATAGAACACGATATCCCAATCTAGAGTATTTTGTTCAAGAGGTATCTCACCCTTCTATGTCTGTTAACTCAGTTCCCCTTTCTGTGAAACGACTATCTTCTGTTCCTTTGGTTGGTGACAAAATAACATTTGGTTCTGTCGAGTTTAGTATTCTCCTTGACGAAGATATGACTTCCTATAGAGAGATGTTTGATTGGATGCAACGCGGTGTGAACGTGGGTCAGATATCTGCGGAAAATAGAAGAATCGCAATACCAACATATTCTGATATAACCTTGTCTATCCTTTCAAGTCACAACAACTCAATAAGACAAATCACATATAGAGATTGTATTCCTACTGACTTAGGTGCAATAACATTTAACTCCTCAACAGGTGATGCGTCGTATCTAACTTTCAATGCTTCCTTTGCTTTCTCTCAGTTTGAGATTAAATAGAAGTTCCTATAGTTCTTCTCTCAATGTCATCGTGAGCAAACTCTGCCCAGTAGAGTTCAAACGCAACACCATCTTGAACACCTTCGAACTGATGTATCTTTCCGGGTTTTACTTGACAGAAGTCTCCTGCAGTTAGTATTGTTTCATCAACAAGACCATCCTGTTCTCCGTCTTGCCATACACGAACAATCATAGTTCCACTCTCAACAAAGAAACCATTCCATTTATGTTTGTGTAAATGTTCGGAACACTTGTATCCCTTTTTGAAGTTGATACGATGAAACTCTAATACACCATTCGCGTGTATCAGTTCTGTGTTTCCCCAAATCTTTCCTGCCTTAGTTCCCATTAGTCTTCACCTCTGAGATACATTTCTCTCTCTTCATCTTCTTCTTCAGGTGTCATAGCAGTATACCCGCCACAATCAATATCAACACTTGTCATAAAGACAAACAGTATGGTTCCAAAACCACCAATCATTAATCCCAGAAAAAACTCAAACATTATAACTCTCCACTTTCTTTATAATTATATAGGAATAGAATAAGTCACACATTTACAATGCGACCCTTCTCAATCCATTCTAACTCTTCGAACTTTTCATCATAGGTACGTCCAGAGACCGTGAACCCTTCGGTGTGTCTCTCGTCTAGGATAAACTTGACTGCTTCCTTTGCGGTTGCAAATCGTTTCCAATCCTCGTTCCTTGTGTTCAACTTTAGTTTTACTTCATATGCTTTCATTATATATTTTCCTTTCTGATTTGCATTTCTGTATTCATGTCTTTTATAAGTTTTGAGTTGTAACCACTGACTTCATATTCCTTTAGAAACTCAAAGTCAAATCCACCAAATCTCTCAATGAGTTCTTCGTATCTGTGTTCGAACTCTAAACGAGTATTGAAACATTCTTGTACGAACTCTTTCTCTTTAGTGTATCCTAATACTAATGCCATTGTTACGCACCTCCTGCCAAGAACTCTTCATAAGAATCCTCGATGTCTGCAATGCGTTCGTCTCTAGAGGCATTTTCTATCTCATCAACTGTCGCCTTGAACTTCAAGAAAGTTGGGTCACCATCAAGGTCTTTGAAAAGTCCTAAAGTTATTCCTTCTTTGACTGATGCCTCAATCTGTT
>Ga0206677_10004930_pt1 | contig 10708 bp, 10 predicted proteins | sample M130m12015metaG_FD_155475 | JGI IMG/M metagenome (GOLD analysis project Ga0206677, IMG submission 155475) | Ammonia-oxidizing marine archaeal communities from Monterey Bay, California, United States - M1 30m 12015 | ecosystem: Environmental > Aquatic > Marine > Intertidal zone | place: USA... | reverse complement strand
GTCGAACTTAACTCAATGGGTGGTGCAAGAAAGTTTAGAGAACAGTATGCAGGAACACAAGGATTTGATATCCATGGGTATGACAGATACATCTACACCTATATTGCAGACAAGTGGCCAACAGAAGTTGAATGGGATTATACCAAAGTAAAAATTGCAACACTTGACATTGAGTGTGAATCAGAAAATGGATTTCCCGAACCAACCATTGCACAAGAAAAGGTCAATGCAATAACAATCAAACCATTCAGACACAATGCACATACATTTGGTATTGGTCGTTGGGATGAATGTCCTAGCAATGTTGTTTACTATGAATGTAAAGACGAGGCACACTTACTAGAAGAGTTTATCAAACACTGGAGAAAGGCATCCTATGATATCATTACTGGTTGGAATGTAGATTCGTTTGATATCACATATCTCTGTAATCGTATTGATAGATTGTTTGGAGAAGACCAACACAAAAGATTATCACCTTGGAATATGTCTGATTTTAGAGAGTTCACTTCCTATGGATATCAGAAGAATCAGAAATACACTTTGTATGGAATCAATGTTATTGATTACATGGAGTTGTATCAGAAGAGAACTTTCGTCAATCAAGAATCATATTCATTGAATCACATTTCCCATGTTGAATTGGGTAAAGCAAAACTAGATTACTCGGAACATGGTTCACTACATGGACTTTACAAGAATGATTATTCTAAGTACCTTGCATATAATGTGCAGGATGTTGTTCTCGTAGAAGACTTAGAAGAAAAACTTGGACTACTAGAATTGACTATGACGATGTCATATGATGCCAAGTGTAATTACTCTGATACTTTTGGAATGGTAAAATACTGGGAAACTATTATATACAACTTCCTTAAGAAACAAAACATCCAAACACCACCACAAAAATTAAAACAAACCAAGACACATTCTATTGTCGGTGCATATGTCAAAGAACCTATTGTAGGGAAACATGATTGGGTAATGTCATTTGACTTAAACTCACTCTATCCACATTTAATCATGCAGTTCAACATATCACCCGAGACAATAATCAAAGGTGGTCAGAGAATGGATGTAACCATTCAGAATATGCTTGATGGTGAATCAGACTTATCCCAACTTAAGAAGTCCAACAGAACAGTTGCACCTAATGGAGTAATGTTCAAACGTGACAAACAAGGATTCCTTCCCGAACTCATGGAAACATTTTATGATGAACGTAAGATGTGGAAGAAGAAGATGATTGAGTATCAGATTGAAAAGGAATCATGTAAAGAACCTAAACGAAAAAAAGAATTAGAGAGTCTCATCAAACGTGCATACAATAATCAACAGGTAAGAAAGATTGCACTTAACTCTGCATATGGGGCTCTTGCAAATCAATACTTTGCATTCTTTGACCCAAACCTTGCAGAAGCAATTACCATGTCGGGTCAGTTAGTTATTAAGGTTGCAGAGAAAACAATAAACAATTGGATGAACAATGTCCTTAAAACAGAAGACGAAGATTATGTAATTGCAATGGATACCGACTCAGTTTACATTACTTTTGATAAACTAGTGTCACAAGTGTTTCCCGAAAATACGGATAAGGACAAAATTATCAACTTTCTTGACACTATAGGAAGGGAGAAAGTAGAGGGCATATTATCCAAAGGGTATGATGAACTTGCAGATTATACTAATGCATTCCAACAGAAGATGGAAATGGGACGTGAGGTAATTGCAGATAGAGGTATTTGGACTGCAAAGAAAAGATACATTCTAAATGTATTTGACTCTGAAGGTGTTAGGTTTGAAGAACCTAAATTGAAAATGATGGGTATTGAAACTGCAAAATCATCTACACCCGAATGGGTCAGAGGCAGACTTACAGATGCATTCAAAGTTGTTATGAATGGAACTGAACAAGAACTATGGGATTTCGTAGAGACTGCACGAAAGGATTTTAGAAACCTTCCAGTTGAGAAGATGAGTTCACCGAGAGGTTGTAATAACCTTGAACAATATTCAGACCCAACATCTATTTACTCTAAGGGAACACCCATACACGTAAGAGGTGCTTTACTTTACAACCACCAACTTAAGAAACTAAACATAGATAAACGATACGAGAACATCCGAAGTGGAAACAAAATTCTCTTTACCTATCTCAAACTACCCAACAAGATGAATGAGAATGTGATATCATACTCAAATGTTCTACCAAAAGAGTTTGACTTACAGAATTATATTGATTACGACAAACAGTTTGATAAATCATTCATAGAACCATTAAATGCAGTTATCAGCAAAATTGGTTGGAATGTTGAACCAGTGGCATCCTTAGATTCCTTTTTCGGATAAATATGACTATGTATCAGTATAAAGTATCAGTAGTGAAAGTAGTAGACGGCGACACCCTTGATGTAGACATCGATTTAGGTTTTGGTATGTCTTACAAAAAACAAAGAGTTCGTATGATGGGAATTGATACGCCAGAATCTAGAACTAGAGATAAGGTAGAAAAACTCTTTGGTAAAGCATCTAAAAAACACTTAAAGAAACTATTAGAAAGTGCAGAGTCTATTTCTCTTATTTCACATGATAAGGGTAAGTTCGGAAGAATCCTTGGTGAAATCTATATTCATAACGATGATGCTGAACTCAATGTTAATCAGAAAATGATTGATGATTGTCATGCAGTTCCTTACACTGGAGAAAATAAAGACTTAGTCGAACAACAACACATGGATAACAGAAAGGTCGTTATGGAGACTGGATATGTGACCCAAGAACAAATAGATAAAGTATCATGATGACTTTGGATGCATTAGACTGCTTTTACATACTCTCAATAGTTTTTGGATTTACATTTATCATGTTCATGGAAGTGCAAATCAAACAAATCAAAACTATGATGGAAGAACATATTAAGTTTGACTGCATAGAAGACCACAAAAAAAACTAAAAAACCCTATTTACAAAACCTTAACCTATGTGTATAATAGATGTATACATTAGGAGAAGTGTTATGTCATTTTTAAAAGATTTAGTAAAGGCATCGGGAAACGAATATGCAAATATAGTTTCTGATGGTGTTGCTGCAGGAGATGTAGATTCGTTTATTGATACGGGTTCTCATATCTTCAATGCACTATTAAGTGGTTCACTATATGGTGGACTTCCCTCAAACAAGATTACAGCAATTGCAGGTGAATCTGCAACAGGTAAAACATTCTTTGCACTAGGTATGGTAAAACAATTCCTAGAAGATAACAAAGATGCAGCCGTAATCTACTTTGAATCTGAATCTGCAATATCGAAAGATATGATTGAATCAAGAGGAATAGACTCATCAAGAGTTGTTATTGTTCCTGTTGTTACAGTGCAAGAGTTCAGAAATCAAGCAATCAGTATACTGGATAAGTATGCAGAGACCCCAAAGGATAAACGTCCACCTATGATGTTCTGTTTAGATTCACTTGGTATGTTATCAACAACCAAAGAAATCGAAGACACTGCAGAAGGTAAAGAGACCAAAGATATGACTCGTGCTCAAATCACCAAAGGTGCATTTAGAGTATTGACGTTAAAACTAGGTCGAGTTGGAGTCCCGATGATTGTAACGAATCACACTTATGATGTGATTGGTTCTATGTTCCCTCAAAAAGAAATGGGTGGTGGAAGTGGTCTCAAATATGCAGCCTCTTCAATCGTCTATCTCTCTAAGAGAAAAGAAAAAGAAGGTACAGAAATCGTTGGTAATATCATTCACTGTAAAAATGCAAAGTCAAGATTGACTGTAGAAAATAGAGTGGTTGATGTTAGATTATCATACGATAAAGGATTGGACAGGTACTATGGTCTATTAGACATGGCACTTGCATTTGGAGTATTTGAGAAATCATCTACAAGAGTTAAACTACCAAACGGTAAAACTGAATTTGGTAAGACAATTAATAACAATCCCGAAAAATACTTTACACCCGATGTAATGGAAAGATTAGAGACACATGCACAGGAATACTTTAAATATGGAACAGAGAATAGAACAGACAATACTGAAGAATCTGATTCAGAGTGATACTTTTTCACGGAAGGTGCTTCCTTTTCTTAAAGGAGAGTATTTCACCGAGAATGATGAGAGAACTGTATTTCAAGAAGTATATTCATACTTTGAAAAATACACCAAAACCCCAACTGTAGAAGCACTTCTCATTAACCTAGACAATAACACATCGTTAAACGAGAGTGTATTGAAAGGGTCAAAATCTATAGTAAACAGTTTTGGAACTAAGACAGAGGAAACCCCTCAAGATTGGTTGGTTGACGAATGTGAACAATGGTGCAAAGATAGAGCAATCTATATTGCAGTCATGGATTCCATTGAAGTCATAGATAAAACCTCTCAGCGTTCAACAGGTGAGATACCCGAACTTTTAAAGGATGCACTTTCGGTGTCTTTTGACACCAATATAGGACACGACTTCATTGAAAATTCAGATGATAGATTTGAGTTCTACCACACGGAAGAAGAGAAACTCCCGTTTGACCTAGAATATTTCAACAAGATTACCAAAGGTGGTTTACCCAATAAGACATTAAACATATGTCTTGCAGGAACTGGTGTTGGTAAATCATTGTTTATGTGTCATTGTGCTTCTGCAAATCTTATGATGAACAAGAATGTATTGTACATTACACTTGAAATGTCAGAGGAAAGAATTGCAGAAAGGATTGATGCAAACACATTGAACATTCCTATGAAAGATTTACCCGACCTATCTAAGAAACTCTTTGATAAGAAGATTGATAAAATTGCAGAGAAGACAAAAGGTAAACTTATTGTAAAAGAATATCCTACTGCATCAGCACACGTAGGACACTTCAGACATCTATTACAAGAACTTAGTATTAAGAAAGATTTCAAACCCGATATGATTTATATTGATTATCTAAACATATGTGCAAGTGCAAGAGTCAAGCCAGGCAGTGGTGCAAACAGTTATACACTTATCAAATCTATTGCAGAAGAACTTAGAGGACTTGCAGTAGAGTTTGATGTACCAATCATGAGTGCAACCCAAACAACAAGAAGTGGTTATGGTTCAACAGATGTGGAACTTACAGATACTTCGGAGTCCTTTGGTTTACCTGCTACTGCAGACTTTATGTTTGCACTGATATCTTCAGAAGAACTAGAAGAGTTAGACCAAATGGTAGTGAAACAGTTAAAGAATAGATACAATGACCCAACCATATTCAAAAGGTTTGTTATAGGTGTTGATAGAAGTCGTATGAAACTATATGATTGTGAACAAGAAGCACAAGAAGAGTTGTTTGAGAACACTGGTGTTGATGATTCTATTCCAGTTCATGACAGAGGAAGGAATGATGGTCAAAGAAGAGATTATAGTTCATTTAAGGTGGAATAGATGCACTAAATAGTGTTGTTATTATGAAGAAGAGTTTGACAGCATCAGAAGTTTTAGAGTTAATTCAATCTAGAATTGAATTGAAAAAACAACTTCGCAATGCAAAGAAAACAAAACAGGTAGACGAAAGTAAAATTATCTCTAAAAAATTGAATAAAATTGAAGATAAACTATCGTCTCGACCACTATCAAAAGTATAAATATAGGTACATAAACTTACACTTAGAGGACTTATGCCAAATTCAGAAACATACCCACAATCATCAATTGATTCATTGACAGAAGAAAAGAGTTATTTACAGGAATTACATGATTGGCATAGTAATGTTAATAAAACATACAACCTTTCACTACTTCCACAAACAGATGATAATGGTGACAGAGTTTTTCCTGCATCAGGCAGTTTTACAGGAGAAGGTAGACTTGCATATTACACTCAGTGGAGAACTGATAACCCAAATGCAATAGCATATGTTGATGGTTCGGGTGATGAATCTACAGGATATAATGTTTGGAATGAAGTAGTAAATGGAGTTGTTCATCCAAATGGAACATGTAAACCAACTTCTACACATTTAAGTAATATTCAAACCAAAATTGACGACCTTACTGCACTAATTGCCCATATGACGGACAACTTAATCTCGTAAAGTACCTTTCCAAATCTTATAAATAGTAGACAGGATACACATTTTCGTGTATAATCTACTATATGGCAGTTAAAAATTTACATTTAGAACACTTAGAAGATGAAATCATCAACAATGGTATCGATGGTGGTCGTGCAGCTATAAACTTCTTACAGGGTCTTAGAGACATGATGAAGGGAAACTCTAAGAAGAGTGTTAATATGACTGTTAAGTGGGATGGAGCTCCTGCAATCTTTTGTGGTAAACACCCCGAAACCAATCAATTCTTTGTTGCAAAGAAATCCTTATTTAATAAAGAACCTAAGTTCTATACTTCAGAACAACAAATTAAAGATGCACCCGAACTAAGTGGTGCATTAGAATCTAAGTTTTTAGACTCATACAAGTATTTGTCTGCACTATCATTTTCTGATATATTGCAGGGCGATTTAATGTTCACTGATGATAAAAATGAGAAAACTATTGATGGAGAAGACTTCATCACATTCCAACCCAACACTATCTTGTATGCAATTCAGAAAGATTCTGAAGTGGGTAAAGAAATTGACCGTGCAAAACTAGGAATAGTATTTCACACAACCTATTCGGGGACTAGTATTGAAACACTAAGTGCATCATTCGGTGCAGATACATCTAAGTTGGGTAAGAGCAGTGATGTATGGGTAGACGATGCATCATATAAGGATGTCAGTGGTAAAGGTTCGATGACTGCAAAGGAAACATTAAAGTTAACACAAACACTAAGTGCAACAGGTAAACAATTCCATAAGATTACAAAACCAAACTTAGTTAAATTTCAAAAAGTGCAAGAGATGATTAATGCAAAAGGTGCTGGTGCATCTTATAAGACATACTGTAATGCACAAATCAGACAAGGAAAATTCAACCCAACCTATGAGGGATATCTAAAACACTTTGAAAACTACTGGAGAGATAAAGTAGTTGCAAAGGTTAAGATGGAAAAGACTAAACAAATCAAACAAGAGATTGGTGAACAAGTCTATGCAGAACTTAGAGGTCTTAAAACAACTATAGAAGCACTAACTAAATTCATGAATGGATTAGTGATATCAAAACAACTTATTATCAATGCATTAAACAGAGTCAAATCAATCGGTACTTTTAAGAAGACTGCAACAGGATTTGAAACGGTAAACCCCGAAGGTTATGTTGCAATTGATACTAATGGTAAAGCAGTAAAACTTGTAGATAGAATGGAGTTTGCATTCAACAACTTTACTGTTGCAAAGGACTGGGACAAGTAATGAAATCATTTGGTCAGTTCAATGAGGATATTAGAGTCCGTATAAATATAGGTGATACTATACTTGGTGGTAAATTTAAGAACAAGAAAATTGTTGTTAAAGATATAGGTAAGAACGAAAAGGGAGACATTACAATTAATGGTAAACCTTTACTTAAATACAGGATAATACCTAATGAAAACATTTAATAAATTCTTAACAGAAGCAACAGATAAAGGTGCAGTGTTTTCATTTGGAAGATTCAATCCACCTACAACAGGTCATGCTAAGTTAGTAGACAAACTCAAACAGGAATCTACTGGATATACTCCATTGATTTTTACATCACATTCAACCGATACAAAGAAGAATCCTTTAAGTCATAGAGATAAGATTAAGTTCTTAAGAAAGTTCTTTGGTAGGATAATTGTTGACTCACAAACACGAACTGTATTTGAAATTGCAGTAGAGTTACACAACCAAAAGTATAACAAAATCAAAATGGTAGTTGGTTCAGATAGAATCAGAGAGTTTGAAATGTTATTGAAAAAGTATAACGGAGTCAAAGCACGACATGGGTACTACAAGTTTGATGACATTCTTGTTGTATCTGCAGGAGAGAGAGACCCCGATGCAGATGACACTAGTGGAATGAGTGCATCAAAACTTAGAGGTCTTGCACAAGACGGAAGGTATGATGAGTTTGCAGAAGGTGTTCCAACAAGAAACAAGAAAGACAAAGAACTACTTTATAAAGCAGTAAGAAAGGGAATGGGTATTGCAGAAGGTACACTACCCACATACATGTATGAAGATTTGATTACAGAAGGGGTCTATGACCCTGGCACATTCAAAGCAGTTTTCTTTAGTGGAGGGCCAGGCAGTGGTAAGTCAACAGTAGTTGATGCACTTGCACTAAAATCACTTGGTCTTAAACTAGTAAATACAGATAAAGCATTTGAACTAGGTCTAAAGAAAGCAGGAATGACACTTGACCTTAGAGGTGCAGACTTTAGTAAAGTAGACCCTATCCGTGCAAATGCAAAAAGGGTGACTGGAAAGGGTATGGATATGTATATTGATGGTAGACTTGGATTGATATTTGACACTACCAGTGCAAACTTAGATAAAGTCAAACAATACAAAGAAATGTTAGATGGTATTGGATACGAATCTAAGATGATACATGTTAGTACATCACTTGCATTTGCACAAAAACGAAATGCAGAGAGACCAAGGAAATTACCACCCGAAATAGTAGAGAAAGACTGGAATAATTCAACTCGAAACATGATAGCATTACAGAGAATATTCAAAGGTGACTTCTTATCAGTATCAAATGATGATGATTTAAAATCACTACAAACTAAAGCAAACAAACTCTATGCAAAACTCTTGAGATGGACTACTTCATTCCCAAGTAATAAACTTGCAAAGAAGTGGAAAGACCAAGAACTACAGTTAAAGAAATCATAAATAGTACTATGGATTTATTAGATAAGATACTCAACGAAGTAAAACAAGACAAAGATGTCAAAGACAAGGATGGAACTCAACCTGCAAAATACTATGCAGGAGATATGTCTAAGTCCACAAAAGATAAAAGAGATGCACACTTCAAAGCAAAAAAGAGTGGCCCAGCACCTGGCGATGCATCTGCAGAGACTAAAAAGTCTAAACACACTATGAAATTTGATAGAATGTTTAATGAAGATAAAGGACTCGATGCAAAAGCAAAAAAATCGGGTATCTCTAAATCTATCTTAAAGAAAGTTTACGATAGAGGATTAGCTGCATATAAGACTGGTCATAGACCTGGCGCAACTGCACCCCAATGGGCAATGGCACGTGTTAATTCTTTTATCACTAAAGGTAAAGGAACATGGGGTGGTGCAGACCAAGACCTTGCAAAGAAAGTCAGAGGTGAATCAATCGAAGAATCAGTTGATGTCAAAAAGGTACTATCGAAAATTAAAGGTCTTAGTAAAAAACAATTAGAAGCATTATCAACAATGAACACTTCACAATTAACAGTTGTAGTTCAACAGTTAAGTGGTTTGGTCATGGGTGAACAAGATGAATGTTGGGACGGATACACACAAAAAGGTATGAAAAAGAAAGGGGACAAAATGGTGCCCAATTGTGTTCCCGAAGAAACAGTCAACGAAAATGTTGCAGTTAAACAAGCAGAACTTAAAGCAAAACAAGTCGAAGAGATGGAAAGACTTAAAGAGAAACAAGAGAAAGAACTTGAAGCACTTAAGTTGAGACATGAAAGAGATAACGAAAAACTTTCAAAAGAAAAGGACGGGGAGTCAGAACGAGATAGACTTTCCAACGAATCGGTAGAAGAAGGTAAGTATGTTTCAGACTATAGAGATGTTTTGGGTGTTATTTTAAAGAAGATTGGACTCAAGGTTGAGAAAGAATTTCTAAAGAACCAAGAAAAAGGTATATCAATCATAAATACATTAGGTGCAATGGTTGGACATAAAGTAACCGATAAAGGACAAGACAAACACAGATTATTCCTTAAGTTCGGTGAAGAGTTAGAAGAAGGATATGCAGAGAGACTAAGAGACAAAACTAAGTCTCAACAGAAAGCACATCAAAAGGCAATGATGAAAATTGCAAGAAAATCTATCAAAGACTATGATAAAAGAAATAAGAAATCTGAAGAAGTCGAAGAGGATAGAGATTACAAAAAGGAATATGAGAATTATCACTCAGACCCTAAACAGATTAAAAGACGTGCAAAGAGAAATGAAGCACGAAGAAGTTTAAAGAACAGTAAGAAACTTACTGCAGATAAAGACGTACATCATAAGGATAACAATCCTATGAACAACGATAAGTCTAATCTTAGTATTGTTTCTCAGAATTACAACAGAAAAGAACCTCGTATGAGGGACAAACTAAAGGAAAAGGGGTGTTTACCAAATGGCAAAAGGAAATAAATTTAACAACGGAGTATGGGAACAGGGAACACCCGAAATCGTACTTGCATATCAACACGACACACCTGGCCAGAAGGTAGAAGAATATGTAGAAGGTCTTCAACTTCAGAATGAGAAGAAGAAACTTAATGCAAAAAAACAATTCACACAAGTATTCGATAATCCTCTAAAAGGTTTCCCTTACAACGAAGAGTTTGAAGTAAAGGAAATTAAAGAAGAAACTGTATCAGAAAATGCAGACATGGTAATCCATGTTGATGATAAACTTCAAACAAATCTTGTTACTAAAATGGCAAGTAAATTCGGACTAACATCAAAGAAAACTAAAATTTCTTGGTCAGGTAAAGACGGAGTTGTTGTATCAGGTGATGCAAATAAATTAAAGAAGTTTATGTCATCAGTTGAAAATGTGTTTAAAGAAGAAGAAGAGGTTATTG
>Ga0206677_10004929_pt1 | contig 10710 bp, 7 predicted proteins | sample M130m12015metaG_FD_155475 | JGI IMG/M metagenome (GOLD analysis project Ga0206677, IMG submission 155475) | Ammonia-oxidizing marine archaeal communities from Monterey Bay, California, United States - M1 30m 12015 | ecosystem: Environmental > Aquatic > Marine > Intertidal zone | place: USA... | reverse complement strand
TATTTTCCCCACATCAGAAACTTCCGAGGTTATTCCCATGGAAAGTCCTACTGTTCCCATAGCAGACACCTGCTCAAAGACAAGAGCTAACATACCATCTTTATGTGTGTTAAGTATCTCAATTTCTGATATACTTAAAATGAAAATCCCCAAGGCATTCCCTACAATAAAAATCACAAGCACACCGTAAGCTCTAGATTTGAGAGCTGCTGGAATAGTCCGTTTAAATAATGAAGTATGATTTAAACCTTTTATAGTAGCGGTAACATCTGCTAGAATTAAAGCAAACGTGCTCGTTTTTATTCCACCTCCTGTAGAGCTTGATGATGAACCGATGAACATGAGAATGATTAGTAAAAATAACATAGGTGCTCCTACACTGCCTATATCCACTGTATTAAACCCCGAAGTTCTAGTCACAGACTGAAAAAGAGACGTAATTATGGCTTCTACAGCTCCTAAGTCCGCAAGCGTATTATTATACTCTAAGCAGTAAAAAGCCAACGCTCCTACAGCTACCAGAATAAGTGAAAAATATAGCGCAATCTTGGTACTAAAAGAAATCGTTTTCCACGGTTTCTTTAGTCTTTCTCTCAAATTTTTAGGGTCGAACAAATCGAAAATAGCTACCATTCCTAAAGCTCCAAAAAACACTACTAGCGTAACTACTAAGTGAACTAAATAGTTAGTACCGACACCTGACTCCATATCTGCTAAACCTTCTGTAAACAGAGATATACCTGCATTGTTAAATGCCGATACCGATAAAAATACAGAGTGATAAATTCTATCTCCTAACGTAACAAACATGTCTCGGCCCCAAACGGCAAATAACATGATCGCTCCAATAATCTCAATTCCTACACTCCAGGCTACTACTTTCCCTAACATGGCTTGTGCATTTAGAGCAGTCTCCTTATTCACGAAATCCTCAATCACATCATGCTGTTTTACTTTAAGACCAAGTCTGCCAGCAAAAGCCATGAAGTAACCAAATGCGATTATATTAAGCCCTCCTAGCTTAATGAGAATAAGAATAATTATTTGTCCTCTAAAAGTGAAAAAATTCACTGTATCTTCTACCATAAGACCAGTCACACAGGTAGCACTTGTGCTAGTAAATAACGCATCTACGAATCCCATACCATCCACCGTATTGGTCATTCTAGGCAGCATTAAGAGTATGGTTCCTATCAAGATAAGTAGTAGAAAACTAAAAATAAAAACCATAGCAGGATGGACTTTAATCGCGGGAATCATCCCACCTCCTTTCCCAGAAGTAATGATGATAGTAAAGAAAAAGTACAACTGTATAAGGACATTAGAAATGTCCGTATAGCCAGAAATATTAAAACTTTTAGCTAGTTCTTCGAGTAGAAAGATTCCAAAGAGATTATAGCTTATTCCCTCTGCTATAAGAATCAAGATGACTATGGATTCTAGCCAGTTTCTCCTAATGAATTCTCGTGGTTTAAATTCATAAATCCATCGTATAAAAAAGTAAAGTGTGTAGAAAACGAAAGATGTCTCTATGATTCCGAATAGAAAATCTCTTTCATCCGCAGAGTGATCAAATCCATAAAGAAAACCCATCACTATTAAAGCAGTGAAAGAAATGATCACATGAGAAATACGACCTATTCGAAGTACCTGTGATTTATTCTCATACAAGAAAAAATTAGCCTTTTCTCTGAGATTGTTAAAGGACATCCAGTTGGTTTTCTGAAGCCAAAATTAGTTCTTCTTTATTAATAGGAACAACTCCTACTTTTTCGCAGACTAACCCTCCCGCTAAATTAGACAACTCTGCTAGCTCTTTTATGCTCGCTCCTTTAGCCAAACAAAGAGCAGCTACACTTATTACGGTATCTCCAGCACCAGAAACATCCACTATATCTCTTTCATGAGCGTCAAGATGGATGAAAGAATCGCCTGCATTTATAACTACCCCATTCTCTGAGAGTGTCACAAAGGAAATATCATTTTTTAGCTCATTTTCTAGTGTAGCTATAGCTGACTTTAATGACTCCAAATGATCACCTTTCACTTGTAAGTTTAGTCCTTCATTGATTTCTTTAAGATTGGGCTTAAATAAAGTGACTCCTTTATAGAATAGAAAGTGTTTTAGTTTTGGATCTACAGCTGTGGGAATATCATGTTTCTTACAAAGTTCTATGCATTTGGTAATAACGTTACTGGTTAACACTCCTTTATTATAGTCTTGGAGAATTAACACGTCTATCGAATTCGTTTTTACTATTTCCTCAATTCTAGTTAAAAGATTGCCCTCTTCCTCAGTTGTTAAGTCATGAGTACTTTCCTCATCTACTCTTAAAAGCTGTTTTCCTTTATCTAATACTCTAGTTTTTTGCGTGGTTTTTCTATCATTAGAAATAACTATTCCCTCTTCAGAAAACCCCCTTTGTCTAAGAAGCCCTAAGAACCTTTCAGATTTCACTTCTCCTATCACTGAACAAATAATAGAATTAGCAGCCAAGGTCATCACATTTAATGCCACGTTAGCCGCTCCTCCTAATCTGTAGACTTCTTCGTTTATAGAAACTACAGGTACAGGAGCTTCAGGTGAAATTCTATCTGCACTTCCAGACAAGTATGCGTCTATCATCACATCACCAACTATAAGGACATTGGCTCCTTGGAAACTATTTACTATAGCTTTATAATCCACAGGCTCAGTTCTGTTTTTTTAATTTACTAAACGCTCTTTTCATTCTCACAGCTGCTTCTATAAGCATCTCTTCACTAGCTGCATATGAAAGTCTAAAACATTCAGCAGCACCGAAAGCATCACCTGCCACTAAAGCTACATTTTCAGCTTTCAAAAGGTACATGCATAAATCAGATGACGTATTAATCTCATCGCCATTCTCAGTTACACTCCCGAGTAATTCCATACAATTTGGGAAAATATAAAAAGCTCCCTCTGGGACATTTAATTTTAACCCTGGAATTTCAGCTAGTTTCTCTAACATCATATCTCTCCTTTGAAGAAAAGCCTCTTTCATATAAGATACCTCAGAAGGATCTGCTATAACCGCAGCCTTGGCAGCCATTTGACTCACACCAGATGGAGCAGATGTAACCTGACCCTGCATTTTAGAACAAGCTTTAGCAATCCATGTAGGAGCTCCTAAATATCCTATCCTATATCCTGTCATGGCAAAAGCCTTACTTACTCCGTTTACAGTAATCACTTGTTCAAAAACACCAGGAATAGATGCTAAACTAGCATGCTCTCCAGTATAATTGATGTGCTCATATATCTCATCAGACACCACGAAAAAGTCTGACTTAGACCGGATCACTTCCGCTAAAGCTGTTAACTCATCTTTACTGTAGACAGAACCAGATGGATTACAAGGCGAGCTGTAAATCATCAGCCTAGTTTTGTCGCTAATATTCGCCCTTAATTCCTCTGCTGTAATTTTAAAATCATTTTCTATTTGAGTAGGAATAATTATTGGAACTCCTCCAGCCAATTGAACCATAGCAGCATAACTCACCCAAAACGGAGCTGGAAGCAACACCTCATCTCCTGGGTTCACTAAAGCATAAACCACATTACTTATAGTCTGCTTAGCACCTGTACTCACCACTATCTGGTCTGCTGTGTATACTAAATCATTGTCTCTTCTAAACTTATGGCAAATAGCCTCTCTTAGTTCCCCATACCCATTTACTGGTGGATAATGTGAGTAATCATCATCTACAGCTTGCTTACACGCATCTTTAACAAAATCTGGAGCATTAAAATCCGGCTCACCTAAGCTAAGGCTAATCACATCCTTACCATCTTCTTTTAATTCTCTGCTCATTCTAGCCATAGCTAAGGTAGCCGATTCAGGAAGGCTATTGAGTAAATCAGAAACATAGGTTTTAGTGCTCATAGTATTATTATTTGATTGGGCTTAACTACTTAATTTTGCAATACAAAGCTATTAAACCTCCAATAAAAAGTACGTTACTTTCTGAAGTTTTCACATACTTTTTCCAACAAAAAAAAAGCGCTCCAAAAGAACGCCTTAGATTAAGAATTGTTAAATCTTAAAATTATCTTATTACACTAATTCTTTTAGTGACCTCAGAAATTCCGTTTGCAACCTTAATTACATAATTACCTTCTTGCAAGCTTGTCACATCTATAACTTCTCTAGGTGAAGTGGAAGTAAACAACATTACCTCCTTTCCAAGAAGATCAAACACCTGAACAATCACTTTACCATCAAAACCTGAAAGGTTCATAGTAGCTGAATGAGATACCGGATTTGGGTAAACGTTAACATCTGCATTTCGAACATCTGTTTCAGAAACGTTAACTGCGCCTAAAGTAACACCAGCGTCTACAGCATTCACTGCTGCTACAAAACTATCGAAAGAAGTTTGATTCCAAGGGTCAGCTACTATCTCTCCATCACTTGGTCTTATTACACTAATAGTTGGAAATCCAAGTGGCCAATAATCATTGCCAGATAACTGAAGAGGACTTTCATTAACTATAGGAAAAGTAACTCCTGTTACCCAATCACCCAGAGTATTTGACCCTGTTCCTTCTAAATCTGCTTGGGTAGTTAACGGATCGCCCTCATAAAAAACAACCCTCACTTGATTTGTTCCGTTTGGACCATAAGCCTGATGAATATCCTCTAGCGTGTGAGAATCATGCATCGCCCAACAAGGGCCGCACCATGTCGCAGAACAATCTAATATCGCCACATATCCTTGATCTAGGATATCTGCATAAAGGCTAATTTCATTTCCATTTATATCTGTAACGGTAAAATCTACAGCTGTAGTTCCAACTTGGGCATTGATACTAAGCACAGTGATTACAGCAGTAAGAGAGAATAATATTTTTTTCATTTTATTTTGATTTTCTTTTGCCATAAAGGTAATGAAACGTTTGGTTTACGCCTTTAATAACAAAATATATTGATAGCCTAAACTCATACCTCCTCTTTAACCCATTTTTTTAAACTCTTCATTGCACTTAAAAGCAGCATACCTGCAAAAGTGAAAAGTGCATTGATTATTATAAGTTCTGCTCCAAATTTATAACCACCAAACATACAATCTTCTGCCATTTGGCCATCTAAAGCTCTAAATGAAGTATACCAGAGAAAAAATGTAATTACTACCGAACTAAGACAAACTACAGGTACTCCATCATCATTCACCTTAAGTTTAGTGAATAAGCCAAAGAAGTATAGACCTATTAAAGGGCCGTATGTGAATCCAGCTAGAAAAATGATCTGAAATATCGCACTTCTGTCGAATGTTTTATCCAAAATAAGGATCACGACAAACAACACCGCAGAAACAACTATATGTGTCTTTTTCCTCACTCGTTCTTGTTCTAATACTGGCTTAGACTCAATATTTAAAAAATCTACACTTACAGAAGTAGTCAAAGATGCTAAAGCAGAATCTGCACTAGAATAAGCCGCAGCTATTAGCCCAAGTAGGAAGAAAACAGCTACAGAAATACCTAATCCAGAATTCAATGCTATTTCACTAAACAACAAATCTGTTCTCTTAACCCCGTCTACCACAGGAACTGATATCCCCATTTTAGTCGAGTATATGTAAAGTAAAGCACCTAATCCTAAAAAGAATAAATTAACGAAAACCAGTACCGCAGTAAAACTCATCATATTTTTCTGTGCTTCTTTAGCTGATTTACAACTTAAGTTCTTCTGCATCATGTCTTGATCTAGACCAGTCATACCGATGGCTATAAACATTCCTCCGAAAAAATGCTTGTAAAAATAATTCCCGCTTAACCAATCATCCATAAAGAAAATCTTCGAATATTCACTCTCTCCAACCTGGTTGATTGTTTCGGAAACCCCTTCGAAACCTAAACCTGCCGAGAGAAAATAAATAGTCAACCCTAGTGACACAAGCATAAAACCTGTCTGAAGAGTATCTGTCCATATAATCGTTTTTAACCCACCTTTATGAGTATAAAGCCATATTAATGCGATGGAAAACAATACAGTAATCTCGAACGGAACTCCCCATTGTTTGAAAACTAAATACTGGAGAACATTGGCCACTAATAAAAGCCTAATTCCAGCTCCTAAGGTTCTAGAAAACAAAAAGAATGCCGCACCTGTTTTATGACTAACAGTGCCAAACCTCTCCTTTAAGTAACCATAGATGGAGACTAGATTTAATCTGTAGAAAACTGGAATTAATACATAAGCTATCACTACATAACCCACGACATAACCTAAAACCATCTGCATATAACTAAACTCACTCCTAGCCACTTGTCCTGGTACAGAAATAAAGGTAACTCCGCTTAATGACGTCCCTATCATGCCAAAGGCGACCAAATACCATGGTGCTTTTTTTCCAGCTACGAAAAAATCTGAATTAGTAGCTCCTTTAGAAGTCCATCTAGCTATAGCAAAGAGAACAACGAAATATAATCCAACAAATCCTAATATGAGGGCAGGGGTCATGACATAAATTTTTTATTGCACACGCAATTTCATAGACAATTATAAAGTTTAAACATCTGTCGAAGAATTTTTACACACAGAGATATACAAGTTATGCGCAGAGCATTACCTTTGAGCCATGAACAACAGTTCCTCGAGTAAATTAATAGAAGAAGCAGTCGATCAAATGTCTTCACTTCCAGGTATAGGAAGGAAAACAGCATTGAGACTTGTACTAAATTTGCTTGAAAGAGAAACTCATGAGATTGATAGATTTTCTAATGCTTTCACCAAACTAAAGGCCCAAATAAAGTTTTGTGAAAAATGTAGAAACATCTCTGATGAAATATTGTGCTCTATTTGCAGTTCTAAAAACCGTGATCATTCACAGGTTTGTGTAGTTCAAGACATTAGAGACATATTAGCTATTGAAAGTACTTCTCAATATTTCGGAGTTTATCATGTTTTGGGCGGAGTAATCTCTCCTATGGATGGAGTAGGTCCAAATGATCTCAATATTTCTTCATTGATAGTGCGTGCTGGAGAAGACGAGGTGAAAGAAGTCATCATAGCCCTCAAAGGAAATATGGAAGGGGAAACTACAGGATTCTATCTATTTAGAAAATTAGACCCGTTAAAAATAAAAGTAACTACTATAGCTCGAGGAATAGCCGTGGGAGATGACCTCGAATATGCAGATGAAATTTCATTGGGTAGATCTATTACCAATCGATCTCCCTACTCAGACTCCATAGTAAAGTAGAATGAAACTATCTGTAATCATAGTTAATTATAACGTAGAGTATTTTCTAGAACAGTGTATTCTTTCTGTACTAAAAGCTGCCAATGGTTTAGAAGTAGACATTTACATGGTTGATAATGCCTCTGTAGATGGTTCCGTGAAAATGGTGCAGGAAAAATTTCCTTCGGTTATCGTAGTGGATAATAAAGAAAATTTAGGGTTTAGCAAAGCGAACAATCAAGCCATGAGAATGTCTTCAGCTGAGTATGTCCTTCTGCTAAACCCAGACACAGTTATAGAGGAAGACACACTAAAAAAGTGTATTACTTTTATGGATGAGAGACCTGATGCCGGTGGTCTAGGAGTGAAAATGGTAGATGGTAAGGGAATCATCCTGCCTGAATCTAAAAGAGGCCTACCTACTCCAGAAACTGCTTTTTATAAGATTACTGGACTAAACAAATTATTCCCAAGTTCAAAAAGAATTAACAGATACTATTTAGGCCATTTATCATTAGATGACACCAATGAAATAGAAATTTTGAGTGGTGCTTTTATGTTCATGAGAAAAAAAGCACTGGATGAAATAGGATTGTTGGATGAGGATTTTTTCATGTATGGAGAAGACATAGATCTTAGCTACAGAATCATTCTTGGTGGTTACAAAAATTACTATTTCTCCGAAACTAGTATTATTCATTACAAAGGCGAGAGCACGAAGAAAGGTAGTCTGAACTACGTCTTTGTTTTTTATAACGCCATGGTGATTTTTGCTAAAAAACATTTCAGTTCTAAAAATGCTGCTATTTTTTCTAGACTAATAAATATTGCTATTTGGCTCCGAGCATCTTGGTCTATTTTAGTTCGTTTTATTAAAAAAATCACCCTCCCTGCAGTAGATTTTCTCATCCTATTTGGCCTATTCTTGTTTACGTTGCAATGCTATGGCAAATGGCAACAAATAGACTACAACCAAGAGCTGACTTACAAAGTTCTGCTGGGTGAATCCGCAGTATATATAAGCTCATTGTTATTCAGCGGTGCATTTCGAAAACCATGGAAAAAATGGAATCTATTTAAGTCGTGTATTCTAGGTTTCGCTATATCTCTTGGACTTTACAGTCTTATGCCTGATACTATGCGTTTTTCTAGAGCTATTATACTCCTATCACCGCTTATTACCGGAATTTATTTGATTGTATCCAGAGGATTACTGAACATTATTTCTAAGAAGCGCTTTCCTTTTAGAACAGACAAGAGTACCAAATTCGGAATTATAGGTGATGTCGTTGAATTCAACAGAGTTACAGAATTAATTTCTCAAACTAGAACTTTAGATTCCGAATACATCCATTTCGACATAGAAAAAGAGAAAGAAAAAATCGAGCAGATAGACGAATTAATTAATGTCTACAACTTGAATGAAATCGTTTTTTGTGCGGTTAACCTAAGCTCTTCTGATATTATTCGATTAATGAGTTTATCTAGTAATAAGCATGTAGATTTCAAAATTGCACCGCCAGAATCCCTTTATATCATAGGTAGTAATAGCATCGATAAAAAAGGAGATCTATTTATTCTAGATGTGAATTCCATTTCTAAAAATGAGAATAAGAAGAAGAAGCGAACGTTCGATTTACTAGCAGGAATACTGTTATTTACAATATTACCAGTTCTTATTGTAGCTAACAAGTCAGCCATTAAATTGGTAAAAAATCTAGGAAACCTAATCATTGGCAAAAAAACTCTTGTGGGATATGCTGGGAAATTAAACAAACCTAAGAATCTGCCAGGTCTAAAACCATGCATTATTTCTACCGTTAATGAGTCTGCTTCGATAGATATAATTCAGAAAATGAACGTTCTATATGCGAGAGATTACAAATGGAGAAATGACCTTTCTACACTTATCAAAAATCTAAGAAATCTAACTGTATAAAACCCATCATATCTAGGTCAATTTTGTTCAAATTACATGGTATAAACCCTTAATTTTGTTTGTGATTAAATTAACATATCAGCATGGCAGAAATAGAGATTCTATTACCTAAAATGGGAGAAAGTGTGGCTGAAGCCACTATCATTAAATGGCTTAAAAGTGAGGGAGATAGCGTAGAAGCTGACGAGCCAATAGTAGAAATAGCTACTGACAAAGTAGATTCTGAGGTTCCAGCTCCTGAAGATGGAGTATTAGTCAAAGTCTTAGTAAATGAAGATGATGTAGTTCAGGTAGGAGATCCTATAGCTATTTATAACATAGGAGGCACAGAAACTGTGGTAACCGCTACTGCTGTTCAACCTGAAGCTCCTTCAGCACCCTCTCCAGTAGCTGAAGTTATAGAAACTATTTCAGCTCCTTTGGCTGTCTCAGAAACGGTCTCTATAGCATCTAATGGAGATCGATTTTATTCTCCTTTAGTAAAGAAAATTGCTAAAACGGAAGGAATTCCCCAATCTGAGTTAGATGGAATTTCAGGAACAGGCAAAGAAGGAAGAGTAACTAAAACAGATATTCTAGGCTATATAGAAAATAGAGGCTCAGCAGCTCCAGTAGTCGTATCTTCTCCAGCTCAAACCAACGCTCCGAGTCAAAATTCAGCTCCAGAAGCAACTGAGAGCAAGCCTGAAAAAATCAAGCCCGTTGTGTCTGAACCTAAAGCTCCTGCAGTTTCTGTTGGAAGCGGAGATGAGATCGTAGAAATGGACCGAATGAGAAAGCTGATTGCCGATCATATGGTAATGTCTGTGCGGGTTAGTCCTCATGTCACTTCTTACGTGGAAGTAGACATGACTAATGTGGTTACTTGGAGAAACAAAGTCAAAAATAAATTCATAGAAAAAGAAGGAGAAAAAATAACTTTCACTCCTATAATTATTGAGGCTATCGCAAAAGCTATTAAGGATATGCCAGGTGTGAATGTTTCTGTGGATGGAACTAAAATCATTAAAAGAAAGCACATTAATATTGGGATGGCTGCTGCATTGCCAACAGGAAACCTTATCGTACCTGTAATTAAAGATGCAGACATGCTGAATCTTGGAGGAATGGCTAAGAAGGTCAATGACTTGGCAAACAAAGCAAGGACAAATGCTCTCAAACCAGAAGATATTCAAGGTGGGACGTATACGTTCACCAATGTAGGAACCTTCGGTAATGTAATGGGAACTCCTATTATTAATCAACCACAAGTGGCGATTATGGCCGCTGGAGCTATCAGAAAGAAACCAGCAGTTATAGAAACTGAGCACGGTGATCTAATCGGAGTTAGGCACATGATGTTCTTATCACACTCTTATGACCACAGAGTAGTGGATGGAATGTTAGGTGGAACTTTCGTAAAAAGAGTCGCTGAATACTTAGAAAATTTTGATATTAATAGAGAGCTGTAAAACTAAATGAGCCCGAATCGACTGATTAGTAGGCTTAATTATTACCTTTATTTCTTTAAAGTCTATACTAATAAGAAAAGACAATGAAAAAAGGAGTAGTACTTTTATTTT
>Ga0206677_10004918_pt1 | contig 10725 bp, 7 predicted proteins | sample M130m12015metaG_FD_155475 | JGI IMG/M metagenome (GOLD analysis project Ga0206677, IMG submission 155475) | Ammonia-oxidizing marine archaeal communities from Monterey Bay, California, United States - M1 30m 12015 | ecosystem: Environmental > Aquatic > Marine > Intertidal zone | place: USA... | reverse complement strand
CCCAATTTAGATAAAAAGTTTCACTTTAACATTTAAATTTAATTCACTAAAAGATTTAGCTGTGCTGCATCATTATGGAAAAATTCGAAGATTTCAATTTTGAGAGTTGCAACCACATTTTCACTCCAGAGATTAAGTCTATTATTTTGGCCAGTAAGGTTTTAAAAAGTGGTAAAAATAAAAAAGAGGTCAAAAATGACCTCTTGTCTATGATGGCTCCTCCTCTTGGGCTCGAACCAAGGACCCTCTGATTAACAGTCAGATGCTCTAACCAACTGAGCTAAGGAGGAATATTTCAATTGGTTGGCAAATATATATTAATTTAAAAATATGCCCAAGCTGAAAGGGTACTTTTTTAGGAATTAATTGCCTCTACTTCTTTATCTACTTCATTCTTAACAAACTCAGCTTCTTCCTCGTTCCATTCGAAGTTGCTACTAACTTTTAAAGTTTTTGGATTGTATGCAATTTCAAGATATTTAAGGCGGTCAATACCATTTACTTTAACCTGTACAATGAATCTGTGAGAATGGTATATGTCGTATGGACTTAAGAAGGTTTCATAAGAATCCCAAATGATGTTTCGAGTAAACTCAACGTTTAGATATTTTTCTTCAATAAAAAATCTTATTTTTTTATTGATTTCACGGTTGTTGATTGGTTTAATTTCACCATCAGCATTTACTTCAAATCCATCGTGTTCTGTAATAAAATCTTCGATAGTTACTTTTGTTTCTTGGCCTGAAGTTTGTGCAAATTGAACTGCAAAAAGGCTTACAATTAAAAGGGAATAAAACTTTTTCATCGGTTTGAATTTTAAATATAAAGTCAAATATAAAAAGAAGTTTGGCTTTCGGGCTTGCTTTTTACAGAAAACAGGTAAAACAATCAAACAATATGCATTTATCCAAAAATTGCTCGGTAAAGATCGTTTCCATTTGCAAAGATTAAAATTGCCATCAAAAAGAAGAATCCAAATATTTGTGCGTACTCCATAAATTTATCATTTGGCTTTCTTCCACTTACCATCTCATAAACCAAAAACATAACATGACCACCGTCTAAAGCAGGGATTGGTAAAATATTCATAAACGCTAAAATAATTGAAATGAGAGCAGTACTGTTCCAAAAACCTCTCCAGTCCCATTGTGGTGGGAATAGACTCCCTATTGCTGCAAAACCTCCTACTTGTGTAGCACCTTTTTTGGTAAATACATATTTGAATTGTGCAGCATAATCATGCAACGTCCAGTATCCGTAGGAAAAGCCTTGAACAATACTTTCTTTTAAACTTAAATCTACATGAGTGTATTCAATATTATTGAAAAATCCAATGCCAATAGTTCCGTCTTCTCGCGGGTAAACTGTTTTGGCTAAAATTTGATCATTATCTCTTTTGATTTTTAACTGAAGGGTATCATACTTTTTTGTTTTGAGTTCTTTAACCAAAAAAGTGTAACTGTTTATGTCAACACCATTAGCATTGATAATTACATCACCCGTCAACAAACCAGATGCCTCTGCTGGGCTATCAGCCTGGACTTCAATTGAGGAAGGGCTGACAAGACTAAAAGGTCTAAGATCTCCAGATTCAAACATTTGACTGCCAAAATCTTCAGGAATTTGAAGAGTTTTTTTGGTACCGTCGGCACGCATAACATCAACTTCCTGAACAGATCTCAAAAACAAGTCTTTATTTATCATCAGGACATTGTCCAAGACTTGACCATCAACACTCAAAATTTTATCACCATTGAGAAACCCAACTTTTTGAGCCAATTCAGAAACTTCCATTCCGTTGGGAATAGCCTCAGTGGTTAAGGTATCTTTTCCCCAAACAAAAAGGATCATCATGTAAATCATAAAACCAAGGATGAGATTTACAATAACTCCTCCCAGCATAATAATCAGTCGCTGCCAAGCTGGTTTTGATCGAAATTCCCATGGTTCAGGAGGTAATTTCATTTGCTCAGTGTCCATACTTTCATCGATCATTCCAGAAATTTTGACATAACCTCCCAGAGGAAGCCAACCTATTCCGTATTCTGTTCCGCCAAATTTCTTTTTGAACAAGGCAAATTTGACATCAAAAAACAAGTAGAATTTCTCCACTCGCGTTTTAAATAATTTTGCTGGGATAAAATGTCCTAATTCATGGAGGACAACCAAAAGCGATAAGCTGAGTAGCAACTGAATTCCTTTAATAATAATTGGGCTCATGATCAATTTTAAAAGTAAGGCTCAAAAATACTAATTTCCTTGTCCTAACCTCCCTTTTAGCATTATTTTAATTTCTTTTAACATAAAAAAACACAGTATCTTTGTCTCAATTTCAAAGCAATGAAGACTTTTTTCAAGACATACAAAACCTTTATGATCGTATTTGGTCTACTTTCACTAGGGATATTGCTCTTGTTTTATGATGCCTTAAAACCAAATCGTGTTTTACCAATTTACCAACCCGCAGCAGTAAGTTTTGAATTGGTTGATAGCACCCTTCAGCACATCAAAAGAAGACATCGTGTATCTGATTTCAGTCTAACGAATCAAAATGGTAAGAGCATTACCCAAAAAGATTACGACCAAAAAATAGTTGTGGTTGACTTTTTCTTTACAACTTGCCCTTCAATTTGTCCGATAATGACCAACAACATGGGACTCCTTCAAGAAAAAATAAAAAACCAATCACAAGTAAAGTTACTTTCTTTCAGCGTGACTCCCGAGATTGATTCGGTTGCTCAATTAAAAAAATATGCCCAAAAAAATGGCGTATTGGATGCCCATTGGAATTTACTCACAGGAGATAAAAAAGAGATTTATGCCCTAGCCCGAAAGTCCTACTTTGTGGTAAAGAATGATGGAGACGGAGGGCCTTTTGATATGATTCATACCGAAAACTTTGTTTTGGTAGATCCAGATCGAAGGATTAGAGGGTACTATGATGGCACCAATGAGGACGAAATGAAAACCCTCTGGGAAGATTTACAAGTCTTAAAAAAAGAGTATCCAACTCTTTTAAATTAACGTCCTCTCTTTTTGGCTTCCCTTTTTTTTTAGTTACTTTTGATTCTTTAAAATCATTCTAAATAATGATCACTTTAAATCTCATAGAAAAAAATCAGCTCGGTAAAATAGTAGCAATAGATACTGATCTTTTACCGCTTAAATTAATCGAAATGGGCTGTTTACCTGGAAATGAAGTGTATTTAGAGCAACTTGCCCCCCTAAAAGACCCAATGTATCTTGTGATTGATGGCTGTCATCTAGCTATTCGAACAGAAACAGCCAAAAACATAAAGATTGAATTGATCTAGATGAGTAAAACCATTAATGTTGCGTTGATTGGAAATCCCAATACTGGGAAAACCTCTGTATTTAATGCTTTAACTGGGCTCAATCAAAAAGTAGGAAACTATCCAGGAATTACGGTAGAGAAGAAACAAGGAAGTTGTAGACTTAATCACACAACAAAAGCACACATAATTGATTTACCAGGGACCTACAGTCTCAACGCTTCTTCTATGGACGAGAGTGTAGTGATAGAGTTATTACTCAACAAAAACGACAAAGATTATCCCGATGTAGCCGTGGTGATTTCTGACATCGAAAACCTAAAACGAAACCTTCTTTTATTCACACAAATAAAAGATTTGGAAACACCCACACTCTTGGTAATTAATATGTCCGATCGAATGGCGGGTAAGGGAATTTCTCTTGATATTGATCAGTTAGAACAAAAACTGAAAACCAAAATAGCCTTAATAAGTACTCGAGAAAACAAAGGAATTGAGTTTTTAAAGACATGCTTGTTGGACTACAGGTCTCTATCCAAAGAAGGCTGTATGGACATAACAAAAATAGATGAAGCCTATTTTGGAAATCTACAAAAAGTGTTTCCAGATCAATCGCTTTACAAATTGTGGTTGGTTATTACGCAAGACGTAAATTTTGCCAAAATTGAACGAAAAAAAGTGCAAGATGCAACGGAATACAAAACCCAATCCATTTCACATCTGAAACGTTTGCAGCAAAAAGAGACCATAAAACGCTATCAATACATCAATCAATCTTTAAAAGAAACCTACACAGTAGATCAATCTAAAGCAACAGACTACCGTTCTAAATTGGATCGAATCTTGATTCATCGATTCTGGGGATACATCATTTTCTTTGTGATTTTGCTAACCATTTTCCAAGTTATTTTTGATTGGAGTAGTATTCCCATGGATTTTATTGACGAAAGCTTCTCAAAATTAAGTGAGTACACCAAAACAAATTTACCACCAGGACTTTTTACCAATTTATTAGCCGAAGGAATTATTTCTGGATTGGGAGGAATAATAATTTTTATTCCACAAATCGCCTTTCTTTTTCTTTTTATTGCTGTTTTAGAAGAAACGGGCTACATGAGTCGTGTAGTTTTTTTGATGGATCGAGGTCTTCGAAAGTACGGACTTAGCGGCAAAAGTGTTATTCCACTTATTTCGGGAACTGCATGTGCAATTCCAGCAGTTATGGCAACTCGAAATATTGAAAATTGGAAAGAACGTCTCATTACTATTTTGGTAACCCCTTTTATAACTTGTTCAGCCCGTTTACCAGTTTATTTGATCTTAATTTCTCTGGTAATTCCTGAAGGGAAATTCTTAGGGATGGGGTATCAGGGTTTGACATTAATGGGTCTCTACTTGTTGGGTTTTGCAATGGCTTTATTGTCTGCTGGAATATTGAATAAAATTTTGAAGATCCAATCCAAAACTTATTTTGTAATAGAAATGCCCAACTACAAACTCCCGCTTCTAAAAAATGTATTGATTACGGTTTTTGAAAAAACCAAATCTTTTGTTGTAGAGGCAGGACGAATAATTCTTGCAATTTCGATTTTATTGTGGTTGATGGCTTCCTTTGGGCCGGGGAAAGAATTTAATCAAGCAGAAGAAATAATAATTGGTAGAGCAAAAGTTGAATCTTTTACTGCCGAGCAGCTAGAAAATGAAATAGCTTCTCACAAACTTGAACATTCTTTCATAGGAATTTTAGGGAAAAGCATTGAACCTGTAATTGCCCCGTTGGGATTTGATTGGAAAATTGGAATAGCACTGATCAGCTCATTTGCAGCTCGGGAAGTTTTTGTAGGAACACTAGCTACCATTTACAGTGTAGGAAATGATCAGGAAGAAACCATCAAGAACCGAATGAAAGCAGAGCGCAAAGCCGATGGGTCTTTGTTGTTTGATTTGCCCACTGGTATTTCCTTGATGTTATTTTATGCCTTTGCATTGCAATGCATGAGCACCCTTGCAATTGTCAAAAAAGAAACCAACGGATGGAAGTGGCCCATGATTCAACTTTTTAGCATGACTCTAATTGCTTATCTTTCAGCTTTAATTGTTTATCAAATTTTGGCCTAATGGAATTCGTTCAAACTTTATTGGTAGCGGCATCTGGATTTTTTTCAATACGTTTTCTGTACAAAAAATTTCTTGCGCCAAAAAAAGATAAAGACTGTGGAACAGATTGTGGCTGTCACTAAAATTACTTTCTCATCAAATCCTCAATCTCTTCTATTTCAATAGGGATATTCCCCATTAAATTAATCGGATCTCCTTGATCCTGAACGACAACATCATCTTCTAGTCGAATTCCGACACCTTCTTCAGGAATGTAAATTCCAGGTTCAACGGTAAAGACCATATTGGCTTCCATGGGTAAATGAAGCAATCCATAGTCGTGTGTATCCAGACCAATATGATGAGAGGTTCCGTGCATAAAGTACTTTTTGTAAGCAGGATGATCAGAATCTTCATTTTGAATATCAGCCTTGTCAAGAAGACCTAAGTCCAGTAGTTCTGAAGTCATCAATTTTCCAACCTCAACATGATAATCTTTCCATATTGTTCCAGGAACCAAAAGTTTAGTTGCTTCATTTTTTACTCGAAGAACAGCGTTGTAAATTTCTTTTTGTCTGTCGGTAAAAACACCACAAACAGGAATTGTCCGAGTTAAGTCACTCGAGTAATTTCCGTACTCTGCAGCTACATCCAAAAGAATAAGTTCCCCAGCTTTACACTGAGCTTTATTTTCGGTATAGTGAAGTACGTTGGCATTGTTTCCCGATGCAATTATGGGAGTGTAAGCAAAACCCTTAGAACGATTTCGAATAAATTCATGTGCGAGTTCAGCTTCAATCTCATATTCCCATACCCCCGGTTTTACAAATTTCAATAAGCGTCTAAATCCTTTTTCTGTGATATCACATGCTTTCTGTATTTGATCAATCTCTTCGGCTGCTTTTATGGATCTTAATTTTTGTAAAATAGGATTACTTTTGGCAACTCTGTGTGCTGGGTATTGATTTTTACACTTTTTAATAAAACGATCCTCTCTAGTTTCAGTTTCAACTGCCTGTCGATAATGTTCGTTGGTATTAAAATAAAAAGTATCATTGTAGGCACTAAGTTGATTCAAAAAGCGATCAAATTCTTGAATCCAAAAGACGGTTTGAATTCCAGAACGTTCTGTTGCTTGACTTTTAGTTAGTTTTGAACCTTCCCATACAGCAATATGATCATTGGTTTCACGAACAAAAAGAATTTCTCTCATCATTGGATCGTGTGCATCTGGGAAAAGAAGTAAAACGGTTTCTTCTTGATCGACTCCTGTTAAATAAAAAAGATCGCGATGTTGTTCAAAGGGTAAAACAGAATCAGCACTTACAGGATAGATATCATTCGAGTTAAAAACAGCAATGCTCTTGGGTTTCATAGAATTCATAAACGCATTACGAGTATGAACATAAAAAGAAGAAGATAAAGGTTGATATCGCATAACTCTAATTTTATTTGAAGTAAATATATGAATTTGCCTATCAATCACTTTCAGTTATTTTTTTTTCTTCAATCGTATTTTTTTGTACTTTCAACAACCAAGAATTAAACCATAAAAGTTATGAAAACGTTCCACTCTATCTTGATGCTATGTACCCTAATGGTATTAGGCGCGCAGACCAATTCAAGTAAAAACTCAATCGTAAAAAACATCCCTTTTGAAAATATTGGACCAAAGGTAATGAGTGGAAGAATAGTAGCATTGGAAGTCAACCCAAATGAACCAACAGAGTTTTATGCCGCCTACGCATCTGGAGGAATATGGCATACCGTAGATAATGGAATTAGTTTCAAATCAATAACCGACAATGCACCAACACAAAATATTGGTGAAATTGCAATGCACTGGCCAACCCGAACCCTATGGGTAGGAACCGGGGAAAATAATTCTTCCCGATCATCCTATGCAGGAATAGGAATACTCAAAACTACCGATAACGGTAAAATGTGGGAGTTAAAAGGATTAGAGGACAGTCATCATATTGGAAAAATTTTAATCAATCCAACCAATCCAGAAGAGTTGGTAGTTGGGGTAACAGGACATTTGTACACTCCAAATCTAGAGCGCGGAGTTTATCGCACCGAAGATGGTGGAGAATCTTGGAAGCAAGTTTTATTTGTAAATGACACCGCAGGGATCATAGACATGAGTATGGTGCCAGGAGATTTTAATATTCAATATGCTGCCGCATGGGAAAAAGATAGAAAAGCATGGAATTTTAAGGGCAGTGGGGAGTCATCTGGAATTTATAAAAGTATTGATGCTGGAAAAACATGGAGTTTAATTTCAACTGCAATGAGTGATTTTCCAACGGGTGAAGGTGTTGGTAGAATAGGACTTGCGGTTTACGATGAAAACACGATTTATGCTATTCACGATTCTCAATTCAGACGTCCCGAGGAAGCAAAAGAAAAACCAAAAGGACTTTCAAAAAATGATTTTAAGAAAATGACTAATGAGGTATTTTTGGCTCTGGAAGATAAAGCGTTAGACCTCTTTTTAAAAGAAAATGATTTTCAAGAAAAATATCGTGCAGCAAACCTCAAAAACAGTGTTCGAAATGGTTTGGTAACCCCCAAAGATTTAGCAACTTATTTAGAAGATGCCAATACAATGTTGTTTGACACACCAGTAGTTGGAGCTGAGGTTTTTAAAAGTACAGACGGAGGAACATCGTGGACTAAAACCCACAAGGGGTTTATCGATGATCTTTACTACAGTTACGGATATTATTTTGGGCACATTCATGTAGCTCCAAAAGATTCCAATAAAATTTACATTTATGGAGTCCCCATTTTAACCTCAAACGATGGAGGAGAAAATTTTAGAGTAATTGGAAAACCAAATGTTCATTCAGATCACCACGCGCTTTGGATCAATCCAGATAAACCCGGTCATTTGATAAACGGAAATGACGGTGGAGTAAATATTACCTATGATGATGGGGAACATTGGATGAAAAATAATTCTACAGCAGTTGGACAATTTTATGCAATAAATATTGATCACGAAAAGCCCTACAATGTTTACGGTGGACTGCAAGACAATGGTGTTTGGAAAGGAGCACATAATGCACCTGATAATGAGCGCTGGCAATCTTCTGGGCATAATCCATGGACTTCGATTATGGGAGGAGATGGGATGCAAATTCAGATTGATAAAAGAAACAGCGATATTGTCTACACAGGATATCAATTTGGAAACTACTTTCGTTTAGATCTTGAAAAGGAAAAAAGAACTTACATTCAACCCAAACATGAGTTGGGAGAATCTCCCTATCGCTTCAATTGGCAAACACCAATTTTATTATCTCATCATAATCAAGACATTCTCTATTTGGGTGGAAATAAACTTCACAGATCCATGAATCAAGGAGATGATTGGGAGCCCATTTCGGAAGATTTGACCCAAGGGGGTAAGAAAGGAAATGTCGCTTTTGGAACCCTTACCACAATTACAGAATCACCAATTAAATTTGGCTTTTTGTACACTGGTAGTGATGATGGAATCGTATCCCGATCCGAAGACGGTGGTGTAAGCTGGAGTCGTATCTCAGATCAATTGCCACAAAACTTATGGGTAAGCAGAGTAATCGCATCAAAGCACGACAAAAACCGTGTTTACCTTACCCTAAATGGTTATCGAAACGATGACTTTAAACCCTATGTTTACAAGAGTGATGACAAAGGAGAAACGTGGAACTCAATCAGCTCAAACCTGCCAAATAGCCCTGTAAATGTTATTCGAGAAGATCCTATTAACAACCAAATACTTTATTTGGGAACCGACAATTCTGTTCATGTATCTTTTGATCAAGGGGAAGAATGGATGCCTTTTGAAAACGGATTAACCAATGCAGCAGTTCATGACTTAGTAATTCAACCTGAAGAAAATCACCTCTTGGTTGGAACTCATGGACGATCCATTTACAAAGCAGACATTACGGCACTTCAAAAAGTCGATAAAAACTTTTTGAAGGAAGGTTTGACCTTGTTGGAACCCGAGAAAATAGAATACTCTGAAAGGTGGGGAAGTAGTTATTCAACGTGGAGAGATGTCTATGAACCCGAAGTTACTTTTACAGTTTATGCAGTCAAATCAGGGAGTTATGAAATGCAAATACAAAACTCAAAAGGTTTGGTGCTTTTCTCAAAAAAAGTAATTCTAGATACAGGGTTTAATCTAATAAATTACAGCCTTGAAAAAGATGTAAATGGGATTACTCGTTTTAATAAAAAAAATAAAAAATCACCCTCAAAATCTGCCAAAAACGGGAAGCACTATCTTGAAAAAGACACATACAGTGTTCTGTTTATCAAAGGAACATATAAAAGCAAAAAAGATTTACACATTAAATAAACCTTTTAGATCTCAAGCCTTTTTTCTGGTATTACTGTTTTTAGGCTTTTCAAATGCCGTCTTTGCACAAAAGAGAAGTTAAAAGATACTCTTTGGATAAAAGAGGGAAAAGTAGGAGTTTTAGCTAATCAAGCAAATTTTGGGGAATGGCTTGGTGGAGGTACCAATAGCTTCAATGGAATTGTAAATCTTGATTACAAGATAAACCGCAGGCGAAATCAATGGGATTGGACAACAATTTTAGATGCTTCACTCGGTTTTACCAAAACAGAATCGTCTAATTTCTACAAAAAAACAGTTGATCATTTAGAAATCAATTCTGTATTGGCTCGTGTAGGAGAAAATCCCTGGGGTTTTTCTTCATCCATAAATTTAAAGTCTCAGTGGTGCAGGTTATGATTTTTCTGAAGGAAGCTCAGGGTAAGAAATAAGCACCAAGATAACAGATTTTTTATCTCCTCTTTACCTACGTTTTGGATTCGTATTTACCTACAACAAATCAAAATCTTTTAGCCTTCAAATCGAACCCTTAACGGGTCGATTAATTTACGTTTCAGATAAATTCACCAAAGACTTAGCTCCAGGAGAAACCTATATTGGAGTCAAACCCAACAGTCAAAAACGATGGGAAGCAGATTTATCTTTGTCGACTCAGGGAGAGTGGCCCTTGCTTACCAATGTAATTTTTCGTAATAAATTTAATCTTATTTCTAACTATTTGGAGGAGTTTAAGAATTTTGATTACACTATGACAATGGATATGAAAATAAACAACTATCTATCGACTCAACTACAAATTCAACTCGTGTATGATGATAATGCGATTGCAAAAATGCAATCCCGCCAAGTTTTTGTGGTTAGTGTAGGCTTCTCTTTTTAATTTGTTGTTGAACTTTTTGAGGAATAATTGCTTGTTTTTTGCTAAAAAAGCAAAACAGTTTATCTTGATTTTGAGAAGAGGCCTTTACGACTAAAAAA
>Ga0206677_10004913_pt1 | contig 10730 bp, 15 predicted proteins | sample M130m12015metaG_FD_155475 | JGI IMG/M metagenome (GOLD analysis project Ga0206677, IMG submission 155475) | Ammonia-oxidizing marine archaeal communities from Monterey Bay, California, United States - M1 30m 12015 | ecosystem: Environmental > Aquatic > Marine > Intertidal zone | place: USA... | reverse complement strand
CTGGGGTTAAGGTTATTGGTATAATGCCAGAAAATACTCCCTTGGCTAATATTTGCGATTATCCAATCAGCATCAACGTTGGGGATAACTATAGAATTACTAAGCCTCACACTTCTAGGATTGCTTACACCGCTGTTATAGATGTTATGACGATGGGGATTGCTCAGTTAAAACCTGAAGCACAAGAACATTTATATAATATAGCTGATAGTCAAAGATCATTAAAAATAAAATAGTTTAAATATAGGAGATATCAATGAGTGAAGAGGTAAAAAAATTTTTTGCTACATATAGTGACTTTGTAACTAAAGTAACTAGTGGGCCAAGTTTAGACATGGAATCTTTAAAAAAGAGCATGGATGATATTGAATCAAATTCATCAATTAAGATGCCTAGATTATTAACTGCTGCTTTGGGCCTTGGTAGTGAAACTGGAGAATTTGTAGAAATAGTTAAAAAAATGGTACTCCAGGGAAAGCCAGCATCGGAAGATAATATCTTTCATATGAAAAGGGAGTTAGGAGACATAATGTGGTATTGGACAACGGCATGTGCTTCTCTCGGGCTAGATCCTTTTGAAGTTATAAACGAAAACCAAAAAAAGCTAGAAGCAAGATACGGAGAAAAATTTGAAATTGAGAGAAGCGAGGTTAGAAAAGAGGGAGACCTATAATTCTAATCAATGAGAGCTTATAACTTATTATCTATGACCAAAGATAAAGAAGAAAATATTGAAAAATTGCCCTCAGCGACAGAGGATTGTGCTGATGTTACTTCTAGATATAAAAGATATAAGAAAGATAATAAGAAGTCTGAATTTCCTCCAATTGAATACGAAAAACCACCTCACCATTAAGTGATTACATTTCTAGCTTTTTTATATATTTTTTCTGCGTTTGCCTATTTTTATTCCAATAAATCTGGGTATAGTCTTCTAAGATATATGTGGAAAAGAGAAAATATTAATATCTATTTATCAACAGAGTTGGTATTTCTTATAATCACTTCATTTATAGTTTTTACCAATCAACCACTTAATTGGATAATTGCTATATTAATGTTTATGCATTTATTAGGAATAGCTTGGCTTGTTGCAAATCCTAATAATTTTTATCAGATGGCAGAAGACTCTATTAACCTGGATGCTAGTTTTTTAGAAAACGTTGTTGTAATAACATTTTTGATTTATGCAGGGATGGCTTTATTTTCTAGAATAATTTTCTAGATTACTTTTCTTGAATTCTCTTCAAAAGGCTTGATGTGTCCCATCTACCACCCCCTAACTGTTGTATCTCTTTATAAAAGCTATTTACTAAATCGGTTATCTCGAGCTCAGTATTCATTTTTTTTGCTTGCTTTAGAACTATATCTAAATCTTTTCTCATTAAGTCAACTGCAAAACCAAAATCATATTCATTATTAAGCATTGTTTCCCATCTATTTTCCATTTGCCATGATTGCGCTGCACCTTGAGTGATGACATCCATTACATCATTTGTGTTGAGTCCAGCTCTTTTAGAAAAATTCATGCCCTCTGCTAAAGCTTGAATTAACCCAGCAATACAGATCTGATTTACCATTTTAGTTAGCTGGCCAGATCCTGATGGACCCATAAATTTATGAGATTTTGCATATGATTTAAAAATTTTATGACAAGCCTTATATGCTTTTTTATCACCCCCAACCATGACAGATAGAGTGCCAGACTCTGCTCCAAGCTGACCTCCTGAGATTGGCGCATCTAAAAAGAAACAGTCTTTTGCTGAAAGTGCTTCATTCATTTCTTTGGCAAGCTCTGAGGATGTTGTCGTATGATCAATTATTATTGATCCGGGGTTTAAAGTATCTATGATTCCTGATTTACCGTTGATGATATCTTTTACGTCTTCATCTTTTCCAACACAAAGAACAATACATTCTGAAGAAATTGCCAACTCATGAAGTGAGTTACATACTCTGCCCTCATGTCTAGATTTCCAAATAATAGATTTCTTTTTAGTTCTATTAAATACTGAAACTTGAAAATTATTTCTAGAAAGATGTCCAGCCATCGGAGCGCCCATAACTCCCATGCCAATGAATCCAATTTTATTCATTATTATTTTCTTCTTCTTGATATTTTTTTAGGTCTTCCCAATCATGAGGAGTACCTGCATTTAGATTGATGTTCTTTTGTTGGGCCCTATAAAGACTTTGAGTTCTTAATTTACCTTTATCTTCTTCTTTACCAAATAGTTTATTCCAACCTTCTTCAAATTTTTCTCTTAAGTTTCTTTTAGTCATATATTTAAACTATATGATCTTCCCTGTCTTTCTTTGCAGTTCTTTTGATTCCAGAATCAGTTGTATATTCCTCAGTAATACCCTTTGCGCCTTCTCTACCTTTTTTAGAAATATTCATCAAAGTCACTATTGAGGCGCCAGCAACAGCACCAATTAAAACTAATATTACTGCTTCCATATTTCACTCCAAATAATATTATTTATCATTAAATTCCTTTTTTGCCTGATTATATTCTTCTATTATTCTTTCAACCAAATCTCCAACACTAGGATCATCTTTAATGCCTCCTATCCCTTGTCCAGATCCCCAAATATCCTTCCAAGCTTTTGCATCAGTATTTCCCCCTGAGCCAAAGTTCATAGCAGATTTATCAGCCTCAGGTAAATTATTTGGATCAAGACCAGCATTTTTTATAGATGGTTTAAGATAATTACCAGAAACTCCTGTAAATAAGTTTGAATAGACAATGTCATCAGCAGCACTCTCAATTAACATCTCTTTATAACTTTGATCAGCATTAGCTTCCTTTGTAGCTATAAACCTAGTTCCCATATATGCGAAATCAGCGCCAAGAGCTAAAGATGAGGCTACAGAAAAACCATCACCTATCGAGCCAGATAAGATAATAGTTCCATCAAACCATTCTTTGACTTCCCTAAGGAGAGCAAATGGCGATAATGCCCCAGCATGGCCTCCAGCTCCAGCACATACTAAAATTAAACCGTCTACTCCCTGTTCTGCAGCTTTCTTCGCATGACGAACATTAATTACATCATGATAAACGAGGCCGCCATAACTATGAGCTGCATCAACTAGTTCGGCTGGTGGCCTTAAAGAAGTAATGATAATAGGCACCTCATGTTCTACACATGTGGCCATATCATCCATCAGCCTGTCGTTTGACCCATGACATATTTGATTGACTGCAAAGGGTGCAACTTTTTTATCAGGATTTTTTACTTGATATTCTGCTAGCTCTGTTTTAATTCTTTCTATCCACTCACCTAAGACATGTTGAGGTCTAGCGTTTAATGCTGGAAATGAGCCAATAATTCCAGCCTTGCACTGTGCAATAACTAGCTCAGGACCAGATACTAAAAATAAAGGCGAGCCAATAACAGGAATTGATAAATTATTTCTTATGTTATCTGGTATAGCCATTTGATACTCCTTAAGTTTATTAGATATTTTTGGCTAGTCTAGCACTAAAAATTGATAAAAAGTTAGCGATAAAAGAAATGCGATAATTTTTCATTTTAGGACTATAATTCTCATTTTTTAAAAGACTATCAACATGGACATAAACAACTTAAGAAATATTGCAATCATTGCGCATGTTGATCATGGAAAAACAACCTTAGTTGATAAGCTTCTGCAGCAATCAGGAACTCTAGATCGAAAAAATATGGATTCAGAGAGGATCATGGATTCAAATGAACAAGAAAAAGAAAGAGGCATTACTATCACTGCAAAAAATACCTCAATTAATTGGAATAATCATCTTATAAATATAGTTGATACACCAGGTCATGCAGATTTTGGAGGTGAAGTAGAAAGAGCTCTCTCTATGGTTGATTCAGTACTACTTTTAGTAGATGCAGTAGACGGGCCAATGCCCCAAACAAGATTTGTAACACAGAAAGCTTTTGAGAAAGGACTTAAGCCAATTGTTGTGATTAACAAGGTTGATCGACCGGATGCAAGGCCTGACTGGGTATTAGATCAAGTTTTTGATTTATTTGATCGTCTTGGAGGTACTGACGAGCAACTAGATTTTCCTGTTATATATGCATCAGCTATAGAGGGTATATCAGGATTTGAAGCTAATGAAATGACAGCTGATATGACTCCTTTAATGCAAATGATTTTAGACAAAGTTCCAGCACCAAAAGTTAATAAGGATGGTCCCCTTCAACTCCAAATTAGTGCATTAGATAGCAATAGTTACGTTGGCGTTATTGGAATTGGGAGAATAAAACAAGGATCTGTGAAACCTAATGATCAAATTATAGTTATTAATAGAGATGGGGAAACAAGAAAAGGAAAGATATTGCAAGTTATGGGCTATGAGGGTTTAGAGAGAATAGAGGTATCAAGTGCAGATGCCGGATCAATAGTTTGTATTACAGGTATTGATAAACTTAACATATCAGATACCCTATGTGACCCATCTTCTGTGGAAGCCTTACCTCCTCTATCTGTTGATGAGCCCACTGTAAGTATGACTTTTCAAGTAAATGACTCACCTTTTGCTGGCAGAGAAGGTAAATTTGTAACATCTAGAAACATTAAAGAAAGATTGGAAAAAGAATTAATTTCTAATGTTGCCTTGAGAGTTTCTCCTGGAGATAGTCCAGATAAATTCATTGTTTCTGGAAGAGGTGAACTGCATTTATCGGTCCTTATTGAGACTATGCGAAGAGAGGGATTTGAGTTGGCAATATCTAAACCTCAAGTCATCCAAAAAGAGGTAAATGGAGAAATTCATGAGCCTTATGAACAAATAGTTATTGATGTAGAAGAAATTCATCAAGGTGCAGTTATGGAAGAGCTAGGCCCAAGAAAAGCTGAGCTTCAAAGCATGGAGTCTGATGGCAAAGGAAGATGTAAATTAGAATTTATAGCGCCCTCAAGAGGAATCATAGGATTTCGATCTCATTTTTTGACCATTACAAGTGGCACTGGAATCATGACAAGTGTTTTTGATCATTATGGTCCTGTTAAAGTTGGTGAAATAGCTAAAAGAACAAACGGCGTAATGTATTCCATGATGGCTGGGAAAACCCTTGCCTATGCATTATTTAATCTACAAAATCGCGGGAAATTATTTCTTGGTCACGGTAAAGAGGTATATATTGGTCAGATAGTTGGTCTACACTCAAGGGATAACGACCTGCCAGTTAACCCCACTAAAGCAAAACAATTAACCAATATACGAGCTGCTGGAACAGATGAAAATCTTATACTTGTTCCTCATATAAAACACACTCTTGAACAGGCACTTGAATTTATTGAAGATGATGAGCTTGTAGAAGTAACTCCTGAATCTATTAGACTCAGGAAAAAAGGTAGAGTGCGGACATAGCTTTTAAATAGAGCAAGTCATGTCATTGCCGCAACAAAGTGGTGATTTAATTTTTCCATTATAATTTGAGCACTCAGACTTATGGCACTGAGATATTTGGACTTGACTGCCATCATCCAAGTCTAAGATACCATTTACAAGCGGCGTATTACACTCGCCACAAGATGTTTTTACAGACATTCCACATTCATTACATTTATAAGTTGACATAAAGTTCTCCTAGTTTAATTGGACATTGCTTCTAATATTTCTAACAGTAAGTTAAGGATATCTAAATATATATTAAAAGCTATATTAAAAGCAGTATCCCAATCATTAATACCAAATTCTGATTTTTTTTTAAGTAGATTAAAGTCATATAACAAATACAAAGAGAAAATAAAAGCACCGAAAATAGCTTTAGCTCTTATAGCCCCTCTGCTGAATTGTTTATATATCCTAGAAAATTCAAAACCAATTAATCCAAGTAATGATATTAACAAAAATACTGCCAAGCCATTGTTCTCTGAAAAAGAATAAATATCACTATACCCAACAAATCCAGTAATAAGAGTAACTAAAAAAACAATTTTTAGTGCATTAAAACCATCATTCTCATCCATCTCTAGCATGATAATTGCTAATAAGGGTCCAAATAAAACACTACTTATAGTAAACATAATTATACCTATCTGGGTGCTGAGACCAGTTGCTGCAAAAAATGTGCATAAAAATAGAGATATGGTCCATAGTGTGAAGGCTAAAAAAATATAGGCCCCTCCTTGCTTATCCATATACCCATCTTTTTTTAACCTTAATCTATGATCTTTATTCATAGCCATAACCACTAAGGTTTCATATTTATTTGGATTATCTTTTAGCGGGACTTGCTTAAACATTTCACTGGGATAGAACTCAGGAGCGGGTGAGTAGGGAACTAAATCAAGTTGCTGTTTCATATTCATTGAGCCCTTAAAATATAAACCAGCAAAAGATGTGTTATTTTCATAAGCTTTTCTTGCAGCCCCAATACAATAAAAACAAGTACCTAAGATAATAGAAAGCTGTCCGGAAAGAATCAGCATAGTTTTAAAAAGAAGAGTTGTTTCCAAATACATAGACTAATAATAGTGTATTTATAATTATTTTTTTAAATATTTTACTGAATGGTCATCGTAATGGAATTCTCCATCATATTTAAATCCTTTTTTGGAATGGAAATTTAATGAAATATCATTTTTAGGAATTATATTTACCTCGCAACATAAAGGAATATCTTCTTTTTGTGCAAGCTCATATAAATGATCATATAAATAAGAACCAACGCCCAGCCTTCTATAACCATTTTTTATAACCACCCTGTCTATATATAAAAATTTATCTTCTTTATTTTTAAAGTATTTATAGTTTAGTGATTTATATTCTGAATTCTCTCTAAAGCAGATAACAAATCCAATAATTATATTATTTTGAAGTACATAAAAATTTAAAGCACTCATATGAATTAGCTCACATAAGTGATTTAGAGATTCTAATTCTCCAACCTCAGGGATATTATCTTGATTCAAGGTATATAAAATATTTAATGCCATGTTATCTGGAACTTCTGTAAAAATAGAAAGCTCTAAATCATGAACTTTGCTCATTATCTAAAAAGACTGAATGTTAGCTAGATTCAATATCACTAATTGCGTCATTAATTTTTTGAAGCGGCTCTCTGATAAATAGCTCTTTAGTTAGCGAATAGCTTGGATGCCCCATGCTTGCCAAATCTTTTGCTTTTAGCATTGCAGCTTCCATAAGATTATTGGAATCAACAATCTCATCTATTAGCCCAGCCTCTACTCCATTCTGAAGTGAGTACATCTCTGCTCCTAAGATTGCTCTATATTTATGACTAGAAGATACCCTATGACTGATTAGCTCTAGGATAGGAATTGGTATAACCATATTTGTTCTCATTTCATTAGCACCGATCATAAAATCGCCTTTAACGCCAATGCGGTAGTCACAACAGCAAAGCAAGAAAGTTCCAAGAGCAATTCCATGACCTGAGCATGCTGCCAATACTGGTCTTGGAAATGAAAATATTCTTGATAATAGCTTAAATCCACTTAGCGACATATCCATAGTCGCCTGTATGTCGCCTGCTGAAATAATCTTTAAATCAAACCCAGCCGAAAACATACCCTCTCTTCCTGTAATAATTAAGGCACCGCTTTCTGTTGGAACTTTGTCTAGACATTCATTAACATCTTGAATCATTTTGGGAGAGAAAACATTTGCCTTACCATCATCCAAAGTAATTATTGAGATGTCATCTTTATTAGTTAGGGTTGCTATTTTAGCTGACATAATTTATTCCTTAATATGAGTATTGAGCATTGAGTGTAGCAAATAATCTTATAATGACATTAATATAATTTTTAGTAAGTGGGTAGCAGTAATGATCAAAAGAACTTTACTTCTAAAGCCAAAAGATAGAGGAGGTCGTTCATAAAGGTCTAAGGACTCACTAATAATTTTCTGGATGCTTTGCTTTGTATTGCATGAAATAATCACGAACCCATTGCAAATCTTGTTCATTATTGCCCGAAGGGTTATAAAATTTATCTAAAACAATCCGTTTTTTATCAAAATCAAAAGCTCCTAAAAATATTTGACCCTCGACAGCTTTTGCTATTCTTAAAAAGCCAGATCTCATTTTCTCAGTTTTAGCTCTTGTTCCTTCTGGAGACATTGCAATCAATGAGCCATTAAGTTTCTTCATATTTTCTATTGCTACATCTGTAAGACCTCTACCTGGTTTCGATTTATCAACAGGTATGCCGCCCATATATTTTAGAAATCTTCCGAGAATAGGTTTATTAAATAAAGTGTACTTCCCAAAAAACGTTATTTTTGCATCCAGGCCTAAAATAGCTGCAAAACCAAATACCCCATCCCAATTAGATGTATGTGGCCCTGCTATAAGAATCAAATTCTTATTTCCTAAAATTGGGGGAATAGTTCCCTCAACCCTCCATCCAAATGTTCTTAAAAACCATCTTGCTAACCATTGAACTATCTTAGGCCTAGCAGCTCTATACTTAAAAGGAATTTGCTTTCTTGATACGATTTTATTTCCAGCTTTTGACATATTTATCCTTTTGACCTGTCTTTTAAGTAATATGGAAGATACATGGCATAGCAGATTAATATTGCAGCTATATAAAGATCTATTATATGAAAAGGCTCAGACCTCATGAATGAAGTTATATTATTTCCTATAGGCTTTTCAGCCAAGAACCAGTAATTTGTATCAAGCAGATAATTCATAAAATACGTGAATATTAATAAAATAGATGCATAGAATAATGCCTTTGGCACATCGCCAATGTAGGGCCTATGCTTGTCAATTATTATTGCATAGGCGACACCCATTATTATCATTGTATGTCCTATTTGGCTTTGTACATAACCTATATAAGGGAATCCGTATACTGTGTCAGGCGTAAGAATAGACATTCCTCCACCTGCAATACCAAAGAAAAATGCAAATATAAAAAAATCTCTTTTTTGAGTAATGAAATATAAGATAATAGCCATCGTTGAAAAATCACATAAGTGAAGTGGAAGACCTTCTTCCCATCTATTGCTTAAAATACCTTCCCTATAAAAATCCATGCCCTGATTAATTAGCAATGAAAAAATTATTACGCATTTAAGAATTTCTTTAGTCTTATCTGCCGAACTTTCAAAATACTTAGGCACATAGATGATAGCAAGTAAGCTGAGCAATACTGTAATAATATGAGATGGACTCAACAGAATTAATTCATTCATAAGTGTTAAATTATCTAAAGGTTATATATTTTAACTTTATATAATGAAATTAACCAAAACGTTTTTAAAGTATTTTATGTCAAGTTTACTTGACATAAGATTTGGCCAGTAATATATTATTCTAATCTTAATAAGGAATATATTATGGCAAAAATTACAGGATATGGTTTTTGGATAGACATCAAATCTTTAAAAGGCGTCGACAAAAGAAATTGGCTTATATGTTTACTTTCATCTGGTATAGCTGGGGCAATTGCAGGTTGGCATAGCGTTTCACTCTCAGCAGATGGAATAGAAGCATTTGGAAGCATGGAGGAGCAAAATTATATTTGGTTTGCAGTTGCTGAAATTATTCTTATTTATATTGCTGTTTATACCTATATACAGGTATTAAAGAATCAAGATCAGTTATTTCAAAAATATAATGAAATGTCAATGATTGGCGGGGCCTTAGGCTTCATTCTTATAGGCATTCCTGTTGCTATACTAGCTCCCTATTTAGATTATGACATTGGATTTATAGATTTATTCTTTGGATTTGCTATTGGCGCCTGTATCAATAGCTTTAGGTTTTATAAACAATTTATAAAAGAATAAGTGAAAAACAAATTAAAAAATCTTCGAACTCAAAGAAAGGTTAGTCAAAATGCTCTGGCTGAGGCTCTTTCAGTTAGCAGACAAACTATTAATTCTATTGAAAACGGTAAATTTGATCCGTCACTAACACTTGCCATGAAATTAACACGTTATTTTGAAGTTTCGCTTGATGAAATATTTATTTATGAGGACTAATTAGGAATAGACTTTCCCAAACTTATTATCTATGAAATCATCCCAAGATATTGATTCTTGTTTTATAAAACCTTTGGATTTTATTTTTCCGTTAATATACATATCCAATACGCTACATACGCCTGATGCTGTTGTCCTCTGAATTGCACTGAATTTTTCATCGCCATATATCTTCTTGAGATATGTTTTCTCTTGCAGAATTCCATCAATCTCTCCAATAACTTTTACAAAAAATACAATTACATCATTTGTAGTTCTTGGGACTTCTTTGTCAAATAATTTCTCTAAAACATCTTTATTTTTTTTCAAATGAAGATCGTTAAATAAAAACTTCATATGGTTAAGATGTCCTGGATATCTAATTGTTTTATATGAAAGATTCTCAACTTTATTCTCATAGGTTTCGCACATAGTTGCGCAACCTCCGCTAGTATTAAATGCTTCATAAGCTTCACCTTCTATTGTCAATTTTTCTGCGCCCTCAAGCGGCATAACTTTTATGCATTTACCTTCATAGATGGCATCTGCTTCATTGCAATATTCATTGATTAACCCATTTGTAGACCAGCTCAAGTAATAACTCATCTCATTATTAGTAAACCTTGGTAATGCGCCAACTCTCATCATTACTTCATTTACGCTATCAAACTGATTCATCATCCCTGCTGCACAAATATTAATTGCCCCAGGAGCAAGTCCACACTGAGGCATCATCACGCTGGGTGAGTCAATGTTTCTAATAAATTCAGTCGTTTCAACATCTTC
>Ga0206677_10004912_pt1 | contig 10731 bp, 8 predicted proteins | sample M130m12015metaG_FD_155475 | JGI IMG/M metagenome (GOLD analysis project Ga0206677, IMG submission 155475) | Ammonia-oxidizing marine archaeal communities from Monterey Bay, California, United States - M1 30m 12015 | ecosystem: Environmental > Aquatic > Marine > Intertidal zone | place: USA... | reverse complement strand
GTTTTTGCGTTTTAGCTGTGACAAACCAGTATTTGCTCAGTCGACGCTCGAACTACAAAGCCTGCTCTATGCTCAAAATCCAAGCCAACAAACCACTGATATTGAGCAACTATTTGAAGATGCGCGTATCTGGATCAACGACCATGCGCAGGAAGACAAACTGGAACTGGGCGTGCCATGTTAGAACTGATCTGGCCCTGGGCACTGGCTCTGGCTCCACTGCCATTTATTTATCGCTGGTTGCGCAAACCTGCTGACGTGCGCTTGCGCGCCCTGCGCGCGCCCCTGCTGGCCAATGCCGCAGGCAATAGTGGTTCCAAAGCCACATCATCCTGGCGTAAGTCACTACTATTATTAACGCTTGGTCTTATTTGGCTCTGTACATTGCTCTCCATTGCACGGCCAGTATGGATCGGCGAGCCGGTGTCGCTGCCCACCAGTGGTCGAGATATTTTACTGGCGGTAGATATTTCCGGCAGTATGGAGCGGGAAGATATGCAGCTCAGCGGCCAGACGGTTAACCGACTGATGGCCGTAAAAGCCGTTGTCGGCAATTTTGTTACCGAGCGTGAAGGTGATCGTCTGGGGCTAATTTTATTTGGCGAGAAGGCCTATCTGCAGACCCCCCTGACGTTTGATCGCAAAACCATGCAGACCTTACTCTATGAGGCCCAACTGGGATTTGCCGGCAACGGCACCGCAATAGGTGACGCTATTGGACTCTCAGTGAAACGTCTGCAACAGCGCCCGGAAAATCACCGCGTAGTGATTCTGCTCACCGATGGCGCCAATAACGCCGGAGAACTAGACCCCTTAAAAGCCGCCGAACTGGCCAGTCGCGCCAAGGTAAAAATTTACACCATAGGTGTAGGCGCTGAAACTCAGGAGGCCTGGGGCCTGTTTGGCAAACGTGTTACCAACCCCTCGGCAGATCTCGATGAGCAGACCTTAACCGCCATAGCCGAGGCCACCGGCGGGCAATATTTTCGCGCACGCAATCCCGAAGAGTTGATGGCGATTTACCAAGAGCTCAATCGCCTGGAGCCCATAGAACAGGATGCGGAGATTATTCGTCCTGTTGCCGCGCTCTATCATTGGCCCCTAGCCTTGGCTTTTGTTCTCAGTCTGCTGATCGGTCTTACCAGCGGCCCCAGGAAGTCCCATGCTTGAGTTTTTGAATAGCAATTTCAGCGAACTGCATCTGCTGCGGCCGCTGGCACTGTTGGGTTTAATCCCAGCCCTTATTGCGATAGCTCTAGCCCAGTGGCGTAAACGTAGCGCGGGTAATTGGGAAAAAATTATCAATCCTGCCCTGCTGCCCTATTTAATGCAGGGTGAGACCAGCAAAAAACAGCGCGGAATGCTCTGGGTGCTATTGGCCTGGATTATCACCTGCTTGGCTCTGTCTGGTCCAAGCTGGCAGCAATTACCCCAACCGGTGCATAAAAAAGATACCGCGCTGATTTTAATTATGGATTTATCGCCCTCCATGCTCGCTGAGGATATTAAACCCAGTCGGCTGGAGCGGGCGCGGTATAAATTAATTGATATTCTTAAAAATCGCGGTGAGGGTTTTAGTGCGCTGGTAGTCTATGGCGGTGCGGCCTATACCCTGGCGCCTCTCACCGAAGACAGCAATACCATTATTAGCTTGGTGCCGGTATTACATCCAACGCTATTACCGGAGTACGGCAGTAATACCGAAGAAGCTATAGAGACTGCACTAGAGCTGGCGGTAAACGGTGGCTATCAGCAAGGGGATCTGCTGCTGATCACTGACGAGGTGTCGCGCTCGGCATTTAACAGCATCCAATCGATGATCTCTAAAGCCGGTAAATTTAGACTTTCTATTTTAGGCGTGGGTACCCAACAGGGCGCGCCGATTCCCACCGGCGCCGGCGGCTTTGCCAAAGACCCTAGGGGCGCAATTGTTATTCCCAAACTGTCTCCCGCTTCTCTGCAAATGCTGGCGCAAAATAATGGCGGTATCTATGTCGGCATGAGTGCCGACGATTCAGATATAGACGCGTTGCTGGCCACCACTAACGTATTGTTTCCCGATGCCACTAAAGAGTTGGAGCGCTCCTTTGATCTCTGGGATGACCAGGGTTTTTGGCTGGCGTTTTTATTGCTGCCGATAATTGTGCTGAGCTTTCGCAAAGGCAATATTGCCGTGATTCTGCTAGTGCCTCTGCTGTTCTCAGACCCAACCTATGCACTTGGCTGGCAGGATCTATGGAAGACCGCCGACCAGCAGGCCAGTGAGGCACTTGAGAACGGTGATGCGGCATCGGCTCAGAGTCTATTTGAAGATTCACAATGGCGCGGCAGTGCAGCGTATAAGGCCGGCGACTACGAAACCGCAATCAATGAATTTATCGATTTTGACCATGCTGATGGGCATTACAATCGTGGCAATGCCCTCGCCCATTCTGGGGACCTTGATGCCGCTATCGAAGCCTATGATCAAGCTCTGGCACTAAATCCTGAAATGGACGATGCCCTGGCCAATAAAGAACTGCTTGAGCAACTTAGACAGCAGCAGCAGGAGCAACAGCAAGAACAGCAGGACTCTGATAATTCGGAAAATTCAGACTCTCAGGATTCCCAGCAACAGGACTCGCAACAACAAGACGCGCAGAATCCGCAATCCCAGGATCAACAGCAGTCTGACCGACAAAATAGTGAACAACAGAATCCCGCAGACCAAGAGCCGGAATCCAAAGACGGCGAGTCAGAAAAGTCAGAGGAACAGCGTCAGCAAGAAGAGGCTCAGAGACAGGAAGCTCAGAAACAGGAAGCTCAGAGACAAGAAGCTCGGGAACAGGAAGCTCAGAAACAAGAGCAGACTGGAGAGCAGGCTGAAGAGCCAACTCAAGAGGAAAGCGAAGCCGAAAAGCAGGCTCAGAAGGAACTAGAGCAGTGGCTGCGTCGAGTTCCAGATGATCCAGGTGGCTTGCTGCGAGAAAAATTCCGCTATCAATCTCGGCAGCGCGCACTTGAGCAGCGCCGCCCAGCACCTCCCAATAACGAACAGCAAGAGCGCTGGTAGTAATGATAACTATGATTGTGAAAAACACACCGCTTAACCGAATCTGTGCCATCGCACTGGCCGCCATCTTGGCTCTTGTCTGCAGCCACAGCTGGGCAAGTCTCACTGCCACCGCCGATCGCACAGTTATCGACAGCAATGAAACCCTGCAGCTGTTAGTGCGCTTGGACTCTCAGGCACTTATGGGCGAGCCGGACTTCACGGTAATCGAAAGCAATTTCGAAATACTCTCCACCAGCCGCCAGCAACAATACTCTAGAGTGAATGGGCAGACTCAGTCCTTCACCGACTGGAATTTACTCTTGGCACCAAAACGTACTGGCCAATTATTAGTTCCTTCGATCAAATATAAAAAAGATATAAGCAACGCCATCGAGATCACCGTGCGCAAGGCAAGCGCTGCATCAGCAGTGGGTCAGCCAGTGTATACAGAAACCCTAGTGGATAAATCTGAGGTCTATATTCAGGAGCAGCTACTGCTCACCCACCGACTCTACACCTCGGTGCGACTCAGTGATCTGGGGCTAGACCCGCTAAAGGTTGATGATGCCCTGGTGCAAAAAGTCTCAGAGACCCAATTCCAGAAAAATATTGCCGGCAAAAACTATCAAGTGGTTGAAATCATTTATGCCCTCTTCCCCCAAACCAGCGGCAAACTGCAAATCCCTGCGCTGCGTTTTTCGGCTTATGAATCGAGCAGTAATCGCTACGGGGGCTTTAGTTCCAGAGGCAATCGCATTATCCGCAACACGGATGCCAAAACCATCGATGTGATGGCAAAGCCCGCTCAAATAGACATAGATAACTGGATGCCGGCCAGTAGTATCGGTTTGACTCAGCAGTGGAGCAGCCCACTGGATCAACTAAAAGTTGGTGAGCCTATAACGCGCAATATAAGCATCACCGCCAAAGGACTAACCGGCGCTCAGATTATGCCGCTGACTCTGGGTGAAAGTGATGACTATAAAATGTACCCGGACCAACCTCAGTTGACCGAAAGTGCCGACGCATCAGGCGTAACCGGCATTCGTCGCGAATCCTTTGCTCTGGTGCCCAATCGCCCAGGGAAGATAAGATTGCCGGCGGTAACCTTGCGCTGGTGGGACAGTCGCAAACAGCTTATGCAGACAGCTCAGCTGGACGCGGTAACGCTTGACGTGGCGGCGGCTGAATTGAGTAAAGTGAATCCCTACATCAGCGCACCTACCCCAACAGTGGGAGCCAATACGCAGGCCACAGAGACTGCACCAGAAGAACCAAAATCACTTGTGGCAGAGCTGCGCTCGTCTCTGTCTCTGCAACTGTCCCTGGCGGCTAATGGGCTGCTACTGATGCTGTTAATATTTGTCTGGCTGCGCCGCTCAAATGCGCCGACACCACAGAGAGATCTGAGCGGTATAAACAGCGCCCGACTGGAGCTCAAGCAGCTGCTCACTAATATAGAGCGAGCGGCACGGAAATCTGATCTGACCCCATTACGGGATAGTATTTTGGCCTGGGGTCGCTGTATTTTTCCTCAGCAAAAAGTGAAAACTCTGGCTGAAATCGCGCTATTGCTGGATAACCCAGAGCTGCAGCAACAATTCGACCTGCTCGATCAAGCTCTCTACAACAGCAGCTCAGAGCAACAACCGGATTTAAAATTGCTGGTCAATTTGATTCGCAGTGCCATAGTGCCTAAGAAGGGATCGAACAGAGAGAATATTCACAGTGCCCAACCCGAGCTTAAACCGCTCTACCCCAGCAGCTGATTAATGACTAATACGGTCTACCCTGCCCAGCTTATTCTTACAGGACTATCGCTCTAGCCATAAGTTTGGGTAGAATCAGTCCTGTCTTGTAACTAATGGAGTAAGACAAATGCGCAGAATTATTTTTAATGAAAAAGGCGGCGTCGGAAAATCGAGTATCACCTGTAATCTGGCAGCCATTAGCGCCTCAAGGGGCAAGCGCACCTTGGTGGTGGATCTAGATTCCCAGTGTAACTCCACGCATTATCTACTCGGCGACAGCCCCGAAGAGAGCACAGTTGCCGACTATTTTGACGGCACTTTAGAGTTCTCCTCGAAGCTCAATGAGCCCCTGGACTATGTCCATGAAACTCCTTATGAAAACCTCTTTGTACTGCCCTCCAGCGTCAATCTGTTGGCCCTTGAGCACAAGCTCGAGTCTCGACAAAAGATTTATAAGCTGCGAGATCTGTTAAATAAGCTCGACGATGACTTTGACGAAATTTATATAGACACCGCACCCGCACTCAACTTTTACACTCGCTCGGCGTTAATAGCTGGGGACTCTGTGTTAATCCCCTTTGACTGTGATGCGTTCTCTAGACAGGCGCTCTATTCGATACTCGATGTAATCTATGAAATTCGCGAAGACCACAATGAAGATCTCAGTGTTGGCGGTATTGTCGTGAATCAGTTTCAGCCCACAGCATCGTTGCCCAGTCGATTAATTGCCGAAATGAAGAAAGAGAAGCTGCCGGTGATTCCCACCTATCTCAATCAATCGGTGAAAATGAAAGAGTCCCATAATGAGTCTGTGCCGCTGATTTATTTCGCTCCCTCGCACAAGTTGACTGGGCAGTATATTGCGCTGTTTGATCATTTGAGTAGGAAGCGGCGTGGGAAAAAGTAACTTTTTTGCGTGCTCAGTGAATGAGATCTCTCACATGCGTTCGAGATGACAGATGGATGGTTCGAGGCGACAGGTCGATGGTTCGAGGCGACAGATGGATAGCTTGAAATGACAGATGGATAGCTTGAAATGACAGATCGGTGGTTCGAGGCGACAGCTTAATGATTGGGCGCGACAGCTTAATCGTTCGCGACACACCAACCCTGTCATCCCGAGAGAGCGCAGCGAACCCTGTCATCCCGACAGCGCGCAGCGACGAGGGATCTCAAACTAAAAACACAGCACAATCCAATACAACCAATGACAAAATAAATATGCGTAACAACCACGACAGCATCGTTCTTATCGGCATGCCAGGCGCCGGAAAGAGCACCCTCGGTATTCTTCTGGCTAAAGAGTTAGGCTTGGATTTTGTCGACACCGATATCGCCATCCAAGTTCGCGAGGGTCGTACCCTGCAAGAAATCCTCGATGGCAGTGATTATCTCCACTTGCGCGAGATCGAAGAACAGGTTTTATTAAGCCAAGATATCGCTGGAAAGGTTGTCGCCACTGGCGGAAGTGCCGTCTACTCAGAACCCGGCATGGCGCGCTTAAAACACAATGCCACGGTTGTTTTTCTCGATGTACCACTTCGAGAGCTGCGCCAGCGCATCGGCAACTTTGACTCTCGGGGTATTGCCCGCAAACCCAATCAGAGCCTCGAATCACTGTTCGAAGAGCGCTGTGCGCTGTATAAAAAGTATGGGGATATCAGAGTTGACTGCGATCAGCAGTCACTGCAGCAAACATTAGACTCTGTGCTGCAGCAACTGTCGGAGTATCGCGTCTAGACCTTAGCAGGCGGTCTACTTGAGTACAGTGCGAATCGACTCAGCAAGATAGGCAATATTGCTTGAGTTAATGCCCGCCAAGTTAATACGAGTTGAAGAGACAATATAGATACCAAACTCTTCTCTAAGGCGCGTCAGGTGCTCTGGCGCAATACCCAAGAACGAGAACATGCCGTTCTGGCGCTTGATATGACTAAAATCCAGTCCTGCTGCATTGTCCTGAATACTGTCGGCCAGCAATGTACGCATAGCTTTGATTCGCAGGCGAACCTCTTCCAGCTCCGCTTTCCAGTCCTTACAAAGCGCTTCATCGCCCAGAATTAACGAGACTAACAGAGCGCCGTGAGCCGGTGGCATGGAGTACATCTGACGGGCGACCGCCATGGCCTGACCGCCGACAATTGCAGCTTGCTCAGGAGTTTGTGTAATAAAGGTAATCGATCCAGTGCGCTCGCGGTAGAGACCAAAGTTCTTAGAGCAGCTCGAGGCCACTACCAACTCCGGTAACTTCTCAGCCATCAGACGCATGCCGTAGGCATCTTCGTCCAAGCCATCACCAAGCCCCTGATAGGCGGTGTCAATAAAGGGTACAAAACCGCGCTCCAGCGCAATCTCAGTAATCTGGTCCCACTGTTCGTTGCTCAGATCCGCGCCAGTCGGGTTATGACAGCAACCATGCAACAGCACCACATCACCAGCGGGAACACGGCGCAGAGTCTCAAGCATTAGGTCAATATTGACCTCGCGAGTCGCTGTGTCGTAATAGGGATATTCTGCAATCTCAAAACCCGCACTGCCAAGCAGTGGGATATGGTTCGGCCAGGTGGGTGTGCCAACCCATAATTTTGCCTCGGGGCGAGCGCGACGAATCACCTCAGCACCGACTCTCAAAGCGCCAGAACCACCTGGGGCCTGCAGGCTCTTAGCTCGTCCAGATGCCAGAACAGCGTGATCCTGACCAAACATCAACTGCAACATTCTGCTGTTGTACTCAGCATCGCCAGCAATGCCTTGATAGGATTTGGTTTTCTCAAGCTCGGCCAATTTGGCTTCGGCGCGTTTTACCGAATCCATAACCGGCGTTTGACCGCGATCATTCATATAGACGCCAACGCCTAAATCGATTTTAGTCTCGCGCGGGTCTTCTCGAAAAGCCGCCATCAATCCAAGAATAGGATCAGCAACTACGGGCTTTAAACTTTCAAACATCGGTGGTTTCCTGTGGAATTAAATGTGGGCCAAAATTCGGGTGACAGTACTGGTAAAAGTACGGATAAAACTACGTGTAAAAAAATTGCAGGCGTGATTCTACTATGTCTGGCGACATTTGGTTACGGTTTTGTCGGTGTTTTCGTCTCAATAAAGGCCCTTATTGAGGCGTTTACCGTTTCCGGCTTCTCTGCGTGTAACCAATGGGCGGTATCTGCAATAATTTCTAATTGAGAATGAGGGAATAACTGTTTGATAATCGGGCGATGTTTATCCTGAATATAGGCCGAATGCTCACCCTTCAAAAACAGCGCTGGCCCAACGTAGGGTTGCCCTGTGGGCGCTGCCACCAATGTGCTGGCATAGTTCTGATTTATTGAGGATAAATTTAGCTTTAAACTAAAGTCACCCTCGGGGCTGCGGGCGAGATTTTTCAGCAAAAAGGCGCGTACTGATGCCTCGGCAATATGCTCGCTAATCAGCGCATCAGCATCACGCCGGCTTTTAATCGTATTTTTCGCCAGTAGATTGAGCCCATCAAGAGCGGCATCCTGACGTGCGCCATAGGTGACCGGCGCTATATCAATTACCACCAAATCAGTGACCCGCTGGGGATTATTCAGCGCCACCTGCATTGCCACCTTGCCACCCAAAGAGTGGCCAATCAAACTCGCACTAACGAGGTTGAGATCATCCATCAACTCAACAATATCGGCAGCCATAGAGGGCAGATCCATCAGTAACTCATGGGGCGAGTCACCGTGATTGCGCAGATCCACGCTGACAACACGATAATCTGCGACCAAGGAGCGCGCCAGCACCCCCAGATTGCTCAGTGAACCAAACATACCGTGAATCAGAATAACGGTTGGACGGTTTTCCTGCCCCTCTAAAAGGTCATTGCCGGACTGAAGCGTATAGTTGAGTTTCATAGTACTTTGGGGATGCCTCTATTTAGCAGCTTGACGATTGCGATATTTTTCTTTGTTTTTACGGCCCTGCTCGTAGAGTTTCGGACGCAGACGCCGACGTAAGTTCGGAAACAGATAGCTGATATGGGTAAGTTTAGCGCTTGCCGCCGGCAGCACCACCTCGACTTCCTCTCCCGAAGCCACGGTCAAAATACCCGCGGCAACCTGCTCTGCACTACTCATGGGCTGAGAGAACACAATATCCTCCACGGCATCAATTTCATCCATAATAAAACCGGTGTCGATTGGACCCGGAGAAACTGAACCCACGCTGATACCGCTATCTCGGAGTTCATCTGCCAAGGCATAACTAAAGGCGCGCAATCCGGCTTTGGTAGCACTGTAAGTTGCAGCACCCTGCAGCGGCGCGCGGCCAGCCAATGAGCCAACATTTACAATCGCACCCTCACCTACACGCTGAAGATAGGGAATCGCGGCACAGGACAACAGCAAGGGCGCGCGCATATTGATATCGACCATGGCAGCAACATCCGCAGGCGAAACCGTTTTAAGATCCCCTCTCGCATGCATACCGGCATTATTAACAATCACATGCACCGCGCCAAAGGCAGCCTCGGCTTTTTCTAGAAGCGCTAAACAATCATCATTGTTCGCTACATTCATTACCATCGTCAGCACTTCGCACTGAGAGCGCAGCTCCTCGGCAATGGTATTTAAAGCGGCTTCACCGCGGGCTACCAGAACAAGCTTGGCCTTATGACTGGCGAATAGACGGGCGCAGGCTGCACCAACTCCGGCGGATGCGCCAGTAATGATTACAGTTTTGTTTTCAAAGGACTTTATCATTTTTATTTTTATTCCTTAGTTAGAGTAGGAGATCATTTAAAAGATCGGATTTTCAATGGACAGGATTATAACCCCGTCAGATCAAAAGGCGCATGACACAGAGGGATACTGCACCACTATTGGTCTATGCCGCCCATACAAATATATTTCAGATCCATATAGTCATCCATTCCATATTTGGATCCTTCGCGGCCACTGCCCGATTCTTTGACGCCACCGAATGGTGCCATCTCATTGGAGATCACGCCCTCATTGACGCCGACAATGCCGTATTCAAGTTGCTCGGCAACACGCCAGACACGGCCTATATCACGGGAATAAAAATAGGCTGCCAAGCCAAATTCAGTGTCATTGGCCATCGCCACAACCTCGGCCTCAGTTTCAAACTTAAACACCGGTGCCACGGGGCCAAAAATCTCCTCGGAGAAAACCCGCATATCGCGGCTGACATCTGTGAGAATAGTCGGCAAGACAAAGGCACCACCGAGATCACTGCGACCGCCGCCAAGCGCAACCTTAGCGCCCTTGGTCACAGCATCATCAATAAAGTCACAGACATTGTTGGCCGCCTTTTCATCGATTAGTGGGCCAACAGTGACGCCCTCCTCGGTGCCATTGCCTATAACGAGGTTGTGGGTGGCAACAGTCAGTTTGCGCACAAATTCATCATAGATTCCAGCTTGCACAATAATTCGGTTGGAGCAGACACAGGTCTGTCCAGCATTACGATACTTTGATACCAAGGTGCCCTGCACCGCGGCATCAATATCTGCGTCATCAAAAACAATAAAGGGTGCATTGCCACCCAACTCCATGGAAGTGCGCTTAACCGTTTGGGCACATTCCGCCATCAGCTGCTTGCCCACGGGGGTAGAGCCGGTAAAGGTCACTTTTCGAACCAATGGATTGCCGGTCAACTCGGCGCCAATCTGAGCTGTGCGACCTGTGACTATATTCATTAGGCCCCGAGGGAATCCAGCACGCACAGCAAGCTCCATCAGCGCCAAGGCTGACAGCGGCGTGGCATTAGCCGGTTTACAGACAACTGCACAGCCCGCCGCAATAGCCGGTGCGATCTTGCGCGTCAGCATGGCATTGGGGAAATTCCACGGCGTAATACAGGCAACAACCCCTACCGGCTGCTTAATCACCACAATGCGCTTATCGTTTGAGGGCTGCGGAATCGTATCGCCATAGACGCGCTTAGACTCTTCGGAGA
>Ga0206677_10004908_pt1 | contig 10735 bp, 8 predicted proteins | sample M130m12015metaG_FD_155475 | JGI IMG/M metagenome (GOLD analysis project Ga0206677, IMG submission 155475) | Ammonia-oxidizing marine archaeal communities from Monterey Bay, California, United States - M1 30m 12015 | ecosystem: Environmental > Aquatic > Marine > Intertidal zone | place: USA... | reverse complement strand
CATTGTTTCTAATTGAGCTTTGTCGCTGCTAGTTTTCTACTTGCGCTTTTCTAGGTGGCGCATAATTTGGCGGACCACCGCTGTCGCATTTTGGCGATCTGTAGATATGCGGTAATCCTCTACTTCTTGATATAGCGGCGCGCGTTTTTCCTTTAGATCTTTGAGTACCTTGCGGGGATCTTCCGATTGCAGTAATGGTCGCTTCTTATCTTTGTGCGTGCGTGCGTAGAGTTTCTCTAAGGAACTGTCTAAATGAAAAACTGTACCCCGAGACGCCAAGTTTTTTCGGTTTGTTTCACGCAGCACTGCGCCGCCACCCGTGGCCATAACAATACCCTGCATCTGTGACAGATCATCAATGACTTGTTCTTCACGGTCGCGAAAGCCCACTTCGCCTTCAACATCAAAGATCCAGGCAATTTCTGCGCCCGCCCGCTTTTCTATCTCATGATCTGAGTCAAAAAACGGCCGATCTAATGCTTCCGCTAATTGACGGCCAACTGTGCTCTTACCCACAGCCATCAATCCGACTAAAAATATATTTTGCTCATTCATAGACTGTCAGCGTTTACGTGACCGCAAAAAGCCCCTATTTATTTTTACAATGTGCAGACGAGTGGTGCAATGTCATTTGCTTGGGAACCCTCCAACCCATTGGGAAGGTAATTCCGGGGCCAAGTGTGACCTTCGTCTTTAATACGAGAATTGTAATCTAAAACGGTACCCCAGGTATGCAAATCCGCGAGGGCAAATTGCTCCCGATGAGGCATTAGCTTTGTACTGGGTCAGCGACCTTAGAATGCGAGTGGGAGCTAGCTTTCAAGGCCCGCTGCTAGCGCTCCCCAAGAGGGTACTATTTTTTTGCGCCGTTGCGCTTGTAGGCCCGGCGAGAATAGTGGGGGTAATGAATATCAGTAGCTCTTGCTTGTCTTCACGTCGAACTGTACGGCGAAATAGCCGACCTATTAGCGGAATGGCTGCAAGAAGGGGCGTTTTCGTTTCGGCGTTGTTTTTATCCTCTTGAAAAATACCGCCCAATACCAAGGTTTGTCCATTATCCACCAGCACTTGGGTTTCTATGGCATTTGTGTTTATAGAGGGGATGCCGTCAAAAATTTGCCCCACAGTATCTTGCTTCACATTCAACTGCATAATAATGCGCTGATCTGGGGTGATCTGCGGCACTACGCGCAAACTCAGCACCGCATCCTTAAAAGCGGTAGACGTCGCCCCGCTACTACTGGCCTCCTGAAACGGAATCTCTACCCCCGACTCTATGAGCGCCGGAGACTTATCAGTTGTGACAATGCGAGGACGCGCTAGAACTTCTGCCTCGCCTTGTGCGGCTAACGCCGAAAGCTCGACATCTATCGCGTAGTTGGGCCTAGAAAGCCCTAGAGAAAAAGTAGTACTCCCCGCCTGAGCCGCGGGCAATGACAAACCCGCTGCAACGGTCCCCGTGGTCTGATTATTGAGCAAGGGATCAATGCTGGCATCACTGGGCGAACCCAAAATTTGCCTTTGGGCACCCCAGCTAACACCCAGTTGTTCGCTGAAAGTCTTATTTGCTGTGACTATGCGCGCTTCTATCACCACCTGCTGTAGCGGAGTATCTAGCTGCTCAATCACCTGGGCAATAGCCACCAACTTGGGGGCAATATCCACAACAATTAGCGCGTTAGTACGCTCGTCCACCACACCATGACCACGTTTAGAGAGCATGCTGTTTTTGCCTAGGTTAATCAGCGCCAATATGCGTTTGGCGTCTCCATAACGAACCCGAAATAATTGAGTTTGCAAGGGGGCCAGGGTTTCTGCCCCGCGCTCGTTAGCAAGGGCTGATTTTTCTTGGGCCGCCAATTCCCCAGCTGGCGAAATGATCATTACGTTGTTGTACCGCAGCTGGCCCAAGTTTTTTACCTTCAATATGGTTGCTAGCGCGTCCTCCCAAGATATGTCCTTTAAGCGCAAAGACAGGTTGCCGGTGACGTTCTCACTCACCACTAAGTTGATGTCACGCAGGTCTGCCAACAACTGCAGCACACGGCGCACTTCAATGTCCTGAAAATCTAAGGTGAGCGGCTGCCCGCTTTGTTGGTACTGCTCTGTTTGTACAGTGGATAAATCCGAACCCTGCGAATTTGAACGAACTTGTTGTGGGTTAGCGTGGGTTGGCGAATCTGTTTTAGGAATGCGCGTTTTGTAAGGTAAGCTTTGTTGAGTTGAAGCCACTATTTTCAACTGGGAAACGTTCAGCAAGGAAACAAGACCGACTGCAGAGGACCCAAGGGCGCTGTTAGTCTCCCGGGCGAAACTATTATTCGACGCCAGAATAAGGATTAAGAGGAGGATTGAAAAAAGGCTTGGGAAGAGGTGTGGGAAGAGGCTCGGAAAGAAGCTTGGAAAAAAAATGAAGGTGCGCGGATAGTGTAACCCTTTGCTTTTTCGCATCACGCATTCGGTCAAACCATTCTCTAAGGCATTTAGGTTCATTAATGTTCCCCCTTGGAGGGCGTCGCGTCCGGCCTCAACTTCAGACTGACCCAACCGTCGCGGTTATCTTTGGATTGCTTAGATTGTTCAGGAGCCTTTTTGGGGTCAGTGAATTTAAAGGGCTCGAGCTGCTGGGGGGAGTCGGAGAGTTCAGAGGGTTCTGAGAAAAGAAGAACCGCTTCCGGCGTAACTGCAAATACTTTGAACCTGGCCTTAGTAACAATGTCTCCTGCGCTTATCACATGGATCATATTGCGCGGATCCTTCACTAGACCTTGGAATACGCCAGCCCTTGCAATGGTGCCGACCAAAACCAGCTCTGCAATTTGCCAGTTTGCTAATTGAGGCGACGGTTGCTGCGCTAGGTTAGCCGTTAGCAGTTGCTCACTACTGGATTGAGGATTCTGCGCTGGCAGCGCTTTGCCAAACGGGTTACGCAGGCGGTCTTTTGGCGAATCAAGTTGTGACGAGGCGTTAACGTGAATAGGCACAGCTACTGAGGTAAAAACTAAGCAAGCGCTTATGGCGACGAAATACATCAGATAAGTTATCACTACGATTGCCCGCTCTTTTGAGTAGAGGCTAACGCCTTTTTCTCGTCTGAGTTCTTATTCGACGTCGCGGTTTGAATTGCGTCAGCCAGTTCTTCATTAAAAAAATAGAATTTCAACCTAAACCGCGCCTTAAGAATTGGACTGGTTTGGTCACCGGTAATTTTCATTTCTTCAACTACAACGACATGGGATGACAGCGCCAACTGCTGCAAGAACTCTACGAATTGGTGATATTCACCACGCAGCGTTAAATCAAACACTTGGGTCAAAAACTGGGCGGCGGCGACAGGCTCGCCTCTCCGGCGAGCACCAGATCTCGCAGGCCTGGAAGACTTGGAGGATTTCGGAGCTTTTGAAGTTTGGGGTTTTATCCGCATGATTTGAAGCGCGATAGAATCTGACAAAGCACCTAAGTACGTTAGTGTTGCAGAAACCTGATATTTTTGAGGAATGCGCGCCAACTGAACTTGGTACTCGTCAACCTCGCCGATGAGTTTATCTACCTTCCTCTTAGACGCCTCAAGATCACGGGCTAATCGCAACTCTACCAACTGCAATTCCGTTAACGGTTTACGCCCCGCCTCTTCAGCAATGGACTTATGCAGCACTACTGGATAAGCCGTAATGCCTGCAACTAAAGTAGAAACGCAAAAGATCAGTATTTTTTGACGAAAGGACAAAAATGAAACGCGTTGGAAATAGTCACTTGTGGTTGAAGCAATTGTAGAAAAAGCAGTATCGAGACTAATTTTCATATTATCTTTTCTAACCCATCGTTTTGGGGTGCTGCACCTTCACCATAAATTTGGAAGCGAACGGGTGTTACTCTATTTTCAAACCTAAAATGCTCAGAGGAGACTCCTAACGCGTGCCCTTTCTCCCTAGTCGATTCAGCGCTCATTAGTTGCATAGGCAGTGCCAAGCAAGATGCGGAAACGGCATCTATTAGCTGCGCTACTGCCTGATTAGACGCTGCAATGCCAACTACTGTTAATCCGCCATCGCCAAAATCAACTTCCACATAGCGCGCGTTGTCAGGGATGGAGTGAGCAAGCACAAGTAAAACCTGATGCCCCCTAAAACGAGAACTCAGTAGCATCTCAAGCTCGACTGCACGTTTCAGAATTTTACTTTTTGATTGCGCCTCAGCTGTTAGCCGATCTATTGCGTGTTGATGCGTGGCCATACGCTCTTCTAGCCTCACTCTTTGGCTAAATTGTTGTTTAACCGTTTGCTGCAAATATAAACTGCAAATTGCGGTTAAGACCCAAACGACCAGCCATCCCAGAATCAACCAAAGCAGGAATAAATGCGCTGTACGCCGCCTCTGATACTTGCGCCAGGGCGCGAGGTTTATTTCAAACACTGGCGTTTTCCGTCGACAAGGATTTCGGCACGACATCTGTGCACAGATTTTCCAGATCTAGTTGGCGAGGATTGTCAATCAAGCCCCAAGCTAAACCTAGGGCGACCAACCAATCTGGTTGCATAGCATTAGCCGCAGATATAGCGGCTGAGTTAACGTCAAAATCAACGGCAGATTCGCCCGCTAAAGGCGCACCAGTACGCGCTTCACTTTCAGTAAACTTTTTAGCAACGTCTCTAACCAACCTTGAATACTCGGAGAAACCGCCTGATGGGCGCAGAGGGTTAATAGAGTGCACGCAAATCTCTAGCTGAACGGCAATTTCTTCAATCGCTCTGAGCGCTCTATTTGTCTCAGCCTGTTCAAACTGTTTGTTCACCGTGCCCTCTTCCAGAGGCGCAGACATTGGCGCTCCGCTGCACGACACTACAATGTCTCGCAAGGCTGTTCCCGCCCAACCGATGCAGTAATTTAAATAAGTTTGCAGCGCATCTGTGTTTAGATCTGTTTGCCCCTCTAAACTCTGCATGCCGTCCACTAATTGAACCGTAGCAAGAGAATTTTCTAAACTGATCCAAATCCATACTTGATCCAATAGACGCGACCTTAATGTAGGGTCCATTAACCCAATTGCCCTCAGCGCGGCGTTAGTGCGCGGTTCAAGCACATGTAATTGGAGGCGTACGTTCGCAAGCAGCTGCTCTCGCGAGCTTACCTCTTTGCGCGGACATCCAACTAAAACCAGCGCAGCAGAATCTGGGTCGCTGTTTTTTGGCTCGGCCTTTACTTCGCCACCCTCATTGGCACAGTTGCCCGCATCTACCACATACATCAAAAATGCCTGATAGATTGGCAAAGGCAGGTCAATCTCTTGTTGGCTAATAAGTTGCTGGGTCAGTTGAATGGCCTGGGCGTCTTGTAATACCAAGGTGTTCGGATTTTTTGGCAGCGAAATAAAATTCAGCTCCCAGCGAGCACCAAAGTAATGCGTCACTGGCCCAAGCGGAATTTGAAAAACTAGATGCGCATCCACAGACAAAGCCACTTCTTTCACAGACCCTTTGGCCTTCCGCACAACTGCAGCCATGGTTTTCGCTAAATTGTCCGACTGGGCAACCTCGCCATTGAGCACTACCCCCTGCCCAATCGGAATATGTAGCAGTGATGCAATTTGCCAAAACCCCGACGCCGGAGCCTTGGGTTGGGGGATAAGCATCAGTGGGTCCATATAGTGACCCGTCAATTTAAGGCAAAGCCTGTTCAGGCTATTTCTGCACCCACAAAGGCCTCTATATAGGAGATGTAAACACACCCAACAACGAAAGGGTGAGAAGCGCTGCCAAGACAATTCAACCATGCATATGCTTTTGTCGGTAATATCGATGCCGACCTTAGAGCGCGATTGTTGCCCGCCCGACAAGAGGAGCCTCAAAAAAGCCTCAAAACTGCGTGCCACAAGCGCCGCAAACGAAAAAAATGGTTAATTATAAATTTCAGCACAGAATGAATTACCGCCTTTCACACTTAATGTTGTCCATCATGAATAGGAATGCGCAAGCTGGTGATTATCTGAATGCCGCACGCACCGGAAAAAACGTAGTTTCGAATATCTACCCCGCAATACCCATTGCAATGACGGCAAAACACGTGAGTAATAACCTCCGGCGGTTGGGGTTTTTGCCACCCTAAAACAAGCTCATTTGCACAAAGAATGGCCCGCTAGTGTTGCTACCTGCATAGGGTTGGTTATGATTGAACAGCTCCGCGAAAAACCTTATCGAATATCATCATGGCAACCTCTCCTCGCTCCAGTCGAGTACGAAAAATTCTGTTATTCCTAGTCAACTTAGGCGTAAGTTCACTGTGCGCGGTAGGAATTGGTTTGGCGGGTATTTACATCTACCTAGACCCGCAAATCCCCAAAGCGGAGACTTTTCGCAACGTTGAATTCCAAACCCCTTTGCGCATTTACGCCAGCGGCGGCGAGCTGATAGGCGAGTTTGGCGAACGCCGACTCATACCCATTTCCATAGAGGATGTGCCACCACAATTTATTAATGCCATTTTGGACACGGAAGACAAACGTTTCTATGACCATAACGGCATAGATTACATCTCTCTAACCAACGATATTTTTCAGCTAATTGGCAGCATGGTTGCACCTACCGGAGGTAAAGCCGGGGGCGCCAGCACCATTACCATGCAGCTCGCCCGTAACGTATCCTTTACCCTAGAGCGCAAGTTCCTCAGAAAGTTCAAAGAGATGCTTTTGGCGTTGAAGATTGAGCAAGAGCTGAGCAAAGACGAAATTTTGGAGCTGTACATCAACATTGTGCCCTTTGGTAAAAGGGCATACGGCGCAGAAGCAGCGGCGCTCACTTACTACGGCAAATCACTGAAAGACCTTAAGTTGGAACAGTTGGCAATGCTGGCCGGTATTCCGCAAAGGCCTGAAGCTGGCAACCCCATTAATGGCCCCACTTGGGCACTACGTCGACGCAATCAAGTGTTGGGGCGTATGCTGAGTCAAAACTCAATCACTCGAGCTGAGTATGACCAAGCTGTGAAAACGCCGCTGAGCGCTCAGGTTTACGCACGCACCCTAGACCTACCTAGCCCCTATGCCGCTGAATGGGCACGTCAGCAAGTGCAGGGGCAATTTGCAGATCTGTACACAGGTGGCTATGAGATTTACACCACCCTAGATGCGAATATGCAGGCTGCTGGCGTTGCGGCTATGCGCAATGGGCTTGAAAAGTATGATCGAGGTCACGGCTACCGCGGACCTGAAGCTGTGGCATCAGCTGACATAATCAGTTTGATCAATGCCCAATTTTCAACAAAAGAAGATAAAACTCTCGCACAAGAGTTAGAAGCAAACCCCAACGGCTTTCAAAGAGAGTTAGTGCAACCAATCAATGAAGAGATTTTGGCGCCTCTGCAAGACATAAAGATTTTTACCGACTTGGTGCCAGCAATTGTCACCCAAGTGGGCGAACAAGAAGCCGTAGCTTATACGTTGGACGGCAAAGCCCATTCTATTACACGGCTTAACTCCTTATGGGCTAGAGCTTATGTAGACGTTGACCGTAGAGGGCCACCGCTCACTTCTATTGGTGAAGTAGTCGCCGTAGGAGACATCATTCGCCTGCAAAAGCGGTTTTCCGATGAAACCAAACAAGCATCGTGGCAACTGGCACAGCTACCAGAAATACAAGGTGCGCTGGTCTCGCTAGATCCGGAGAGCGGCGATGTTAAAGCCATGGTGGGCGGCTACGACTTTTACCGCAATCAGTATAACTATGCGTTACAGTCCACGCGGCAACCGGGTTCTGGCTTTAAACCCTTCTTGTACTCAACGGCAATAGCCAACGGCGTTACCCCAGCGGACATTTTCCTTGATGCGCCGCTGGTTTTTGACGACAAGAACTTAGAATCTCAGTACCGGCCCGACAACGACAACAATCGCTATAACGGACCAACACGTTTGCGCGAGGCACTGTACCGATCTATTAACTTGGTCTCTATGCGCGTACTACTGCGCGTTGGCGCAGGCAAAGTGCTCAACCATGTAAAGCGTTTTGGTTTTGATACCAGTTCGTTCCCGCGCAACACACAACTGGCCATCGGCGGCGGCACCATGACGGTTGCACCCTTAGACATGGCCAAGGCCTACGCTGTGCTCGCTAACGGCGGCTATCTGGTAGAGCCGCAGATCATAGACCGAATTATCAACCAAAACGGCCAAGTGGTGTTTGCCAATAAGTCGCCAAAGGTTTGTCGTAACTGCCCGGCGGAAAAAGAACCCGCAGCCAACACTGCAGCTAGTAGGCGGCAGTCGCTTGCAGCGGACCCAACTGACTGGCTAATGGACAACAACTCGCTAGAAGATCTGGTTGAAAGCATTGGTCAAACCGCGACCCAAGCCAAGTATGCACCTCGGGTATTAGACGAACGCAACGCCTTCATTATGCAGTCCATGCTTAGAGATGTAGTGAAGCGAGGCACTGGACGCCGCGCCCTTGTGCTTAAGCGTAACGATCTCGCTGGCAAAACGGGCACCACCAACGACGCCGCAGACACTTGGTTCAACGGCTTCAACAGCAGCTTAGTAGCCAGTGTTTGGGTCGGCTTCAGCGGCCAAGATCCGTTAGGCAGCAATGCTTACGGCTCTAATGTTCCACTACCTATTTGGATAGACTTTATGAGGGCTGCATTGGTAGATGTTCCTGAGATCTTGCCAAGCCAACCAGCAGGCGTGGTGACGATAAAAGTGGATCCCAAAACAGGCGAGGCAGTTTCACCTTCGAACCCTAACGGCATTTCCGAGATATTCCTTACTGAAAATGCACCCAATGCTGCGCAGTCCACGAATCAGGGCGGCGGCGAGGTTGAAACCATTCGGGCGGTAGATCTGTTCTAGGCCGGATTAGAAAACTGACGCGGGGTAGTTAAAGCGCCAGCTATTGAATAACCTTAATTAGGTCTCCGGCCCTTGGCTCACCTCTAGGGTGGTGGCCATTAATCACCCGCAAAGTCTCCTCGCCGTTCACCTTAATGGACATCTTCGCCGCCAACTTTGCATAAGTATCGCCGGGGCGCGCCTCAACTAAGGCAATACTCTGCTTGTTGATTAAGCGCAGATCGTCAGCGGACATGGGGCGAAATGAAGTCACCATATCCTTAAACAGTTTTTCAAAGGCAACAGGGTCACCCTTGTCCTTAATTTCACCATTAAAAACGTAAACGCCGTTTTCTTTATACAGCACCGCAATTTTGCGCAACTTCGGTGTTTCACCCGGCACCTTTATAGAAGCCAAGTAACCACCATACGGACCTGCCTGAATTTCTTCACCATTCTCCAAGTCGTCGCGACGCAAAGTTTTGGTTAAATACTCTTCCGGCGTTTGAATCTCGGTGGGCAAGCTGGTGCGCCTAGCAGACATAGTGCCTTCGCCATTCGGCTCCCTGCCAAACACCTCTGAAGAAGTGGCCTGAACATCCCAGCCGTTGGGGAAGGCAATTTTTAACCTCAACGCGCCGTGATAGTAAACGCCCTCGTGCACAACCCCCGTAGCAGATTCATCGCCAAAGCGCAGGCCCGGCAACATTGCATAGTACTCACGTTCGGGTTCTGGCAGATCAACCAACTGCAAATGCTGAGACTGCTCAACCAACTCATTTAGGCGCTTGTTGTGAGCCGGGTGACTGCCGAGTAAGCCGTGGTAAATAGTCGGGGCGTTTTTAACCGTGCGCTGAAAATCGTCGTGGTCGCGCAACTGTTGAATACTTGCCAACAACGCCCGAGGGTTATATCCAGCACGCAAAATAAGATCGGTGCCTATCTCATCTGCCTCTAACTCGTGCTCGCGGCGATAACCCGCCAATGCAGTGGTGCTAATGGTGTTGGCCAAACCATAAGTGGCACTGGATCCGGTAGCAAAAGTACCCAAAAAACCCAGAATTTTACCCAGGCGGTCCCGAGCGATAGTACGCTTGGAATGGGCACCCACTACATGACCGATCTCATGGCCAAGCACCGCCGCCAATTCATCTTCATTATTAAAGAAGGCCAAAATGCCGCGAGTGACAAAGATATATGCGTCCGGCGTAGCCCACGCATTAACAATGGGCTGATCCACCACCACAAAGGTATAGGTGCGGCCTGCATGCGGTGACACGGCAAGTAATCGCTCACCAATCTCGGTGACGTATGCCTGCCATTCGTCATCAGGATAGATAATGCCCTTTTCCAAAAACTCGTTGTACATCTCAGCACCAGGACCCGCATGGGCAGACGTGGGTAAAGTAAGGGCAAGCGTCAAGGCGAGTGCTGCAACAAAACTCCAGACGCGGTTGGCAATGTTCGGGGCAAAAATATTTTGGGTCATTTAGCAGTGCTCAAAATTAGACAGCAAAGTAGGCAAAACGCAAAAAAACAAAAAGAAAGAACAGACCGTAAGGATATACAGACTAATTTAAGAAATGGAAGCAGTAAGACACCAGTTGCCAGTTTCGGCGACAGGAGGCTATTAACGGAGAGGTGTATAAGGCAGTTTGTGAGCAAAACAAACACAACCGCGTTGATTCGCGCAAATGCGGCGAAAGTGCTACAAAAGAAGAAAGAGTCCTACCTACGCAGCCCCACCAGAACGGTGAGGCAAACAGAATGTCTACTAATCAATAGGCCCAAGTTAGGAACCTAAATCGAAGGTCTAGCTGCCGCTGCTGCTTCTTTTAGCAAAACGCTGACGGAACTTCTCTACACGGCCACCAGTGTCTAAGATCTTCTGCTTACCAGTGTAGAAAGGGTGGCAGTTTG
>Ga0206677_10004906_pt1 | contig 10737 bp, 10 predicted proteins | sample M130m12015metaG_FD_155475 | JGI IMG/M metagenome (GOLD analysis project Ga0206677, IMG submission 155475) | Ammonia-oxidizing marine archaeal communities from Monterey Bay, California, United States - M1 30m 12015 | ecosystem: Environmental > Aquatic > Marine > Intertidal zone | place: USA... | reverse complement strand
TCAATGACACCTTTTTCAATGTGCAACGCCTTTACGAATGCATAAGCATCCATAAAACTAGTAGGTTCACCAACAAGTGTCACCACAACATGATCCACAGCCGCCGCGAATTCGATGCTTGAGTTGGATGCGCCAGCAGGGGTATCTACGATTAAATAATCTAGTTCACCTTCCATTGAATCAAGTGATCTAATGACACTCCAACGTTGCTCAGTGTCCAAGTTGAGAGTGTCTAGAGTACCAGACCCACCTGGAATAAGCTTCACTCCAGCGTGCGTATGACAGATAGTATCTTCCAGCGAGCAACTGCCGACGAGTACATCAGAAATTGTCTTATCTGCCTTCACATCCATCATAATATTTGCATTTGATAGCCCAAAGTCGGCATCCAAGACAGCTACTTTAAAACCCCTTAGCGATAAATTAATTGCAGAATTTATGGCGAGTGAAGTTTTTCCCACTCCTCCCTTCCCGCTTACAAAGGCTAGTGATTGCACCATCTTAAGACCAATCTTCCTGTTTGACCAAGTTACTTAAAAAATCCTTCATTACAGAAACTTTTGCAAAATCAAGACCGTCTTCTAGTATTTTTAAACCTGAAAAAAACTGGATCTTCTTACCTAAATCAGAAATAGCCGACAACTCATTAACTGAAACTTCCACTAGATCCATTTTTGTCAAAGCTATGCATAAATTGGGTATTCCAGACATTTCAAAGCCTTGTTTAACAGCGTTATAGCTTTGCCCAACCTCAAGGGCATATACAACGCTTACACTTGGTTTTTGCTCAAGTCTTTCGAGTTTCATCAAAACAGAACTCAGGACATCAATTGATCCCTCATAATCAACTATTAATCTGCCACTATTCAAACTTACATCTGACTTCTTCCTAAACAATGATGTAATGTTTGCATCCAAGCCAGGTTTAAATAGTGAGCTTAAGTCACCTGTAAGGGGATCAGAAATAACTCTGTTGGCTTGGCCGTGTAGTGTCGCCGGTAAAAATTTAGACAATTTCTGCGACAACACAGTTTTGCCAGATTTCTCAGGCCCACACACCAAGATTATTTGGCTATCATCAAACTCCCGGCTTTTCCCGTGTACGATTGACCTAGTAAATTGGTCAATCACATCCTCTATCTTAACATTTGGCTTTGCCTCGTTTGTAAGGTGGGCGATAGTTTCACTACTAAAGCCCAACATTTTTAATTTTGAGCGCGTCGAAACAAAGTTATTTGCATCTGGCGTAAAGGCCATTGTGCCGTCGATCAAGTGCTGAAGCTCTGCAGTAATCCGACTAAATTCATTGGCTATGTCAGATTTTTCAAACGAACGCTGTTTCGGATCAGTCATTGTCTTTTGCCCAGCACCAGAAGCAGCTTGATCAAAATCTTTCGCATCCTGATATTTAGAAGTCTCAACATCAATAATATCGGCAAACCTATCTGGACTGCCATCAAGGTCTATAGCAGATCTCTTTTTTTTCGCCTTCCGCGCTTTTAATTTTTCTGCAGCTCTTATACTCGCGGCTTCAAGCTGGTCTGGGTCATTTGTTGCTATTATTTCTATCAAACCATCGCAACGTTGCGTGGATAGAATAAGTGCATCCGGTCCAAGCTTTTGTTCCACCTGTTCCATTGCCAGCGATGTGTCCGCAGCACTAAATTTCAACTCGGGCATAAAACTAGCTCCATTATAAAAGAATGTTGATTATTCAATCGCATCGAAACCTCCAACTGTGAACGCTATTTCGACACTACGATCCTCTGGAAGTTCCATAAAACTCAAAACGTTGATTGAGGGGAGCTGAGATCTCACAAATTTTGCAACATGTTTGCGAATTTGTGGCGCGACAATAAGAAACACTGGCTTATCCTCTTTGTTAAACTCTTCTGAAGCTTCATTCAGATTAGAAAGTATTTTTTTCGCAAGACTTCCCTCAATAAGAAGCATTTTTTCTTCTGGGTTTTGCCGAACAGTTGTCAATATCATTTGCTCCAATTCTGGAGCAAATGTAATCAAGGGAATCGTATCTTTAAACTTTATCAATTTTTGAATAAGCAGTGGCACTAACTTTGGACGTATCTTCTCCGCAATATCATCATTGTCCATCTTCAGGACACTCATAGACCCCAGGCTTTCAAGAATTAATCGCAAATCAGATATAGGCACTCCCTCACCAAGAATGCACTTCATGACTGAGGTGAGCTGATTGAGCGGCATAACTTTAGGGACTACGGTGTCTACCAGATTGGGATATGATATTTTCAAATTATCAAGTAGTTCTTGGACTTCCTCCTGACCCAGAAGATCAGACGCATAACTATTAATTATCTGGCTCAAGTGTGTGGTTAACACATCGTCGGGCTCAACTATAACGTAACCCTTTGCTTCAGCATCAGCTTGTTGCTCTTTGTCTATCCAGTAAGCTTCAACCCCAAAAGCGGGCTCCTTAACTTTCAAGCCAGGCAATTCTAGCGTAGTACTATCTCCAGAGATGGCTAATTTTTTATCAGCATAAATGAAATCATCAGCTACAATTTTTTGCCCAATTTTTATTTGATACTGGAAGGAATCCAAATTTAAATCGTCACGAATTCGAACCCCAGGAATGATAAATCCTAGCGCTTTAGAAATTTCCTTCCGTAAACGCGTTACCTTCGGTACCAAATTATCAGATTTACTTTCATCAACTAAAGTCACGAGGCCATATCCAAGATTAACTGAGACCTTGGAAGCGTCTTTGACGTCCACTAATCCAAACTCAACGTCTTCGACTACATCTTCATCATTCGGACCATCAACTTCAGCCGTTTCTACTAAGATCTCTTTCTTTTTTGAATTCCAGGCAAGAAAACCAGTAACAAGCGCAAATCCAATGAAAAGTAGATTTGGCATGCCGGGCACCAAGCCTAGAGCAAGCATCACAAGAGAAGTTGGCAGCCAAGCAGCTGACAGGTTAACCTGTCGCGTTATGTGCTCTGACATATTTTCAGATGAAGAGACGCGCGTAACTATGATCGCCGTAGCAATCGAAAGTAAAAGCGATGGAATTTGGGCTACCAGTCCATCACCTATAGAGAGCAAAATATAACTTTCAGCTGCTTGGGTGACACTTAAGTTGTGTTGTGCGATGCCAATTATTAAGCCACCGAATACGTTAATGGCTAAGATCAAAATCCCAGCAATCGCGTCACCTTTCACAAACTTTGATGCACCATCCATTGAGCCGTAGAAGTCAGCTTCTCTTGAAACATCTGATCTGCGCTCAGTTGCCTCTTCGGGCGTTAGTACACCCGCATTGAGATCTGCGTCGATCGCCATTTGCTTGCCTGGCATAGCATCCAACGTAAACCTTGCTGAAACCTCAGAAACCCGTCCCGCACCTTTCGTGATAACTACAAGATTAATGATAACCAAGATAGCAAAGACAAAGAGGCCAACTGCGTAATTGCCCGCGACGATAAATTCACCAAAAGCTTGAATGACTTTTCCGGCCGCGTCTGCCCCGTTGTGCCCCTCGGATAGTACAATTCTAGTTGACGCTACATTGAGACCCAATCTTAGAACGGTTGCTAAAAGCAGCAGGTTTGGGAATGAGGAGAAATCCAGCGGGCGGTGCGTATGCAGGGCCACCATTAAAATCAATAATGAGATTGTAATATTGAACACGAAGAAGACGTCTAACAAAGCAACAGGCAACGGCAAGACTAACATTCCAACCAAAGCCAAAATGCCGACAGGCAGCAATGAGCCTGACATTTTTTTTATGTCAAACAATGAAACCCCTATTGCTTGGCTTTGTTGCATCAATAAACTTCTCCAAAGCGTCAATTAAATGACATTACATAGTACTGTTTTATAAGCATTTTTAATTGAAATGATTACAATTAATTATGCGGCAGATTTAATAAAGCATAAAACGTGCCATCTGTAGATTTACTTGCTAGCAGCTCCACCCTCTATCTCTAACCACCAGTAAAAAATTATATAATTTGTTGGCACAATACTTGCTTGAGTAGTCCAAACTCAGAATTCAAAGGGTAAGTATCATGGGCTTAAAAACTGTTTCGGCATCAATATCTCTTATAACCTTAAGTATGATAGTCTCTGCTTGTAACTCTCCAGGCGTCACTAATTTACAAGCTCTCGACCAGTCACAAAAGCCACGGCCAACAATGCAATCCAAGCAAGCCGGACTGCAAAACACTCAATCTATCATTGCGGAGCGCTTGATCGCGAGCGCCCCTGACTACTATGCACCCTCAATTAAAGCTGTTGGTTTTTCCTCAATAGCAGTCCAACCGTCGAAAAACTTAAACCAGCGGCGATTGATGGCCATGAGAGCCGCCAAACTTGACGCCTACAGGGTCTTGGCAGAACAAATTCATGGCGTACAGCTAGACGGCCAGACAACTGTCGCAGAGGCGATGCTGACGTCTGATGTTCTCAGTTCAGCGGTACGGGGTACTATAATGGGCGCAGAAACAGTTAAAATTGAGCCAACCGGTTCGGACACTTACATAGTAGAACTATCAGTCAGCCAAACCCACCTAGATAGGCTCATCAAACTCTACAAATCGAGCCTACTTTAGGAGTTCGGGCGGCTTCATGTTTATAATTAAATTATTTATCACTTTAAGTATATTCTTAGCATCCAATGTTCTAGTTGCCGACGAGCTGCGCGTTGAAGCGGAAGGCATTTCCATCAAGACCGCCAATCTACCACCCCATGTCTATGAGGCACGCGCCATAGAAAATGCCCTTCAGTCGATTGTGCAGTCGGGCGCACAATCCTTGGGAAGTTTTTCTCTAGTCGAAAATGGGAGGGTATTGTTTGATCAAATATCCGCACAGTCAAACATTCGAATTGCGGGATACCGGGTGATCTCAACGAAAGACCACGGCAATAAGTTTTCCGCACGCCTGGAAGCACTTTTATTGCCCTCAAATACAGAAGAAGTCCCATTAAAATGCCGCCAACCTTTGGGCTTGGACATCGCATTGCAATGGAGGGGCGTTGCAATCAAGAAATCTTTACCCTTCTGGATGCAGATTGATGAACAATCAATCAAACGAAGAATAGAGGCTGAGATAATCGCTGACGGAAAATTTAATATTAAGAAACAAAATCACACTGCCCCAACTGTGAGATCTGAATATTCACTATACAAAATAGATGACGCTCCAATTGCAACTGCCCCACCATACACATTGGCAGTGGGCTTGGATTTTGATGTCAAAAATTATTCAAACCCACTTCAACGTAAAAAAGTATTAATAGTGAGTGCAAAATCTGAACTTATCCGCGAGTCTCAAGTCATCAAGTCCACCGTTTTAAAGACCGAAATCAACCTTGATAAGCGCATATTTCTAATCAGCAATATGAATTCAGGACGGAAACGATTAGAAAATATTCAAAGAGATATTAACCTCTTGGCGCAAGAGGCAATCGCTCAAACTCTTCGGCAGCTAGAGTGTAAAAACTTTAAAGGCCGTATAAAATACAAAAATAAAAACTTACAAATTAAGTATGGCCTACAGGACGGATTATTAAGCACTGATATTTTCAGCTCTTCAACGGCTGGGACAAAGAAACATTATTTTACAGTCAAGGAAATGCGAGACAATTCAACCACACTTCACGCCTTGTCACAGGACGCTAATGTAAATTCATTCGATGGTTTGCACATCAAATTATTGGAGCGTTTCGATTGATCTTTTTATGTAAAATATCCACTGCTATGTTTCTTATCTTCTCAGCTCAAACACTTTGTGCGCAAGAGCGGCTGATTCATGGCTCAGACCTGAGAATAGCCGCCGCAGACTATCTAACCAAGATCGGTATCTTCAACACAGTCTTGGTATCCGATAGGAGAGCATATTTCCCGTGTGCTGAAAAGATCTACATCACCCCTAAAAGTCCAAACAATTGGAACACAATAAAGGCGGCATGTGGTAACCCTGCAAGCTGGTCAGTCTTACTAAGAACGAGTGAAGCCCTTGGCGGGAACAGCGATGCATCCAATACAGCAACAAAAAATTCAGTTCAAATAGCATTCACCAAAAGGAACATTCCAAAGGGAAAAGTTATTCAACCAGATGATTTAGTAATGAAGTGGGCAAACTCTCGTTCTTCGCACGGCGCATACATTACAATTGAAAATATAATTGGCCGTAAAGCAAAAAAGAATATGGCCCGAGACCTGGTGGTTAAAGCTCAGCACATACTGGCAAACAATGCGGTCAATAGAAACGATACTGTGTTAATTGTATCTGGAACCTCTGCAGTAAGCATTGTAACTTATGGAGAGGCTCTCTCAGATGGGAAATTGGGTGATATGGTTTTGGTGAAAAATTTATCTTCTAATAAAAAATTTAAGGCACTCGTAACAGCAGAAAAAAAAGTTTCACCAATTACTAACATAAATAGATAACTGGTCGTTAAGGGCTTTGAGAGGAATATTCAGATGATAAATTCAGTTAGTAATAACTTCGTGAATACCAATGTCCAAGTGAACGACAGCAACAAAGAAAACTTCACAGTGGACAAGCAAGTGTCAGACTTGCCGCCAAAGGAAATAGTAAATAAGCTTGATAGCAAGGACTTGAATATCAAAGATCAAGTTAAAAAACTTGCAGATCAACCTCCTGTGGATCAGGCTTTGGTCGACGAGATAAAAATTAAGGTAGAACAAGGGCGCTACCCTATAGATATTGATGTCGTAACCGAAAAACTGTTTGCAAGTTTTCAGGAAGCCGCAGGTTAATAAGATGACCAACGATAGCCATTTGCTCTTCAATACTTTGGAGCAGATGAAGGAACTTTTATCAAGTCCTGGAATTAACTCCAGGGCTCAAGACGTTTTGGTTACCAATACATTAGTTGAGCTTTACGAGCTCATAAATGAGTATTCAATAGAGCAAGATTCTGGTGTAAATTCGCCCGAAGATTCCGAGAAAAGCAAAGCTATTTTGGTCCAACTTGCGTCCAAAATTGATATAATTGATCAGCATGTTAACTTGAATCTAAGAAAATTAAGTTTTCTATCAAAAGTAGCTCCTAAAAGCTGACTATTTGTGTATTTCAAGGAATATTTCAGTCGCTTCTTCTTGGTAGATAATTCTGTCGGCTACTTCAATTGAATCTTCGATTTCTGATATCATCTCGCTGGCCGTCTCATAGCCAAAAGCCTGAGAAATTAACAACCAAGTGTAAGCCATCTGCAAGTCTGGCTCGACATATAAATTATAATACGTTTTGCCTAATCGCTCTGGCGCACCTTTATCGCCCAACATAGCCTTAGCAGTCAATTCAGTGACTATTTCCTCAGATACGGCTTCAATCAATTCATCAGTGGCTATTTCGCGCACGTCGTCAACAAGGCGCATCGCGGGCTCACTGCCGCCTAAGGATGCGCGCCATGCCCAGTATAACGCCCTCTTGTAATTCAAAGGAGTCCCAAGCCCCTTGAAATACAAGATAGATAGATTGTGTTGTGATGTGGGTTCGCCTTGATCCGCAAGGACTGTGAACAACTCAACAGCAGTCAGAAAATCTTTATTTTCAATTGCATTAACGGCATCCAAAAATACGTCAGGATCTGTCATAGTTACTTCAGTTTGCGAGCGTGCCGTATTAGTAAAGACGATCAATAGGCAAAAAAGCCATAAAACCCAGCGTATCATGTCGCGGCCACCATAACTAATTTCAGCTCTAGGAGCCGAGTTCTTTTTGATCCACTGTTCTGATACACAACCACTTTAGGTCTTTCTTTCTCTTTCTTGATGAATTCCACTGAAATCGCCTTGGGAAGAAACACACCCGCACGCTCCAAAATTTCCTTGGGGTGATCGTAGAATGCATCTAAAAACCTCTTGTCTACCCAAGTCCGCGCAAGCGCTTGTCCTAATATATCAGGTAATAACTCCTGAATTTGTTTTGTACTTTCAAGGATTACATCCTGTTCATCAAACCTTGTTAAATCATATTCCAACTCAGGTAATTTTTTTTTCTTTGGAAATAGTGCCGGAATGATTTTAGCAATTTCAAGTGACGCTAAAGACCATTTCAATTGACGCGCCCCCTACCCTTAAAAATAATTTTCGATTTATCAGAATATTACAATATGGTACCCTAGTCGGAGGCTTGGATAAAGTATTTTGTAAGTTAAACAAAATTGCCTTACTTAGGCGGTACAAATAGAAGCGTGGAAATGTTATGTTTAACACTGATACCATAAAATTGATCAGTAGTTTTTTTTAATGAATACCATCAATTCTAAATTAGTTGGAACTTCCGAGGCAGCGACCCGGCTTAAAAAACTAATATCAATGGTCGCGACATCAGGCTCAGCTGTGATAATTCAAGGCCAGACAGGTGTTGGAAAAGAATTAGTCGCAGAAAGCTTACACGAAGCGAGCCGCAGAAAAGGTAAGTTCGTAGCCGTAAATTGCGCCGCAATACCCCGCGATCTAATGGAAGCTGAGCTGTTTGGTTATGAAAAAGGGGCCTTTACTGGTGCGTTAAAGACAACTCACGGAAAGTTTGAACAGGCAAATAAGGGCACCCTCTTCCTTGATGAAATTGGGGATATGAACCTTGATCTGCAGTCGAAACTGCTTCGCGTGCTTGAGAACTCTGTTGTCACCCGAGTTGGGGGGCAAGCGGACATTAGGCTAGATGTACGAATTGTGTGTGCCACTCACAAAGATCTGTCCGAATTAGTGTTACAAAAAAAATTTCGCGAAGACTTATTGTTCAGACTGAATGTATTTCCAATACAAGTTCCAACCCTGAAAGAACGGTTGGAGGACATACCAGAGCTAGTGGCTCATCTTCTTAAGAAATTCCAATCCAACAATACAAATAGTATGGATATTAGCTTTGACGAAAGTGGCATTGAAGCGCTGAAATCGTATGACTGGCCGGGTAACATACGGGAATTAAAAAATATATTGGAGCGTGCACAAGTTTTCTTCCCAGGGGCAAAAATTGATCAAAATCAAGTCACTCAAACTCTCTTAAATTTCGATCAGAGTTCGTATTTTAATGGTATGACTGAGACCTCAAACATTTGGAGCGCTCTTGATGAGTTGGGCGGTGCTGAGCGTGGATACCCTAGCGATGAACAAACACCGCCACGGCCAGAAGATTTTGCAAAGTTGTTTAATAGCGCCAACAGTGTTGATCTAAGAAGGCTACTTAGGGATATAGAAATCGTAATGATTGAAAAGGCACTGGAGCGAAATTCACGTAATACAAGTGAAGCAGCTAAAGACCTCCACCTTCAACGCACCACACTAATTGAAAAAATAAAAAAATATGGCCTTTAAATCATTTAAGATTTGTTCCAGTTTTCAACTAGATTTTTAATATAATCTTCAGACGAACTCAATTCAGTAACCACTTGCTCCATGGCCATGAATTGCTCCGTATAGCGATCTTCAAGCAACAATCTTCTTTGTTCGATTTCATCGAGCCTAAGGCTCAACCGGGCGCTGCTGTCCTTATACATAGCTGTGGTGGCATCGTTATTTACCACTACACCTAACTCTTGATCAAAAAAGCTAATCAATTTATTTTTTACGCTTTTACCAACATAAATATCAAAATCGTTCGGTGCATTACTGCCAGCTGAAAATGCAAACCCTGGATAATCAGATGTTGAAAAAGTATATGAAGGTGACGCGCCGGTTACGCTCAGATCTTTTTCAATTGTCGTCCCTAAATTTAGTTTATTACCAGGACCGGAAGCAGTAAACGCATGTTTACCCGCTGGAATTTGCGATGAACCAAGAGCCATTACCGAAATAGAAGGATCGCTAGCGAACGCCTTATCTTCTGTAAGAGCATCAAATTTTTGAGGATTTTGTAAATATGTTCGATCGAAAGTCGTCTTGTCAAACTGGTATAACCCATCAGAACCAGTCTTTATTCCAAAATCTACAAAATGTATTTCGTTTTCACCGAAGCCCTCTATGGGTGATGTCATAAAGGATGATAATCTATTTTTAGCTCCCCTCAACGCCGAATTGTTAGCAAGTTCACCATTGTTATCGCCAACTTCGTCTATAAAGCCTAAGGCGTTTAGAGTAGCTTTGTATGCGTTCAGATCATCTATTAATGTTTCAACTGTTTTTTGTATATTTGTAGACGATTTTGCTACCGTTAAATTCTGAGCTTCCACTTGCGTGGACAGAAATTCAAGTGTCAGTCCTGGTACAGCATCAGTTACGACATTGCTCGATCGTGTATAAGATGTACCATTTAATTTAAAAGTGGAGTCTGTAGACTGTTGAAAAGCGACCCCGGAACCACCTGAAGCTGTTTTCCATCCAGTATTTGCATTATTTGACATTTTGAAGCCATTTTTAGCTCCAGGTTCACTGGAAACAGACACTGAATAAGTATTTGAATTAGAATTTAACTGAACAATTTCTGCTTTTAATCCAACAATATTATTTAATTTTGCAACAGCAGAAGAAAGATTGTCACCAGACCAAACGATTTGCTCAGAACGCTCGGGAACTGATGCCGCCCACCCGCTATCGTTTTCACCGTTTGTGCCAAATTCTATAGTTATAGTTTGATCTCTAACCGAACGCGTTAAATCAGTCTCGCCATCTAACCGCCATGTCTGTGGTTTCCCGACAATAACATTTTCTATTACATTAGTACCTTCGACTAGGTTGGATGTATCAGAAATAGATGATCTCATGAAATTTGAGTTTGGC
>Ga0206677_10004901_pt1 | contig 10740 bp, 7 predicted proteins | sample M130m12015metaG_FD_155475 | JGI IMG/M metagenome (GOLD analysis project Ga0206677, IMG submission 155475) | Ammonia-oxidizing marine archaeal communities from Monterey Bay, California, United States - M1 30m 12015 | ecosystem: Environmental > Aquatic > Marine > Intertidal zone | place: USA... | reverse complement strand
ATGTCGCCTGTGCCGTTGTCAATGTTGATAGCAGGAGTTGAGCCTCTATAAATGTTTAAAGAAGAGACTGCGCTGGTATTGTTCCCAAGACCGCCAATGAGCGTTCCTGAGTTGTATAGCCGTAAAAACTGTCCGTCTGTACCATTGTTGTTTAGAGCTAAAACTTCTCCACTACCATCGTCTTGTGCTTCTATAGCGGCGTTGGTAAACGTAGAGGTTCTGTTAACTAAAATATCACCACCAACAGTAAGCCCATCCATCGTGGCTGCGCCAGTCACGTCAATGCCTGTTGAGCGTGTGGCTAAACGGACAGTATTGTCGTAGTACAGGGATGCGGCACCGTCCTGACTAAACTGAGCCATAACCTCAGAAGTTCCTGACTTCCTAAAAGTTATATTAGCCGCACCCGATATAAACAAATCTCCTGTGCCGTTATCAGCTATATAAGAGTTACTGCCATCGTGAAATACTTGCAGATCAGAGCCAGCGCCAAAAACAGCCCTATCGCCGTCGCCAAAGCTAATGTTAGCAGAGGTAGTGATACCGTCTGTGGTGATAACGCCTGTAACGTCGATGCCTGTGGACGTTGTGGCTAGTTTGGCTGATCCTGCTCTGTAGAGTGTTACGCCCGTAGTAGCGTTAAAACGAGCCGCATTGGCTGTCCCGTCTTCTGACTGCACAAAAATATCATCTGAGCGTAACAAAAGATTATTAGCACCAATACGTAAATCACCTGTTCCATTTTCCGTAATAAAACTCGTAGCGCCTGAGTGATAAATCTGTAGGTCAGAGCCAGCACCGAAGAGTGCCTTACCGTTGTCAGAAAAGTTAAGAGACTCAGCACTCGCGTCCCACGTTAGCTTCGCACTCGTGCCCGTGTCCTCAAAGAACTGGACATTGCCTGTTGCATTATCTATCGCCAAACGAGATTTAATAGCATCTTGTGCGTCAGTTAGAGTCTGTACAATAAAATCACCGCCATTCAGCCTAAACCTCGTATTAACATCTGTTGTGTTAGTTTCCAGAAGGTTTATATTCACCGCGGCGGCTTCAAAAGTAGCAGAGGCTGCTTCTAACTTTGTTGCCGTGGCTGTGCCAGTAACGTCTATGCCCGTGGAGGTTGTGGCAAGTTTTTCTGCGCCGTTGTAACGAAGGCTTGCCGCACCAGCACTATCAAATCGTGCATTAGCTACACCAGAGCTATTCTGTATAACAGTGAATGCACCGTTACTTTGAAGAACTAGACTGCCTGTTCCAGTGTCATCAATGAAGCTGTTATTCCCATCATGGTAAATCTGTAGGTCAGAGCCAGCACCGAGGATAACCTTGTTGTTATCGCCGAATGACAGGTTGCCGGTCATGCTGTCGCCGTCACGAGATACAGACTCTGTGTCAGCTTCGGTGTTTAGGTCATTCAACAATGCAGCAGTAATTCTTAGCTCACACTTGTCCCCTGCAACAAAAGCACTCGCAGAAGAACTATCCTGGGCACGCACTACAGTCAGCGTATTTCCACTGCGCGCGGTAAGCTTTACTACCTCTCGAGTATCCGTAAGTGGAGCTTCAAGAGTCAGATATGTGTAGTCTGAGCCGCTCAGGGTCGGCAGTACCGACCCGTCTGTAACGACAATGCTTGTAGCACTACTGGTTAAGTTGGATGCCAGTGTCGTCGCGGCATTGTTTAAAAAAACTACTGCCATGTTAAATACCTCAGAGTATTGATTCGATTAACTTACTGTTACGCTCCACGTAATCGTCATCGAGTCACTACCACCTTTGTTTACGACTGCGAAGACGGTGCGGCACAACATATCCCCAGAAGAAGATGCGTTAAACAAACCGGCTTCTGTAATTGCACCCGTTCCGTTGCCTGGGCCGAAAGTAGCGACGTAAGTCACTACGGCACCTGACACGGAAGTCGAGGTAAGTGATTGGCGGTTAGCCTCTGAGCCCAGGGCAGCGTTAGATGCAGCAGCTGCAGTTGAGCCTGTACCAATAGCCATGTGAGACATTGCAGCTTTAGTCGTGTCTTTCATGCGACTTGCAACATACTCTTTACCGTCGGTAACTACCAAGTTAGGTACTTCCTGAACAACCGCATTATTAATAGCGATCGTTAAGTGACCCGTCATTTTTAAATCATCGTTAAACATAAGAAATGCTCCTAGTTGTTTAAAGGCATGCTGTTGAGCGCACCTGCGTTAAGTACTGCTGATGGCAAAGATGCCGTGAAAAATTGAAAGGACTCGCCCAGGGACACACCCTCAGAGACACCTTTCTCGAAAGTCGGCACGTACTGATCTGATGTGCTGACCTCTTCAGTGAACGCTCGTTGGAACGTAACGTCCTTTTGGAAAACTTCTGATATAACCGGCGTATCAGCCAGTACCTTGCTGATATCCGCGGTTGTAATGTCCGTAAACGAGAGCGTTTCTGCGGGAGCCCGTGAGAAGGCAACAACCTTTTGAAATACATCAGATGTGCCAAACCCATCGGTCCTGGGTCGACTAGTATGCAAAGCCGCTAGCTCTGTTACTGCTGCAGTATCTTGTAGTAGTTTCTCGGTGCCAAAGACCTGGATATCAGAGAAGCCAATAATGTTGGTCTTGGACGCAATGGTGTCTTTCTGGATTGCATCAATATCTGTGAAGTCATCCAGGACAAACGAGTCACTGAATGATCGATCGTAGGATACAACCCGCGCAAATTGATCTGTGGCAGATACTGAGTCGGCGTAGGCATTAGAAAACAGTAGGTCTACGGCCTCAGTAACTGTATAGCTGTCAGTTGCTACCTTGCTAAAGTCGCGCGTCTCGACATCTGTTGTGCCAAACGAGTCGGCTTTAGCAAGATCAACTGCAAATGTTTGAGTGTCTGCTAAAGAAGTACTGTCCGCAAACGAGCGCAGAATCTCGAGTAAGACGTGGACATCGTCGCCCATGCCAAACGTATCTGACGCACTCTTCGTGATATCAAAACTTTGTACCTGGTCCGTTGTTGAGAAAGCATCGATCGCAGCTTTGCCAAACAGAGTCGCATGCTGTTCCAGCATTGTAGCTTCGGTGCCACTACGGAAGTATCGGTTCTTTGTGTCTGGGTCTAGTACAAGCTCAGACACAGATATATTGCGATACGAGACCTCAGCATCCAGCGATACGAAGGACGCAGTAGTCTGTATATATCTGTAACTAACCGAGAGTTTTTGGGTCATTAGTCAAAATCGCTCCTGACCTTAAACTTAACCAGGTCATACACAGTCTGAATACCGCCGGTCGCAAAGGTGATCTCTATCTCGCCTTCAAACGTGCCTGCTGTATCGAGTGTGCCTGCGGGGAAGTCTGTAATAACTGTGCCGTTAATACCGCTGCTAACGGTGCACACCAGGGTGCTCTTAACAGTAGTGCTGCCGAGCTCTCGAAGGCGTAGTCGTACCGTGGCACCTGTTACGTCAATCGGTGACCAAGTCGCGCTATTATTAGGGTCTAGGGTTACGCCAGACGCGGCTGTATTACTGTCCTTCAGCGTAAAGGTCAGTTCTGGCAGGGTATCGCCTTTTACTAAATTCAGCGTCTCTGAATAAGCCATCTTATATACCTATAGATCCCTTCATTATATTAGCCATACTAATATAATGCTAGTAGTTAATAACACCACAGCACTGGTGTTGTGGTTCTAATATCGACGTGAACAAAGGTCTTAGCGACCCCCACTGACATCCCCATTGCTAGTGCGTGATTAACGATTGCGCGGCGCTGTACGCCACCATTTACAGCTATATCTGCAGCAATGCCCTGGGCGTGTGTGCCAGGCTTTTCTTTGGCTTTCTCAATGCTGTGGCCCTCTGGGTCGCGATAACCCGAGGTCACATGAAAGGGAAACCCGCAGGCTGCTCGGAGCTGGTCTAAACTGTGTATAAACTGCTCGGACATCTCGTTATTCCCAGTCTCTTGGCAGTCAAAATCCTCTAGTTTGAAGTACTTAAACTCAGTCATATCATTCTCTAAATAGGTACGCTATGTAGCCAAGAGCCGCCGTCCACAACGAAGCGACTATGGCTGTGCCAACCTTGGCCGTGTTTTGATTAGTTAACGCCGTCTCGGCTACTTCCTCGATCTTCTTCTCGTTCTCATCGAGCCGAAATTCGTGGCGCTTCAGGCGTGCGTCTGTGCCAATAAGCTTTTCTTCGACGCGCGCTACACTGGCCAGCACTTCAGTCAACTTATCAATCTTGACCTCGAGGCGATCAAACCTACGGCTTGTCTCTGGATCGGTCACTTGCGCATCCCCATAAGTTTTGATGCGCCCTTGATTCCAAACGAACTCGAGATCGCGATAAAAAGAAGGTACTGATACCATTCGGGCAGATCGTTCAGCGTTGCAAATGCCTGCTGTACGCGCTCTACCACTGTCATGTCATTAGCAATAATTGCATAACCAACCATGAATATTGGTATAGCTAATATTATAGTCCAGAATTCGTCTTTCCACGAGGAGGCAGAGGCATCCACCATCTTGGCTTCCCAGTCAGCATCGTTCTGGATGACGCTCATTTTGGCTGTGTGCTTAGCCTGTTTCTCTTCTGCCTTGTTGCTGAGATACGTCTTGCCTAAATCTGCAACAGGCCCAAGGAGCGCGGTAAAGATGCTCATCATAGTAGTCCTGTAGGTAGTATGCGGTTCTCGAATGTACTGCTAAACCCATCAGTACTCATCCTCTGTAAGGTCTCGGCAGTGGGGCCAAGAACAACAGCCGCCGCGCCAGTGACACCGCGACCCCAATCGGCGGCTTGCATAGCTTGAGAACCAATAGTGACGAAACCAGCGGCGAAGGAGCGATCAGCTGCTGCTTTCGCGTAGGTGCCCCAGCTCATATCGTCGGTTCTAAAGTAGTTTTTAGCTTCGTGATCGATACCAGGGATCGCCCAGGCTAAACCAAACTTAGCGTACTCACGCAGCTCCATACCCACCATCGCCAGGGGCATAGTTGCTATACCCATTAAGGCAAACACGCCAGCCGCGCCGGTCATAGCAGCGTAGGTGTTCACATCTTTTGCTGATGCTCCTTCCAATCTGGCTAGTGATTCGCGTTTCGCACCTGCGAGCATGACTTTGCCGTAGGAGAAGACAAATCCCTTTAACTGCCAAACCAACGCATAGCGGGGGTCAGATGCCCAAAGAGGGCGCTCCGCAGAGTTTGGCCGCAGTGTCGAGGACTCGACAAATCGCTGCAGAGCCATACGTACCTTTTTGCCCTCGGGTGTACTGAAGTCTTGGTTACTTTTTGACCAGACCTGTACTTCTTCAGCAGTAACACCTAGTTCTTGCAGGTATCGCTTCGAGAAAGCGCCAGCGGTCTCTGAGTTACTGTGGTTCTCTAGGAACCTAACGCCCATGTTTGACGCGAACTCGCGAGTAAATTTTGTATAGGTATCGAGAAGGGTCCATCGGAAGAACCCATCAGCAACCTTACGCGAGGTTTCGCTCATGTAGTCTAATTCTGCCTGTGACATCATGACGTTGGCGACAGACTGACTGGTAACGACACCTAGATCGCGAGCAAGCATTCGAGCTTCATCACGATTACGGATAGTGTTTACGATCTCTTTCATACCCGTGGTAACAGAGCCGAACTCTTTACTCACAATTACAGGCCCAGCTAGTTCTGGTATGGAGCCCAATACGGCGAGTGGCAAGATTGCAAAAATTTGTAAGATCGAGCCCCAGCTGTTAATAGCTCGCCACATTGGGCTGAGGGGTGCGTCCTGATATCCGAGATACTTGTGGACGATCTTTTCTGCTTCTGCCCGAGCTTTTGGATCGAGCTTACGCAGCTCTTCCTCATAGATACTGTTGCCGAAATCGTCTTTTGTGTTTCGGTTCCATTCAACGCGCTTGACCATGTTGCTGATATAACGCATGAGCGCAATATCAGGGTCTTCAAGGAAACCAGCTTCTTGCAGCTTCTCTCGCTTTACCTTCTTCGTAAGCTGGATAGCCTTTTCTGCTGACTGAGCAGGGTTAGTCTCTTCGATAGAGATTGGTCCTTCATCCATTACAACCTGTTGGTAGTTGACCAACCGTTGTACAGCGCTCCTAATGTCAGACTCTTTAGCCTCGGGGTCAGCTTCCATAAGCAGCGCAACCAGGCCAGCAGGGTCTTGATCGATTGCAGATAGCTTGAGGACAACAGGGGCGTAGTCACGCTGACGACCTACGTCTGTGTTAGATGGCTCAATGTACTCGTCATAGAACTTATCAAACCACTGGCGTACAGCTATCGCATTAGCATCGGTAAGGTCGCGCGTAGGAGTGCTGGTAAACGCTATGCGGATTGACTCCTGGACTTCTGGTGAGTCCAGCTTGCCATCCACCATATCTTCAAGCTGACTGAAGCGTGCATTACCTTCGAGCATTGCTGTCTTGAGGAAGCCTAGCTTGTTGCGTCCTTGGCCTTTAGATTGCTGAGATCGACCATAGAACAAATCTGCTAGCTTATTACCGCCGATCTTTCGGAGTCGAGTGTCTGCTGTGATAATGAAGTTGTAGACTGGAGTAAAGCCATCACTCCGAATAATCTCCTGGGCTTTCTTAGCAATCGCGTTGGTAAACCCAGGCTGCTGCTTCTCGATGACTTCCGCCATCTTTCTCACTATCACCTTTTGTTCCATCGTGGCATTGCGCGCCCCAGAACGGACATCGCCTGCCTTACGCGTTTTCATCACCTCGTCCATGTAACCACGGAACTCTGGAGAGTAAGTGTCTTGACCGAAGCGCTGCTTCATTTCTTTCGAGAATGCGTTGTAAAAAGACTTGAGTGCCCGTGCTACTTTTTGAAAGTGCGAGCCGATAAGACCTTTCTTTCTGTTCTTGGTGTATTCACCTATGGCCCAGTTGGCCGTCTGGTCTGCATACCATTCTTCAAAGCCTCTTTTACCCTTGTAAGCAGCAGGCGCATCATCGGCGTCGCGTGCTATTTGATAGGCATCAAAGAGTCGGTTGTACAGAGAGGGATTCTGCAGGGTAGAGGATAACTGCTCTTTAAACAGAGCGTGCCCTAGTTCATGTGCGACCACTATAGCGGTATCCAGCTCATTCTTACCTGCGTCAGGGTCAACCAGGATGATGTGTGCATCACCAAAACCTATATACCGCCCGCCGCCTTGTGGGTTGTCGCGAAGGTCTTCGGCAATCTGCTTCACATAGGAAGCGACATTTTCGTTGTCAAAATAAGCAGAGGAATCCTGGGCCAGCAATTCTTTAATAGATATAACTGATACAGGGTTGTTTAACCGCAGAGTTCGACGCGCTATGTCTGCAACGCGCTTGCCAATCGTTCCTTCTTTAAGCCCAATTTGCGCTAAGTCGCCAACGTTCTCCTGGTCAGGGTCAAACGTATAATCAGGGTTAGCGGATTCTGTATCCTCCGAAAAACCAATCGGTCTAGTTTCTTCTTTACCTCGATCTGCTACTGGGCCTTGATCAACGGGGTCTTCGTTGCGCTCGTTAAAGCCGACATTTCGCTCTTCTGCAAAGGCTTCAACTCCGTTCTCATAAACCCCCAAAACTTCGCCGTTCTTAGTAATTCTGTAAGGCTGACCGTCGCTCTCAATACGCTCTTGGACTTGCTGCTTGTTTCCTTCAAAAACAACAAAACCATCCTCATTTGTAAGCTTATAAGTTGCATCTCTAGGTGCGGGCTCGGCGGGGGTTATATTTAGTAACTTACCTAGAGTTACATTCGCCCCGCTAGCGGTGCCTGCTTCAACGTCCATTAAGGCTAGTAACGGAGTCTTTTCAGGAAACTCGACGCTCGTGTCGCCCCTGTCTTTAGCCTTCTGATATTCAATATACTTTTTCGTCCAGGCTTTACGCTCGCGCTTCAACCGGTCGAGTGGTGAGTTTGTCTGCGCAGCCGTCTCATCAATCTGGGAGAGCGCCTGTTCATACTCCGCAAGTCGCCCTGACAAATTTGGATCATCAGGGTCGATGTCAAACTCTAGAGCTGCTGTCGCTATGTCAGCCTCTTCACGGGCTATGAGGTTGCTCAGCTCACTAATATCTTTAAGGTCTTTAGAGCGGATATCATACCCACCGATGCGAATCTCATAGCCCTGTTCGATCAATGATCCGATAGCCTGGAACAGGCCATTCCGCTGGGCTGTTTGAGGGCCACCTTCTGTGAAGTTAGTCTTCTGCTCAATTGAAAAGAGCCGCTGACCTTCTTTTACTAGGTCAGTCAAGTTAACAGCGGCTCCATCTACAGTGACTATCTCTTCTTTAGTCTTATCTACCCACTGTCCTTTGACCTTCTTTTGACGCGCGTAACGGCTTCCTTTAGCTTTGCTGATCGCGCTCTTGATAAATGTAATAGGTGAGGAGCTTCTATTATCCAAACGCTCGGTGGTAGCGCCCGCGGCCTCTGCCTCTCGATCAATCTCCGCATCTATCTCTGGATCGATTTCTAAATCCGAGCGAGTATCAAGACCATATAGATTTGCTTCGGGGCTTTTGGTCTGCATAAGCGACCAAGACTTATCGTCGTTTAGCTTAAAGAACACGCTGTTGTCGCCAGCATCACGCTTAGCTTGAACAGCCGCTCGCATGAAAGCATCTGACATAGTCGCGAAAGGGCTACCTTCACCAAAACTTGGTGCGGTATATCCATCTAAGCCAAGCTCTTCTTGGTCAAGCTCAGCGAACTCTGCTGCAAACTCATCACGCGCTTCACGAGTTGTATCAAATAATTGCTCAGGGTCTCGAGGCTTGTAGGTCTCTTGCCTACCAATGTTTAGCTCTACTGGTGCGCCCATCTCGGCGAAGCTTTCTTCGTCGATGTTACGGACTTGTGGACCTTGCTCGTTTTCAAAGAGCTTCTTGCGGTTCTCTAACGCCTCTTTGATTGAGATGCGGCGGATAGATCCACCCTCGGGCACCTGCTTACCAGCTGCTGTCATGGCACCAGGAACACCTTCCTCATTGGTGGCCTGTTGCCATACAACGTTGCCACCGCGATCCAGTGCCTCGATAGCGATATCACTATCATTCGGCTTGACGCTGCTGTACTGCAGCGCCTCTGCTAGCGAGGACTCATTAGCTTGTGACTTGGCTACTTCCTCAGCGATATCGAAGTTCTTAGTAATGATGGTGCCACGACCAGGGATGAACCTGGTGTAGAACGTCTCGCCCTGGATATCCACTTTCTTAGTGCTATCGGGGGAGGCGTCATACTCAGGAGTTGGGCCTTCGACCCAGACAGAGTGCCTATTGGTAGAAGTATCGAGCGCCGCGCGTAGTTGTGCGTTGACCGAGCTACGCGGTTCGGGGGTGGTGTAACCCATCGAGTCAGTGCCGTACTGCTCTGCATCGATCTGATTATCGACTTGCTGCTGACGGGCTTGCTCGATGAAATCCTTCGCTTTGCCCATGATGTTACCAGCGCCACGAAGCGATCCAGTCGCTACGCTGCCAGCACCAGAAATACCCGCACCACCAAAGAATCCAGCAAACGCTGACTCGCCAATACGAAGGGCAGCGTCTTGTTTGGTGTATTCGTCATCGATGTTGAAGCGGTTGGCTACGCCAAGACCTTCTTGGGCAACTTCAGCTAAACCCTCTGTAGCGCCACCGCGAACGGTGTTCTTGCCCAGGGTTTTTGCAAACTCGCTAAACGCTGATCCATCTTTAGTTGAGCGCTTCGCAGCTATTGCACCCAGATCCTTCATTAGCATTTTGGTTAGAAGTTGCTCACCTTTGATGCCAATAAGCGCCTGTGGAATGGCGAGGCCAGCTGCACGCAATGCAGCTTCATCTTGATCAAGGTAGTCGAGGTTTTCACCAAAGTTTGATCCGGCCATGCTGCTGTATTCTTGGCCAAACATGCCAGCGAGGGCACCGCCTTTGAGCGTTAGCTTGTTGCCTGGGTTGTTGCGCTGAGCGAGTCGATATGCAACCGCTAGGACACGTTCTTCCTCTGGCATCGCCTCGCCCTTGAGTTTCTTCTCAAAGGCATCTTTGACAAGGCGTTTTGTGACTTGCTTGCCGCCTGTGGTTAGACCAACTTTTGCTAGTCCAGTGACTGCTGCGCCACCAAGGCCACCAGTAATGGTAGTGCCTAAGTAGGGTGTAACTTGACCGACGTTCTTGGCGACCTGAGATACGAAGCCGTCGAAGGAGGGGTTTTCTATAAACTCTCCAAACGTCTCTAGCTCGCCAAACTGACCGGCTGTACGCTCTTCGCGCTGTCTAGCGTCAGCAATGTTTTTGGCAGCTGCTTCTTCATCGCCTATTACAGTGTTGAATAACCCTTTGAAATAGTCGGTGTCGGTACGAATACCTTCAACGCCCGCTCCAAATCCACGGTCAAACGTCTCGCCAACACCTTGCGGCGTTTCCGGCTGAAGAGCCTCATCTTGAATCGTTTCGTAACCGGTCTTTCCACGGTAGCGGCTGAATAAGTCTTCAATAGGTTCCGACACGCTAGCCCGCCTTATTTGAGTTAGCTCGAGCCTTTACAGATCCTTTCGCGCCCTTAATCTCCTTTATAAAGTAGGCGTAACCGGAATCACCAAATATTTTTCTAAGTACGCTTTTTGGAACAGACTCATCTTGCTGTGAACCAGTTGTAGGGTCATAAACAATAACTGATCCGTCAGACTGTACCTGTAATCGACCTAGTAGTTCATCGTTGCCGTCAATGTAGTTTATTGCGCCATCGGGTAAAAAGTTCTCCCCAAATGACCCA
>Ga0206677_10004899_pt1 | contig 10743 bp, 9 predicted proteins | sample M130m12015metaG_FD_155475 | JGI IMG/M metagenome (GOLD analysis project Ga0206677, IMG submission 155475) | Ammonia-oxidizing marine archaeal communities from Monterey Bay, California, United States - M1 30m 12015 | ecosystem: Environmental > Aquatic > Marine > Intertidal zone | place: USA... | reverse complement strand
TCTTTCCTCAAGGTTTTGGCTAGTCTTTTTGCAAATTGGTAAGAATTTCCAGTCTCGGTTCCGTACAAAATAATTAATGAGGCTTCTTTGAGATTATTTTTATTTAGGTTTAATAAGTCCAAACTTATTTTTGAGGTAATTTTAAGCCCGGTAAACATAAAGAAGACTATAGCTAAAGCAGCAAGGGTAAGTATCAAAGCAACAAACACACTGGATTCACCTGTGTGGATGTAGTAATTCCACTGTTTAAGTAGGCTGTGAAATGGATAGACTTCTTCACTGAGAATACTGAAGTCTCCCTGCCGGACAGTAAATACTCGATCTTTCAATTCTATGTTATAGACCTCGTCATCAGCTTTAGAGAACGGATAAGACACACGAGTTACATCATTGAGACGAATTGTGTTTAGATCAAGGATTCTCTCTCCTTTAGCATATGTTTTGGTATTCGATTCCTGATTGGTAAATGCATTGAACCTTTCAATTGATAAATATGCTCCACTAAATCCAATGATTAGAACTGGAATAAAAAACCATTTTCCCAAAATGATATGACCCTTTCGATAGATGTTTTTTTCTTTAGTTAGAAAAAAAAGCTGTTTGATACCACCTATTCTTCGGGTTAATAATATCCCTCCAGTGATACTTAGAAGTATTAATAAAAAAGCAATAATCCCCACGATTATCCTCCCTGTATTTTTTAAAAATAAAGAACGATGAAAACTTCTAACTAGTTTAAAAAACGGTGAGGTTGGCGTTACACTATTAATCTTCAAACCTGTTTCGGGATCGGCATAAAAGTTTTCAAACCCATCCTTTGAGATTCCCTGAACAACAACATAGTTCTTTTCTGTAATTACAAGCTCAAAGACTTCTTTGATGTTTGTATCAAGTTTTTCAAGAGTTGTTTTCAAGGAATAATCTTCGAGAGAATCAATAGCTTGAGGTTTTGTTTGATCCATCAACGCCTCAATTCCTAAAATAAACCCACTGACCGAAGTCAGAAATAAAAAAAGTGCGCTCCCAAAAGCCAATAAAAAATGAATTCTACGCCACACTCCGTTCATTATTATTCTGTTGCTATGAATTGAATTTTCTTAATAAAACCATGTCCCATGTGGGTTTGCTTTAAGCTTTCAGTATTTAAGGAAATATTAATGTCATTCAAATGATATGCTTTGTCTTCTACTGCCGATTCGAAGCGTAGATGATACCCATTATTGAAAAGATTTTTTGGAACTTTAATTTGAAATACTCTTCGTTCTCCTCCTGAAATTGTTGGTCCAGAAATGCCATCGATCAACGGATAAAAATCTTCATCCGAAAATAAATTATTTTCCCTCAGGTGTATCCAAAAGGATTTCATTTCAGAAAACCAACTTTTGTCATCCCCTAATACATAGACTGTTTTTATGTACTTTTCCTCTTTATCCAAAACAGAGATTACAAAATAAGCCCCTTCACCACGGTAATCTATTATTTCGACCAAACATTTAATTTCAACCTCTTCTTCAACAGGCAAAAAGAATAGAAGAAAGGGTAGTAGTAAAAATTTTAAAAATGATTGCATGGGATTTTAATTTAGTTTAGATTGATCTGTTGATTTTTTCAATAGTTGATCGATAGTCAGGTGTTCCGTAAAAATAAATTTGAGGTGATTGAATTCATTTTGATTACAGATTAAATATCGCATACCAACATCTAAAGTTAAAGGTATTTTTACATGAAATTGCATTGTATCTGTTGTAAATTCCCAATCATCTTTGTCAATGTTATGAATTGTTTTTATCAGGGTTTGTAATTCTTCTTTTGAAAACCGCCAAGACAAATGATTAAAGCTGAAGTAATATGAACCACATACACAGGTTGAAAGGGAACCAAATTGACTTTTATTTACAATTATTGCTTTACGGCACATAGGGAAATTAAAATTTAAATTGAGTACTAAAATATGTGTTTTGATTTGGAGACGGAATAATACCAGGCCCAGGGTATCCGGTAGCTCTTCTCGTAAAATAAGCTTCATCGAAGACATTATTAATGCCAAATTCGAACTTAAATCTATTCAGGGTGTAGCTCATCGAAAAATCAACCAAGTCATAGGCAGGAATTTGTCCAATAACACCACTGATCGATCCCTCTACTGCATTAGAGGCATCGGTAAACTGTTGGGATACATGACTGTATTGAAAGTTTAAGGCGAAGTTTTTACATCCGAACATCAGACCTGCTTTGATATTTCCAGTTGGAACAAACTCTACTTTATTGCCCTTAACTCCAACTTCTTCTGCAGAAATGTATTCTGAATTTATGTAAGAATAATTTAGAAAGCTGGTGAGGGCATATTTGGTGTTATCCATTTTCAACAAACTAGCAAGATTAATATCCATAATGGATTCAATTCCATAGAGTCGAGCATTTCCTACATTTCCTCGTTCACTTTTAACAGAATTGTAGCGATCTACTTTTTGAACAAACCCAATTCGGTTTTGATAAGAAATATTAAAAAGATTGAGGTCAAAAGACAGTAATTTTTTTATTTTTCCACGGATACCTAAATCAAAAGTATTCCCTTTTTCATCAGTTATATTGGGGTTAATTGCAAAGGCCGGATTGATGATACTGATATCCGAAAAAGTAACCGAGCGATAATTCTGGGAAAAATTTGCATAAAGTTCAAGTGATTTGTTCGCTTTGTAGCTCGCACCAAGACCCAACAATGCAAATGAGCGCTTGCGTGACTCGTTGTCACTTATTGTTTCATTGAGGATTACATTCCCAGCTGCATCTGTATTTATTTTTTTAAAACTTCCATCGCTAGAGGTTAAAATGTTTTCATAGCGCACTCCTGGGGTTAAGGATAATTTTTCATTTAAATAAAAGATATTTTCAACAAACAAAGCAAGATTTTTATTTGGATAAGTGTAGTCAGATTGTTGGTTGTAATTTGGATAACGATTTTTGTAGAACCTAAAATCGGCATCGCTTGATGAAGAACCAGGTCCTTGAACAGAAGTATTTTTGGCCTCATAATACTTTCCACCGACAAGAAAAACTGCATTTTTACTTCCTATAGAATAGTTTTGTAACCACCTAATTTCTATTCCATAGTTGTTAAAATCTCCTTTAATAAGGTCACGTTCTTCGTTGGAATCAATTTGATCTACTCGGTTCGATCGAAATCCGATGGCTTTTCGTTCTGAATCCAAACCAAATACATTGATACTCATATTCGATTTTTTTGAAAATTTATGCTCAAATTTGATGTTGTAAAGAAACCAATTGAGAGCAAACCAATTGCGTTCTCGATTACTTTGGTATGGGTTTTCTTTAAAAAGATTGTCGGTTAGCCCACCTGCCTGTTGTGCTAGGTAATCTAAATAACTGACTTCGGCACTAACTTTGGTGTTTTCATTAAAATCATGTGTGATTTTAGTAAATAGATTCGTTGAATCAAAACCAGAGTTTGGGCGAAAACCAGCTCCTTTTTTTATGTTTAAAAAACTTATGTATTTCCATTTCCCAAGATGGCCACTTAGTTGGGTATAGTTTGTGTACAAATCATTGGACCCTAATGTATTTCGGACAACTCCGGCAATTGGTCGGTAGGTGGTGGCATCTTTTAATTTAAAATTTACAAGTCCTCCAAATTGAGTTCCGTATTGTAATGATGCGGCACCTCGAATAATCTGAATTTCATCAATGGCTTCTGCAGGGGGAGTGTAATAACTTTCTGGATAACCCAAAACATCTGCACTAATGTCATATCCGTTTTGACGGGTATTGAAGTTCGAGGTTCGGTTAGGATCTAATCCTCTTCCTCCTATGTGCAATTGTAATCCCGCATCGTCACTTTGGTAAATATTAAGACCTGGTATCTGATTGAATATTTGTCGTGCATTATTTGCTGCTAAATTAGCCATGGATTGTTCGACAAGAATTACCTCGGTTTTTTTACCTGCATAGATGGTTGTTTTCTCATAGTCCTGCATTCTCTTTAAGGCAAATATTTCTTTCTTTTTTGCACTTAAAACAACTTCGTTTAATTTTTCTAATTGTCTAGATAAAACTAAAGTTAAGGTGTTCTCTTGGGTAAAATCTACTTTCTTTTCCAGAATATCGTACCCTTGAGCTATAAAAATGTATGTATCTATTGGAATGTTACTTTGTAAAAAAAAAGTTTCTCCTTCATTTACTTCATCTACAAAACCTTTTGCTTTGTTGTAAATTTTTACGGAAGAATTAAACTCATTACCTTCTTCAAGTTGAATATTTGATTTTATTTGATATTGGGAAAAACTGGATGTCCAAAACAAAAAAAGTAAGTAACTACAAACCGTATATTTCATCTTCTAAGGGGAGTACCCATTTTTTGTGTTTAAATGACTCTATTTCTTTTGAAAGATCTGTATTAGGATCAATAAATTGCTGGCTTGGACGCCCATTCAATGCTACAAAACTATCGGTAAAAACTTGTATGTTTTGATGACCTTGGTTTTCAAAATGATCAGCTAAATAGTGCGCATACTCTAGAATAAAATCTGGTTGAAAACTCATTTGCCGCTCTTGGAACGGCGTAAGAAAATCAGTGTTGTCTACATAAAAAGTTCTTTGACTAACGCTATCTTTTATTTTAAAAGTGGTGTACCCCTTCTTTTCCATAAGCATAACACGCCACGAAAAACGATAGCCTTGTTCATTCCAAAATAATTCTCCTGGATAAGCGAAATAACGAAACGGTAAAAGCAGTTGAATAAAAAAGAAAGTGATAAATATTGGAAGGACATGTTTTTTTGGCTCAAATAAAACGATGGTTTTTTTTGAAGTTAATTTAGACTTTAAAAAATCAAATTTTTGAGTCAATTTTACACCTAAATCATGGAGATGACCAAGTATGTTTTTATGCCATTTCACATCAAAAAATATTGTGGCTCCAAAGATCATTATGAATGGAAACATTCCTATTGAAGGAAAAAAGATCTTTGTCATTATGTGGAACAGAAACACAAAAAGAAAAGCAATTTTACGAGTTTTAGGGTACAGAAGAAAAAAAGGGATAAACACATCATACAGCATTCCCGACCAGCTTGCTGTGTAGTGTATCCATTTGTACTCTAATAACTCACCAATTAAGGGGATGTCGTATTTTGAGGTCAACCATATTGAAAGTGGTTGTGCCTCGATTAACCAATCCGAATTAATTTTTGCAATTCCCGCATAAAAATACACAATACATAAAAAGAGTTTAATACCATCAATCATCCAAGACGGAATAGCTTCAATTGTTTTTTTCTTTTTCAATGCATCTAACGAGAAATAATGTGCGGCAGGAAGAAAACAGAGCAAGAATGCAATGCAGCTTGTGAAGTAGTAATGATTTAGATAGGTGGTTTTGTCAATGAGTTCCGTATAAGTAAAGAGAAGAAAAAACAAGAAAATGGATAATCTATAGCGATATCCCAAAATAATCCCTAGTGCAGCTATTATGCAAATCAAATAAAGCAAATAGGTGTAATTTCCGAAGTCAGTTACCCAAGAAAACCCATAATATTTGAAATGGAATTCTGGCTCAATGTAGAGGGTGTGTATCCATCCATTTACCCAAAAACGAATAAGAGCGATCAGCATCAAGGAGCCAAAAAGAATTCTGAAGACAGCTAAAGGGGCTGGGTGTATTTTGGAATTGTTTAGATAACTTCTTAGCACTTTTAAATTTTATGATTTAATCGCCATCTGCATCAGCATAATCCACACTTACATTGAGTTTTTGGAGCATATCTACCTTAAATAAAATAACGGCACTCTGAATTGCATCGTAGGTAAGGAGCATTAACGTATTGTTTTCTTCAATCTGTTTTATAAAACTCGTATTTAATTCATTAATTTTTATTCGTCCGCCTTGCAATTTTTCTTTAATGCGTTCACTGAGTTTTTCAGCTGTATCTGACTCTACGAAATCCAAATAATCTTTAATGCTCGGCCCCAAAGTTTCAGGATCATTGTATGCAACTCCATTGAAGAAGTTTTCGATCGCATTAGTGGCCTCAAGTGAGAGGATTTTTGAGTATATTTCTCCATGATAGGCTTCAATTGTATTTGGAAGTGGACCCCCAGAAAAAACACCTGCAGGAATTCCAAACTTGTTCGCGCGATATCCTTTTTCGTAATAATACACAAAGTCATTGAGCATCATGTTGATGCTTGAAGTTGCAGTGTTTTCAGTTGATTGCACAAAACTATCTCGGTAATCACCTTCCCATTGTGCTTTTACTAAAACAGTTAACTCTTGCATTTTTGCTGTAACCTGAATTAGATAGTCACCGTAATTAGAACTTGTATCAGAATATTTCGTGAGAATTACATCATCTTCTTGCTCAACACCAAACAACAAATAATCGAGAGCTGTAAATCCTTGTGCTGCAAAATTTGCTGATTCATCTAAATTAAATTCTTGATTACTGATATTACTTTCAATACGTTGAACGTTGGCTGGAAAAATATTCATCCGGTTTTTGAAATAAATTTCTTCAGCAATGCCCAAATCAAACATTTCAACATATTGCCAATTTTTGTAAGTTGTAAGCCACTGATCGCGTAACAGCGTTAAGTTATTTGCATTTGGGTTAGCGGTAAAGTTTTCCACATATTCATTGAAGACATTCAATTCATTTTCAAAACCAATCATTGAGGGAAGAATGATGCTATCTGCCCAAAAAGTGAGCATGCTTGAACGATCAAATTCATTTGTGGACTTGCTGTTGTTTTCGCTCACATTTGATTGATCAGTTTTTTCAATGATTTCAATTGTATCTGAATCACCTGAACATCCTTGAAAAATCAATGATAGTATTACAAGTTTTAGATAAATTAATTTCTTCATTTTTTACTTTTTGTTTACTAATGTTAACCTGGTAAGAATGAGCTTACCAGGCTAAGTATTTTCTTTTATTATTCTGATATTAAACCAGTTACTTGTTCTAACTGGTCAGCCATGGCTGTTAATTCAGCAGGAGTCCTTTCCCAAAATCCACCAGTCCCAGAAGATAGTTCATCTAGTAGTTCATTAACTTCTTGATTAGTTAGGTAAGGAGATCCATCTAGAGCTTTTGTAAATTGTAATCCCAATATGAATCCGTAGGCTTCAGATAAAGCGTGTAATGCATCCGCCCAATCTTCATTTTCTATATCTTCAGCAGCATCTCTTATGTAAGATTGAGCTTTGTAGCCCACAACCTTCGAAAGTTCTGAAACAATAATTAATGCTTGACGATCTCGCTCATCATAATCTTTAGCAACAATAGCTGCTCTTCCAATTGTAAATGCATTGTAAATGCGATCAGTTATTCCAGCTTCATTTGTTTGTTTGTTTACTTTACCTAAATAATAATTTAAATTGGCCGTATCTTTTCCTACTGACGGATCACCAAGACCTGATGCAAATTGATTATCCAGACCCTGTAAATATCCAAATCCTTCATCCCAATAATGCTCCATTTTGGTAATAGAGGGCTCAGTTTGACCAGGATAAGTGTAGGCATAAACATCATCATCGTGGTCTTGTCTTGCACCATCAAGTTTTGAAAAAGAGAGGTATCCATTGACAATTTGATCTATTTGCAAAGCTCCTATTAAACCTTTCGAAAAAATTTGATTTAGTTCAAATCCTTTGGCATTTACTTTTACTGTTCGGGAACCGTCTGCTTCGGTGTAGGATCCGGCCACACCTGAAGATGCTGTTATGTTATCATTTACAGCAGGAATAACAGTATTTGTAAATTCAGTTATCCAACCATCAAATAGAGGTTTTACTGTAGCAGATGCAATAGGAGAGGCGGCAGTTTTATTTCCAACTTTTTTCCCCGAGGCATCTAAAGAAGAGTCACTAAACCCTGTCCCTTGATTAAACATATTATCTATTCCAGTCTGCGTTGAAGAAATATTATTCATCGCTGATTTAAGTTCGGTAGCCATATTCAAACGTGCAGTTTGACCAGTGTAGTATACCGTAGAAATACCATTTCGTGTAAAGGAATATTCTTCCGGTGCAATTACTGTAGTGTTGGTTACCGTGACCGTTTCAATTACAGTATTTGTAATTATTCGTTCTACTTCGACTTCTTTAATTACCTCTTCAATTTCTGTTTTTGTACAGTTAAAAAGTAATAATGGTACAATTAATAAATACATTTTTTTCATTTCGTTTTATTTTTAATTAATCTAAATAAGAATTACTTCGACAAATGTAGACAAGAGTTGTTAAAACTCAAAATTTATTTAGATTAATTTAAAATAACGATTTAAATCTCGGCAAATATAAGGATTATTAACCACTAGGCATAAAAAAAGGGTCAATTTTATTGACCCTTTTTTAAAAAAGTATTTTTGGGACTATGACCACGAAAAGCATAGCATTCCATCGGAAGCTGAAGTAGGATTTGGACAACTCACAGCTTTGTAATGATTACAGTTATTACAACTTGAATTTTTCGTTATTGTTCTTTTGAAATTGTGATCGTCGCAAACATTATCGAGTTCTGTGGTTAGTTTGTGAACAGAACAATTTATTTCTGCTGTTAAGTTTTCACAATTAATACAGGCATTAGTGGATTGTATCATAGCATTTAATTTTACTCTGCATTTAATTTTTTATAAAATTATTAAAGTAATCTTTAAGAATGAATTTAAATTACGAATGACATTCATTTTGGGTGTGTAGTATATCCAGAATTAAACTTTTATAAAACTGGTTTTGATTCTTATTCAATCAAGCCATTCCAACCAACTAGATCTGCCTCTGTCTAGATAAAATTTTTAACTGTTTTATTATTAGTTCAATTTAAAAACCACAAATTTCAATGTTTCTTTAACTTTAAAGTTCCCTTTAATCAGTTAAAATAGCAAATATCCCTCGCATTTCATATTCGACATTTACATTTAAAAGTTTCTTTATTAATTTTTGCCCCAAGATGTAATTTACTGAACTCAAACCCTCTTACTGAAAAATTGTTTGAATTTCTTCCCGAGTTAGATCTTGAGTTGATACAAGTTGATCATGGTTTCTTGAGTATCCATGCCAAAGATAATAGCTCAAAATGCATTTATTAGAAGTGTGTTTTAAATTAATTTGAGGCTTAAAAAACAATCAACTAAGACAAGATTATTTAAACAGTATTAACAAATGATTAATATTAAGAAGGCAGTATAATTGAAGTACCACACGGGTCAAAAAATTTCTGCAAATTAAATAAATTCGTATTATGAAAAAATTAACCCTTGCATTGCTGTTGTTAAATTCAATTGGGGTATTGGCCCAAGAACAAGATTTCAAAAAAGCTTGGGAAAATACTAACAGAGCTTCTGGACCATTGAAAATTTCAAACATTGACTATTTTGGTAATTATTTCAATCCAGATGGTTACACTGCTACTTTGCTAGAATCTCATGCAGATGGGAGCAGTAATTCTTATGAAGCTATACTTTATTACAAGGACGAAAAGCTTTACACTGATAACATACTTGTTATTAATCCTTACATTTCTGGCAGGTTAGGAGGAATACAAAAGATTGCTAAAATAGTATTTAAAAAAACCAGAGAGTTATCAATACCTTCCTATGAACTTAAAGTCAATGCTTCTTCGGAAGAAGACATCAGGTATTTTAAAAAAAATAAAGGCATAAGTTTAAATAACTATGAACGAAATTATTACTTGTTAATAGGTTTGCAAGATGGAAACCTAATTTCCAGATCAATTTGGGATGCTAAAAAAGAATTGGATGAGTTGAGATTCAGTATCTATGAAAATAATTACGAGAAAGGATACATTACACAAAGGGAAACGGATATTGCTAGATTAACTTACTTAAAAAAAGGCCTAGCTGTCGATCTTAAAACGGTTAGTACTAATATTAGTAGAGGAATATCTCAATCCAATGGAGATACTACTCCATTGGAAAGAAAAACACTTGAACGTACTATTAATAAAATGGAGAAAGCAAAGTCTAATATAGTCAAAGCGATAGATGAGGTTAATAAAGCTATGACTGAAAATTAACTGTTTAAAAAACACAGAGGGAATGCTTTGCATTCTTTTGTGTTTCTTCATGTTTTGCCCTCTGGATAAATTTTCTAGAGGGCTTTTATTTTATTATTTTGAGAGTGAATTTTGCTGTTTGATATCTGTTTCTATTCCACACAAAAGCTAATTCACTCAAAAAACAGTTCATAGGTTAAAAAACCTATGAAAAACCAATGGTGTGTTACTAATTTTGCATCTGAACCTGAGGAATTTTCTGCTGGTTCAGCCCTAACAGAAGATAATAAACCTCTTTGGGGAACTTGTCCGGATGACTAATTTTCATTGGGCAGGCTTTACAAGAACTCAATCCAAACTTTAATATCCTTGTGAAATCGAATGGTTAATACAATTAGGGTAAGTGCAATTAAAAAGTATTTAAAAACTCTGATGAACTGATGTTTCATTTTGATTGATAGTTTTAGAGGTAAAGAATATTATTTTCTAATCCACATCTTTAATTGTTTTTTTTTATTCATTTTTGTAGCTGATCGTTTCAATACTTTATTAAGATTAGAATGAACGCACTCACAAATAAAATTATTTTTAATCTCAAATACTATGGTTTTTGGGTTTCATATTTTGTTGTAGCTCGTTTTTTATTTCTAACATATCATTTTAATTCAACTAAAAATTTAGAAATAAGTGAGTTTTTTTATGTGTTGATTTA
>Ga0206677_10004892_pt1 | contig 10749 bp, 8 predicted proteins | sample M130m12015metaG_FD_155475 | JGI IMG/M metagenome (GOLD analysis project Ga0206677, IMG submission 155475) | Ammonia-oxidizing marine archaeal communities from Monterey Bay, California, United States - M1 30m 12015 | ecosystem: Environmental > Aquatic > Marine > Intertidal zone | place: USA... | reverse complement strand
TGTTGAATCTCTTGCCTTTCTAAATTAGTATTCTCTTCTTCCACAGATATTTTACAACGTTTTCCTATCTGAGTTCAATTGTTGTTCTTCATTAATTGAACTGGATTAAGATTCATTCATCACATACACGGCGGTACCGTTTGAAGCGTCCCTGTTTCAGAGGGATTCCCTTTCGGAATTAGAATCTTCTGACTTTTTACCTAGTTACTTGCGGTTGATTCGTTTGGGGTCTTCATAATACGACTGAAACCAAGTCACAAAACGTCTTATGCCCTCTTCAAGATCCGTTGATGATGCAAATCCCAAAGCGGACTCAAGGTCTTCAGTGTGGGCATGTGTGATGTTCAAATCTGTTGAAGGTGTTGGTTCATAGCGAATTTTGGCCTTTGCATTTAGGGCCAACTCAATATTTGCTACAAGCCCATTTACCGTGACTGGTTCGCCGTTTCCAACATTGAATATTTGATAAGGGGCCTTACTTACAGCAGGAGTCAACAATCGGTCATGAACTGGTCGTGGTGGTAGAGATAGAATACCAATAATTGCATCAACAACATCATCTACGTACGTAAAATCTCTTTTTACTTCGCCTCTCCCATACACAACAATCTCCTCGCCTCTTGAAATTTTTTTGGTAAATTTGTAAACCGCCATATCAGGACGCCCCCAAGGACCATAAACAGTAAAAAACCTCAATCCAGTTGTTGGTAGTGAGTAATTGTGACTGTAGGCGTGGGCCAAAAGTTCGTTAGCACGCTTTGTAGCAGCATACAAACTTTGAGGGTGATCCACACTTTGTGAAGTCGAAAAGGGTGCAATAGCTTCAGTGCCATATACCGAACTTGATGAAGCATAAACAAAGTGCTGTACCTCATTTTTACTACATAAATCAATAATATTACAAAACCCAACAAGATTACTATCAACGTACTTTGGTGCGTCGCTGGGAGGAGCTCTTATGCCGGCTCTCCCAGCAAGATGTATCACCTCTTGGAAGGAAAAATCAGAAAATATCTTCGACACTTCTTGACGGTCCTGGATTGAGATTATGCGGAAGGTGAAACTGGGATATTTTTGTAACTCTGCAAGTCTGTTTTTTTTCAATTCAACATCATAATAATCATCCATGTTATCGATGCCGACGACAGACAACCCTCGTTCAAGGAGTCGTTTTGTTGTATGGAAGCCAATGAACCCAGCAGCTCCAGTAATCAAAACTGGTTCAACCAACTAAGTCAACCCCCGGTTAGAAAGATCTGTTGAGAAACCGAAGTGTTGTAGAATTGTTTCTTCAAGAGAATCCCTGAAAACTGGAATTGTATGTTTCAAACCCTTATCACTGTAAATGTAGAGAGTGGAGTCTCGAAGAAATTTAAAATCCCGTTCAACAATTGCTGAAAACCTCAATCGATTGTCGAATGGATATACTATACCTGAGGTGAACCGGGCCTCAACCTCCGAACGTACGTCATCTTCAGGACGCTCAGCCAGCATAATGTCCATTTGGTGGTACTCATAATCTTCTTTTTTATGATATACACTCAACCGGTCTGGATGTAGAACTGTTCGAAATGTCATTCCATAGGCCTGAAACCTAATCGAAGTATCTGCGGGATATGGTTTAATCGAAGGCCAGCCATTTCCAACATCGGCAAAGTGTTGCCGACCATCAACTTCCACTGATGCCAGCCGATGAATTTCTTTCCCACCTATGTAAGCAGTCCATAGCCTCGCTTTCAGACCATATTTCTTAGCCTCATCAATAAACAACAATGTTTTATCTGAACATGTACCTCCTTTAACTTGGGTGCCTAATGACGCTCCAAACACCATACTAAGTGTATGAAAAGGCTCGTCGGAAAATGCCCTAAACATTAGGTTTAACAGAGTATCCATTTCTGTCATTTGTGGCTCACTCCGCGATTTTCGATTGCCTCATCAAAGACTGGGTAGGCTGAAAAATAGGGTCTATTCAAATCGAATGAATAGAGGTCCTTCCAAATCTCCATTAGACCTTCCCTCTCAGACTTACCGTTTCTTCTCAAAAAAGGAGTAATCAACCCTCTAACGCCGCTTCCAACATCCAGTGAAGTTTTTGGCCTCCACAAAATATCGTCAGGGAGGACTCCTTTGAATTCTCTTCTTAGGTAGACTTTGTTGTGGGCTTGTCCATACAGGTCTCCAAACTCAAGTGTATCCGAAAAGGAGCGAACACGATGGTCAAGAAAAGGGCAACGGACTTCTATACTGTGAGCCATTGAAGTGAGGTCTAGACGTCGGAGTTCTGTTAGTGGCATGTCTGATATAAGTTGGTTACGAATAGAACGCCATTCAGATTGTGGTGATTTGTATTGATGATAACCTCCAAACAATTCATCGGCGCCTTCACCACCAAGCACAACCTTAATTCCTGCCGATTTTGCTGCTTGAGAAAGTAAAAAGGTCCCCAACCCGTTACTTATCACTGAGGGATTGAAACTCTCTGTAAAGTAAACTACATCACGAATGAAATTTGGTAAATCCTTTTGATCAGGAAGTGGGACTACTCGAACATCTCTTAGGCCCAAGCAATCTATGACAGTCTGAACTGCAGCATTATCCTGCCCATTCCCGAGTGTGAAGTAAATTGCATCGGGGCGATGCTCTGCTACGACTGCAGCAACTAGCGAACTGTCCAAACCCCCACTCAGAAAAACGCCAACTGGTTGTGATGGTGGTGGCAATCGCTTTACGACGGATTCCCGAAATATCGTTTTCAGGTTTTGTTTTACTTTATTGAATGAATGCTGAGCGATTTGATGGAGTTCCCCGGTCTGAGGATTTATTGATGTGATTCCAAGCGGGACAGGATAGAAAAATTCAATGTTGTCGAAGACCTTGAGTTCGCTGGTGATGAAGATTTTCGAATTTGATTGCCCTACAAAAAGGGGCTTTTTCCCCATGTGTCCACGCATGCACCATATTTCTCCCGTCACTTCATTTACGATTACACCGGAGTAGAAGCCATCCAAGAGTTCGAGTACCTTAGATGGAAATTTGGAAAATAAAGGAAGTATTGTATGTGTATCTGTTCCAATGTCGGTCAGTTGGTAGGTGTTGGTGAGATGTTGCGAATTGTAAATTTCACCATTAAATGCACCAACTAAATTACCGTATCGATATGGTTGTTTCCCACTATTTCTAGTTCCGTTAATTTCGAGTCTTACAAAACCCAACGCCATGCTACCCAGAGAAACAATATGCGCATCGTCCGGTCCTCTGTGAGCCATTCGAGGTAATAAATTACGTACTTCCTGCTCAGTATTTCCTCCAATCAACATCAGGATTCCGCACACATTGGTCACCTATGATGTTGGAAATTTGATCGGATTTCCATAAGGAGTTGACCGAGTCGATTCTTACCAACACCGTCCTTGGATTCCCCCCAATACATGTCGCTTGAAGTGAACTCTACAATTCTGCGTTGACCTGTTTGTGTAAGCAGCTCCCTCAACTCAGGATGCTGCGAAAATTTCGCAGAAAGTGCTTTGAGCATAACGTTCTCCTTTTGAATATCCCAGTTTTCAATTCGTTTAGATTTGTTCTCCTTGGCTAGACTTTTTGCCAGTGTAGGAGATGCTGCTTGCCTAATACGGTTCTGAAGTACGATATCAGCGAACTTATTCGCTTGGTAATAGTGTTCTACTGTATCCCAAATAATGCCGTCGACAAAAATACTGTGCTTTGAAAAGTTGGAAAGATACCCTCTTGGTTGATCGGAGTGATAGAAACGAACGTCCTCGGTTGTTTCCGTTTTCTGTCCCAGTGGAAGTTTATGGCCAAGTTTTTTGTTTTTTGAATGCAGATACTCTACATTTTCAGGGCGTATATTCGGATGAGTTTGTACCGGTTTGACTTCTATCCCATGAGCTTCTAAAAAAGCGCGTTTACGAGGATTGTTCGAGATAAGCCTAACTACCTTTACACCCAACAAGTTGAGTAAACGTACTGCTGGGTGGTAAGTTCTGACGTCTTGCTCGATTCCAAGGAGTTCAAAGGATTCGACTGTATCAATTTTTTTTGCATCCATGAGGTGCACCGCTCGAATCTTCAAGGAAAGGCCCTGTCCCCGACCTTCTTGATGAAGATGGACAATAATGCCTCCTTCCTCAGTCGCCATGAGTTTCATTGATTCATGAAGTTGGTCAGCGCAGTCACAGTCTTGAGCCCCGAACACTTCAGATGCTAGGCAAGAGGAATGAATTCGTATCAGTGGTTCGTCTGATTGAACGTTAATATCACCATAGGAGATAACTCGGACCTCTTCATCGCTGGTATCATACATTCTGAAGAGACCCATCGAAGTGGGTAAGTAGCACCAATTACCTAAATTATCCATGGGATTCTTTTTGGGGTCAGCGCAGAGATATAAAATTGATTCTATCAATTCTAATCTAAAATACCGCTTGCAAGAGCGTAATCATCTGATAGCGTACGCATGGAGTTCACAAAAGTACGGACTTCTTCGAGCTTGATTGAATGGACATTATGAACCAAATCGTCCCAATTCTGTTCGGTGAACCAAAATTCCAATTGGGTGATTAAATATTGTAGTTCGTTGTTTTCCACAATATTAGTTAAAGATTTAGTTAATCCCTGTATACGGTAGAAACTTTTGTTTAAGCGAATCAAACGCGAACGAAGTTCCTCTTCACATTGCATCATAATTTGATTTAACTCAGAATCGGTGAAATCTAAATTATGTGAAGGGCATTCAGAAAGGAAATTCGTAAGGCCTGCATATAATGCAGAACCTACGATTTCGCCCTGTATCTTTGTAAAGTTGAAGTCTTTTGTTGTTGAGATTCTTGCTTCATGTAGTATCGGAAATTCGGCCTTTTTAATCACAAAATTACGATAATATCGGTTTATGATAGCCCATAACATATCTGACCTTCGTGCTTCTTTCCCACGGACTTCAACAGTGATATTCGGAGTCTGGCTTAGAGTAGCCGGATTTAGGATAAATGTTGTACCACCCCGATTGACAGAGTCATGCGCCTCGGTCAAAGGATCGATTGGGGTTTTAGCCCTTAACGCCCTTGTAATCGGTGCGCCGTCTAAAACTCGACTGGCTTGATGAATCAAGCGTAACCTGGCTTCACGTACTGTCTCGGTCGGGAGCACAGGCTCAAGCCAATGAGGCTGCTCGAGGTGGGCTGTGTGTCTGCGAGAAAGATCGTAATAATAATCAGGAAAATCAGATCGAGATTTACTGTTTTCATCTGACCGATCAGGCAAGAGTTGTTCTGGTCGTAATCCACTCAGCCATTGTAGATTATATACCACATCTACAAGTTGTACTCTCAATCCATTAATGGGGGGGTTCGGAGATGATCCTTCATAAGACCCAAGAACAACGTCGACCCCGTGTTCTCGAAGGACTTCGAGCCATGGGAGGTATTCTATTGCGCGATCATCAATTCGCATGTCATCATCTAATAACCAACCAATCGAATTGGGCCGAAGTTTCATTTCTTGACCAAGGTACCGTTGAATCATAGTTCTGGCCTGAGCAATCCCCACCACATTGCCACCCCTTTCTTGATTTTTAAATCCAAAAATACCTTTTTTTGCATCGTTTTTTTGTTGTTCTAAACCGTATACACGGACCTTAAGTCCGAACCTCTGCGACTTAGATAGGAGAGATTTTAATTCATCTGGGTGACAGCCATTGTCCAAAATGAGAAATTGGAAATCTAGGTTTTGCAGATGAAAACTTTGCAGTAAAGGCCAAGTGGTCTCTGGCTCAGAGGTAATTAATCCAACAATGAATTCAACCTTTGTTGGTTTCACTTGACGGCAGGTTTTCCAAGGCGCAGAAAACGCTCGCTTGAAAACCGTGGGGTGGGGGGTGATTTTAGATTTAAAATCAGAATAATGTTCCATCTCTGCAAATGAATCGTCTGCCAGACTCTTCTTCATCAGTTCACTTAGGGAGGGATGATCATGAAAATAACAACTTAGAAACGCTCGACGTGTCATTTGCTCAAATCCAAGCAAAGTCCATGGACGTATATCAGAACCATAATCAATCAGTTTCACTCCATTATCGGAAACGATGAGGTTTTTTGGATGAATATTATTGCAAACAATCTCAGCAGTTCGGCAGCTTTCCAGTAAGCGTAGCAGCGATGCTTCATGAGCCCCTAAATATGCATTGCTGGGTTCATAATCATAGGTTAAAATGGCCCAAGAGCCGTCTTCAGATACGCTTTGCAGTGTATATAACCCGTCGACTTGATTCCACTTTCCAATCTTCGACTTTAAGAAATCAAGTTGGTTTGTGGGTAAACGAGTTTTCCAATAATCAATGCATTTGTAGACAATCGTTTCGTCAGTAAAGACAATGGCTTCCGACCCTGAACCAAGTAGTCGAAGTTTTGAACACCTAAATCGATTGAATATCCTCGAACGGGCTGTTTCAATTCTGGCTGATAGAATCTGAGCCTTCGTGTATTCATCCACGATTGAAATAACGCTCATCTCGAGGCTTCTTGCCCCGAGTTTAGATAATAGCTCAACAGATGTCATCGTTGCCTTTTGTCCGTCCACAATCCATGCTTCTGCACCTATGCGCGTTGCCGCTATGGCGGTACAAATATGCTCAATGGCTTCGACTGATCCCATATTCAGAGACGCCTGGATAGCGGCTCCTAGAGGGAAACAGCCAATTCCAAAGTTGCGTAAAAGGGTCACTTTGGCGTCGAATTCTAAATCCTGTTCGTCTTGATAAAGCACGACATCAAGTCCAACAATTTTCGAGTCAACATGCCTAGCTATGAGCTCCAGATCGGGAGAGGATGAATGTAAACCAAGTACGATGGCGATTCGCTCTATCCTCGGGGGATCAAAAAAAACTCCTTCAATTGTGGGCCTCTTCCACATGAAAAGCGATTCAGCACGATCACAGAAAGAACGTCTTTGTTGTGGAGTCATTCGCCCGGCATACTTGTTCCAAAAGACATCTAATCCAGCAATTTTTTTGGGTGAACCGCTTGAAGTAAGACGCAAACGTTCTGGTTCAGCATAATGAGTTACCAAAGCTTCATTCAGCCTTACGAATCGAATGTCATGTAAATCTGCGAGTCTAATGCAAAGGTCCCGGTCTGTACAACTATTAAGCGATTCATCGAAACAGCCAGCCATGAGGATTTTGGTCAACCTTACAAATAGATTTGAAGCTTGTACACCGGGATTCCCTATAAGAAAATCTTGAGCGTTCAATGTATTCGGGCCGGGGTCCTCCAGTGGTGGAGCGCCCAATTCCTCAATCCTAGATAGATCAGCCGCCACAGCATCGGCGTTCATTCTAATGGTTAGGCTAACACATTTTTCCAGGTAGGTTGGTTTCCATGCATCGTCGTCATCAAGAATGGCTAGGAAGGTTTCTTTTGGGGACTCTGATTGTTGAAATAATAAATCAATGCCTGTGTTCCAAGCACCCGATGCGCCTGCAGTTCTCTGGTTGTCAATAAATTTCACATCTGGCAAATCGGACTTAATGCTCTCGATGTACTCATAATTAGCCTTTTTATGAATTGGCGAAGTAGAATCATCGACGACAATTAGCAAGTCGGGCGCCCGTGTTTGGTTCATGATTGAGGGTATTGAACGAGTTGCCAACAGTTCAGAGCGATCGCATGTGGCGACGATTACTGCTACTTTCATACCCATGTCAAGCACAGACTCTTGGGCTTTATCCGGGAGCATTTTTATGCCTACTAATGTAATGCTTATGAAACATACATCAATCAACGGGCCTAACCCCTTTGCATTTTATTTCCTGATACATAGGGGATTAAGTCGGGCGATACGGACGCTACGCACGAATAAGACGGACTGCGAATCCTTGTTTACCCCTCTCGCGTAGACATCGAACATGAAGGAATTATATTGACCAAAGAATACAAGTACTAAACTTGAAGTGGCATTATTGTGGTAAATTATACTAAAGTTTCGAGAGAATTATCTGAACGAGGATGGTCACTCATCCCCAATTTACTCGATGAATCGCAGATTCAACTCTTGAGGGATTCACTCGATTACATGTTGGAAAATACACATCCATCAAGTGAGATTCTCTACACTCATTCAGACAAGCCAGTTGATAGCCCAGGCATGTCAAATCTCATGCTACAGTGGTTTAATTCCCACAAATCCGATGGTCCAAGTTCAACAAAATCATTAGCAAACTCACTAAGGAGGGTTGGCGAGCAAATTATGGGGGTAAAACCTGTCTTATTCCAAGATATTCTGATGATTAAGAAATCTGGTTTTAATGCGTTTGAATGGCATCAGGATTACCCATACTGGCCTGTCGATTCACCCCGTGGAATTCTCTTTTGGGTTCCAGCACAGGATGTTAACGCTGAGAACGGAGGTCTCGGATTTGCAGATAATAGCCACACACTTGGCATAGGCCCCTCTATTGATCTACATACCGGAAAGCCACAATTAGGAAGGCCAGGTGAAGTGCCACCCAACCTTCACCAAATCACACCTGAATTAACAACAGGAGATGCCCTAGTTTTTACACCATTGACATGGCATCGTTCGGGTGTAAATCAGACGGATAATCCGCGAATGGCTTGGTCGTGTTCTTGGCTTCATCCAAAATCCCACTGGGATCTGGAAAGGGCACCTAATCATCCTCTTGCGAATTATATTCAAAATGGTGAACGAGTCACTGAGGATTTCACATGCGTTTGATTTGGCTGGTTGGCCCCCCAGGGGCTGGAAAAACAACCTTCGTTAGAAATCAGGAAATACCCTCTGTTGAATTTGATCATATGCTACAACCATTGATTGCACCTTGGAATCTAGAACGTGGTGTCTTACAGGCACACGGACATCTTATCAAGGTTATTCGATCAATTTGCTTACAACCAAAGAGCCCACTGCCAAATGAATTAATCGTCGTAGCAGGAACGGTCAAGGAATCCGATTTATTCCCATTGGAAGAAGGAGAGGAAGTCTGGCTAATGCTACCAGATTCTAAGCGCTGGTTCAGTCAATTATCAAATCGCCCGAAAATATGTAACGGAATTCCTCAACACTCCGATTTGGATTATGCGACTGAAATGTATGATTACTTTCAACGCTGGGAAAATCGATTAGAAATTAAGGTGATCGATACAAATTACAACCCAGAACTTATCGGGTGCGTTCCGGAGGAAGCCCCATCGGAAACCACTAATAAAGATGAAAATTATTCATCTGGAAAGAACTGACAAGTAACGACTTAGCTCTCTTCAGAACGCACTCATCATACAAATAATGCGCAAGAAGTGGATTAGTTAATTTCATATGTCCACGAGGGGTTAAGTTGAACATCCTTGCACACAATCGGCTTGTACACTAGGGTTTGCAGTCCGTCTTATTCGTGCGTAGCGTTGTATATGGCCCATAGCGAACCCTTGTGAATGTCCAATACATGCACGAGGGTTTTATGGAGGAACCCTCGTGATTATACCAAAACAATTGAAATCATGTCGTTGAATATCTGTTAACATGGTGCCAATCGTGCTCATCTTGCCCACCTTCTTGGCGGCAAACGTAGCACATTGGAACTTTACATTCTTTTACTTTGCAAGTGCGCTTGGTAAAAATAAAACAATTTATACATTCTCGGAAACCATGTGGTATACACTCCCGACATCTTCCTTTTGATGGAATTCCTGGTTCAGTCACCTTTTCGTAATCCTTAGAATCAGAGTCCTTGTAGTAAATGACACTATTTCTCGTTGATTTAGAACAGCTTTGTTTGCCACAGTAAGTAGTGGTTTCTTTACAATTGCAAATCTTCTGTAGATCTAATACGCCAGAAACTATCTCTTTCAATACGTCTTGTGGAAAGGAAATTCCGTACACTGTTACATATTCGAGCACAGATGATTCTCTCAGATAGTTGGCTATTAATTTGTTAGATTTATCAAATACTTCTTCAAGTAAACTATGACATTCTTTACAAAATAAGACCATATTAGGGTAATAATCCTCTAATTCGTAATCCATATAGTGAATATGGATTTGTCTAATCAATTCATCGATTTGGATTTTAGTTCCGTTTTGATATTCTTCCCAAGTTGTTTCAATGAATTTGAATGGAGGACATCTCATCGCTTTCATAGAGTGCAAAAAATTAATTCTATCTTCGTCATTATCTGATTCTATCATCATATCCAAAACACCTCTACAAATATCGTCAAAACGCCCTTTTTCTTTAGATCTAAGGAATTCATCAATGTATTCGAATAAATCATCCCATTGTTTTTTACCAGAAACAAAATCGATTAGTTTGATTTCCATCAAGTCTCCTAGAAGTATTAAGTAGAAAAACACCAATGTTCGATTATGTTGATTATCAAGAACAGCGAAAAAAGAGAGAAGGCTTTGGCCTACATACGGGTTTAATCCCAACGACAAGCAGACGAAGGCGTAAGTTTAGACGCACAGAAAAGACGGATTTTGGACTATGCCAAATTCAAAGATATTCCGTTAAGCGAAGAGGACATCTTCATCGAGAAGGGGGTGAGTGGAGGTATTCCGTTATGGGATAGACCGAGAGGTCGGACACTGAAACGGAAGTTAGCATCTGGACAGTATCAACATCTCATCTCCATGAAGATTGACCGATTGTTCAGAGTTACTTCAGATATGCTCAACACCGTAGATGACCTCAACGATGCAGGAATTGACCTCCACATC
>Ga0206677_10004891_pt1 | contig 10751 bp, 15 predicted proteins | sample M130m12015metaG_FD_155475 | JGI IMG/M metagenome (GOLD analysis project Ga0206677, IMG submission 155475) | Ammonia-oxidizing marine archaeal communities from Monterey Bay, California, United States - M1 30m 12015 | ecosystem: Environmental > Aquatic > Marine > Intertidal zone | place: USA... | reverse complement strand
GCGAATGGTTGCCTCGAGTTGAATCACATGGGTCTGGGGAGCGGAGACTGGTACATCCGCCACCAAGGTTGAGTCCGTACCCACTGCTTGACAGGTGAGCAGAAGGGGCCCCTTTGATTTGCAACTTAATTTAAGAACATCAACATAAAGTGAACTTTTGCCTTATACCGGCAGATACTTTGGAAATTGAATTTAGCGTATATTGTGAGATAACAGAGCACCAGTTTACTTTTACCTATGATAATCGCGAAACTCTCGAGAAATTTATTCGAGACCTTCAATCAGAAGGGATCGGCTGGAATAGAGTGAATGAAACCAAAGACCAAGATTTATGCGTTTGGATTCACCGTACATTTCTATTCCACTCCAATCGGAAAACGAGTCTTTTTGACTTAGGAGTTAAGCAAGAAAGTGTTGTTCGGATTAGTTCGAGTCCTTCTTTTTCCGGCACTGGTTGTCCATGTAGTATTCTTTTCCGAGGTTATTCCAATCATACAAAAGATGGTCCATGGGATTCAATTACGCTTGGAGATGCACTATACCCAATGGCTTTTCCTTTTGGCAATCCTGAACAATTTTTCCACACTTATGTAGATACATCAAAGGTCAAGTGCACGATTCATGTAGTGCAGGGAAAAGAAACATACACAATTGCAACAGATCGGGACTTCCACGATGTGTGTCAAACCTCAATCTCAGAAATCTGGGAATCCATGGGCAGTGGGTTTCAAAGTCACCAGTTACATCATTCGCTGGTGATATTCAATTTTTCTGGGCCAGTTTCGCATATTTGAATTATCAGTCCAAGATTAATCTAATTTTACATTTCATCAGAAGATTAATACACAAACCCATTGATTCGTTTTTAGCAAATCAAAGGGCTTGCAGTGGGTCTTTTCATACGCTCGCCTTGTGGCTGCATAGGACTACAACCGGCCACACATACAGAACACATTCCTTGTTAGATTTTTTGTAATCCTCGATCTTATATTTTCGTCATTTTATCCGAAACATTACTCTGCCGCACAAAATCCCGACTAATGTGAGGACAAATGTAAACACTTTTTTTGTGGAAATAAATTCAGCAATATTCAGGAAAACCGATGGTAAAATTTTCATTTCGTAGTTCGCAGTAACGAACAAAACAATGCACCAAAGAACGAGCCAAACAAGCACAACTGTTGAATAAATCGTAGCCCATCTTTTCTTTCTTTGAAGAAATGAATCCACAGTTTCAAGATTTTTTAATGGCGATAAATTGGGCGAGGGTTGCATTGTTTTTTTGAGTTGTTGCAATCTCCTGTACTCGAAAAAAATTGAAAACACCATGAGCAGGAATATTAGATTTTCAAAATCCATTTTCCTCTCACTTTTTCCTCTTTTTCCTGATGTTCTTCCTGGCAATCTCTTTCCGTTTCTTTTGGTCCTCCAACAGTTTCTTTTGGTTGTCGATCTTGGCAAGACTGCTTTGTAGTTCACTCGCTTCTTTGAGTAATTCGTCCAATTCTTTTTGCGTCTTGTCCAGTTCAGACTGCCATCTCTTCAATTCGTTTCTTTTTCTTGATACCTCTGATTGAACAGACGCAAGCAGTTTTCGGTCTCTCTTCTCTTCTGAAACGAACCAGCCCATGGATTATCCACTCTCTCTGGATTAATGAATCTATCACAATCAATTTGATGAAAATCCGATTAGTGTATGCCACATATATTGAGGTGAATAAGTGGTTTACTGGCATGCACCAAGGGTTGTGCTAAACACTCTTGCATTCATCTGTTCTGTACACTAAGGCTTGCAGCCCGTCCTATTTTCCCCCACCGACGCGTGAATTTCCCACGTAAGGTTGTAGAAGGGTTGCAACGGGTTTTTCCGGACGATATGGAACTAGTCACATCGAGCGAGAAGCGCCTCTCCAAGCAAGCACACGCTTGTCGCAAGCAGGCCAAAGGAAGAAACACCTTCTTATCCACAGGAACTCAAGCCTTCAATTCCGTCTCATGCAGCGCGTAAAATAGAAGCATATTACCTAGACATTTTGATCCATAGAGTGATATTAGGTACTGTGAGGCCAACTGAGGTTCCCAGGCGCTTGGAATGGTCTATAAGAATGTTTAAATCCCATATTCTCTTGTATCAACTATGGACATTGGTGATATAAAAAAAAGTGGTTCTAGACTACCTCCTATCCCGAAACCCTCGGGGAAAATATATTCTGAGCTCTTGTTTTGCTCAACGGATGAAAGCATTACGCGTTTGTTGTTAAATCAACTCCCCAGCCATGCGCCACCGGGCGGGAAGTCACAGCATGAGTATTTTTACGAGGTCATTGGTAAAAAAAGGCACCAACACGGTCACATCGTGGGCCATGATCTAATCGATAAGCCTCCATCAGGCCCAATCACTGGTGATGCCTCATGCCTGTCATGTGGGCAACCGATGTTTGCGCATTGCCGCCAATGCGCTCGATGGTATTGTGCATCAACCAAGGAAGAAGCAAAAGATGGAACATGGCATACATGTCCAATTCATGGGAGGGGGCAAATAAGTGGAGTTTTAATTCCATCTCCCGACAATGATCCGAAGAAAAAATAGTCGTGATTTTAATGGCAATCGATGTTCGGATCAATTTTACTGATCAACAGTCTTTGGTAATTGAGAATGTAGGCGAAGAGTTAACCTGGGAGAATCTCTTCGATGTTCTCTATGATGCCGAAAAAATCAATGAAGAACAATACATTCAGGCGATGAATCATAGTTCGTTTACTGAGAGAGTTGGTCCTCTTTTTCCGATGGAATCAAACCTTTCCAACGGTCAAGGTCCAAATTTAGATTCAAAGCCTTCGTTCCAGATTGGCAGCCAACCTAAACAAGCTACATCAATGACAATCGGGAAAATTACGGCGCGTAAACCTGAACCTCATACCAATGAAAAGGAGATGTCTAAATCTTCAAAGAAAGCAATAATCTTCGAACCTAAACAAACAAAAAAACAGCCGGGAAGATCGTTGCCACCTATGCCAGTTGCAAAAAAAGAATCACTATATTCCCTAACCGGTACTTGTTCAAAGACTCGTAGTGATTGGGTGATTTTTCTCAAATCCAAAATGAAACCAACCAAATCTAAGCAAACCAAATCTAAACAGGCTCCACTTCGAATGCATCTCGTATTAGATGACTCAAGTAGCATGAATTGGTACAATAGCCGACAGAATCTGTCTAAGGCATTGAATGATTTCTTAGTAGGGAGGCCAACTTCAGATAAAATTTCCATTCATACGCTCAATGGTTCTGTCCAAACCCCTATGGTTCCTGCAATCAACGCCTTACGTGAGTTTAATGAGAATTACAAGGCAGACGGAGCAACGCCAATCGGTCGGGCTCTCTCAAATTTGAAGAACACACATTCAGGCGATGTAATCATTCTTTTTTCCGATGGCGGCCCAACTGACAATGACAAGCCGAGAGGGGCGCTATCTATCGCAGAAGCGTCAAAATTGAAAACAAAGGGTTTGAGATTTATTACGATTGGCTGTGGCAAACAGGCCAAAAAGGACTACATGTCTCAACTAGCATCGTCGTCCTCTGACTATTATCACGCACAAGATTCGACTCAAATTGTGGATACTTTCCGATCTGTATCCACCTCACTTCGCCAAACTCGACGGATATCGTTGGAATCGAATAATAAAATGACAGGAACTCCTGCTTATTGCGTTGACGGAAAGGTAATTTCTACAGGATATGTAAATCAACCCAGTTCAGAGGTTGCAGTTGGCTTCGGTTTCCCTAGAATTGAAGAGTTTGTTTGCCCATCATGCAAATCGAAGGACCGAATTCTATGCTCAGAGTGCAATATGACATCTTGTGGTGGAGGGATCACAAATAACCAACTGACTTGCCCCGGATGTCATACTGTTTCCGAAATCCAAGATGCACAAAATATTCATTCAATTGTTGGCGCTGGGGGTAAGAAATAGTGGCAGCGGGTCTACCCCTCATGTTTGCCCAAAGCGAATTGATTTTTTTGTCCCTTTGCGTAAATATTGGTTCAATTGTTTTAATTTCGATAAATTCATCATCAAAACCAAGTCGATTGACCGGCATTAGAATCAAAGGGCGTAAACTTAGACTCACCCGAGCGATTGGTCTTATTTTGGCCTGTTTGGGAGTCTTTCTTTCCATGTCCCACCTGCTCTTGGAATCATCTGGCAATTTGCAAACATCAATCATTGTTTTTTTGTTTTTTACCATCATTGCTACTGTCACTGATTGTCTTGAAACTTGGAACACCTTCTCTTTCTCTCCCATACCCCTTCTCCCGCTTGCCTGCAATATTTGCGGTGCAGTGAGACACCCGGGCGGAACATGCGTGTTCCCTACCCCCCCTACTCAAAAGGTGCTAGACTGGACTCCACGTCTACAGTCTCTTCCCAATCAGCCAGTTCTTTCACTTAAGAAACGCCTAACTCGACTGAAAGAATATGTTGAAACTGCGCCAAAGGTAGAGAAGAACGGGAACTCATCTTACAGCTTTACAGATCCAAATTTTGAAAAAATGGGTTCTTCGGAATTAATCGGTTTCGCTCGACAACTCAAAAGTTTCACGATTCCAAGCGGTTCTGATTTGGCCTCTTTAAGAAAAACGTTGAAACAGCATATTCAAATCCGAGGCTCGACCACATCACAAAACCTCATTGGCACGAAAGTTGGGTCCGATTTTCCTTTCGTTTGCAGTGCTCACATCGACGGAAAAAAAATTAGTGATACACATTTGGACAAAATCATAAAACAATACAATCAAATTAATGGTTTGGAAACTACAAAAAAAAGAGATAAATTTTGTGAGAAATGGATCAATAAACCATGCTGCGACGGTGAATGTGATGGAAAAATTATACTTCGGTGATTACCATGAATGAGGACAATACGAACACTATGGGCATATCATTTTCGGTAGCAGACACCATCGGGGCACAAGAGGCACCAGTTCAGAATGTCGATGAAAATATTTCACTGCAAGAGTTTCTAGCACTCCTTGAACAACATGGCTTTGGTCCATTTTCTGAACTCACATCTGAATGCTCAATTGAGATTGATGGAAAGTTTACAACTTGGAATGATGATCTGCTCAAAGAAAGCCTTGCAGGCATTGGAATCACCGATGGCGCACGCTTGACCCTACACGGGCCTGTCACAATTTGCGGAGGGTGGCCCAATTCCTTCACAATAGGCCCCATTCAATCAATACCTGAAGTGAACATTGGTTCGATTCAGCCAATACCGCAAATCATGATTGGTCCAATTCAGCCAATCCCACAGCCAATAATTGGGTATGATGATTTAAGCGATTTAGCACTGTTTCGAATCGTATTGCTGAGCAATTTGAGAATGTCGGCCTATACACGCCCAAATATCCTCGCTGCAATTCAGGAAAAAAAGAAAAAAGGTGGTGTCATTATGACCCTAAGTGCTCTTATGCGAAAAGCAATTATGTCGACTCCTTTAGGCGAAATCCCCCAAGCAAATTTTGTACTAACTTGTTCCGAGAAAAAAGGGAATAAACTTGCATTGCACCTGCTCCACTCAAATCCCAAGTTCGGAGAGTTCGATTCAGATATTAACGTGTTCGAAATGATAGACACCAGATGCAAAGAATGTGGGCAGAAGTTTACTCCAAATTATAATCTTAGGAACTAATTAAGAGTTCATCAGTTGAGTTTAAATAAAGACTGACAGTAGCCACCCCCATGGCCATAGCGTTTACCGTAAAAGACACCATCTCGCAACAAGAGGCACCAGTTCAGAATGTCGATGAAAACATTACACTGCAAGAGTTCCTAAAAACTCTTGAACAAAGTGGCTTTGGTCCATTTTCTGAACTCTCATCCACATCGGCAATTGAAGTCGATCAAAAGTTTACAACTTGGGATTCTGATGTACTGCCGAAAAAAAGCCTTGCAGGTATTGGAATCACCGATGGCGCACACGTGACCATCCACAAGGAACAAAAAGTTGCTTGATGGGTGATTGAATGGGTGCAATGTTGAGTGACTCGCTTTGGAAGCAAATACTCGATAAGCAAATCAGGAATCTCAATTCGATACAAGAGATCTCAAACATCGATCATGGCTATGAAAATAAACCATCTCCTATTCCATTAGGCTATGGTCGTACTTGGAAGCATATTGGGTTTGAGAGAATTGTGATGGACTTAAATTGCTGCGCTGTGATGGATTGTAACCCAAGAAAAAAGCAAGATAAATACATGATAAATCCATTAGAGGAGCGAAACATAAAAGTGAGCAAAAAACATAAGCTCGAAATTATGTTTCCACGTGGTTATCCTCATGACGAGGTGTTCTGGGGTGTTTTTTTCCATGGTGAGGTCCCTATGTACCCTAATATCGCAAAACTCGACGGCAACGGCCTTACAGCTTTCAGTAAAGATACGCCACTTGGCGGCCCTCATGTAGGGACCTTGTGCATGGGCATTGATGAAGCATCAAACGACATCTCTGCTATCGTTAAAAGCTTGATCTCATATCTTAAATTTCAAGACAAAGATCAACATACGCCAATTTCTGCAGGGGGGCGAAATGACAAAGGTTTTGACCACCCACTGGCGGACCACATGCTCATGAATTTTGAAGTTCTAAAGAAGGCGGTAGAAAAATGCTCACAAACCAACCCAAAAGCGATAGATTTTGGTTCAAAGAAATTAGATCCAATCATTTTTTGAGGAGGGCTATTTAATGGGCGAGGAAAGAATGAATCTAAGCGATCTAAAATCATCTGGTGTTAAAATATCCAACAAGCCATTACAACCTGCAACTTTCAAGGACATGACTGTCACATTCATCAATCATAACGGAAAAATGTTTACATCTGCAATGGATTTACCACCAGATATAACAATCGAGGCAGTGAAAAACATTGGGCGAACAGTGCTGGAAAGTATCGATCCAAAAAACCGGCCTACGACAGACCGTTTAGTGGCTCTGGTTGAATTAAAACAAGATATCACTATTTCCGATGTGAAACGCATTGTCATCTTCGACATTGAATCCCTCACTGCAATGTTAAACGGGTGATTCCTTGAATAAAAGGACTGAAGTAAAAGTTCTTGCTTCGAGAAAAAACTATTTTCTACCATATAGCACCTCGAATTTTCACTACGATAAAGTTCCCGATTTAGATGGGGGATCTGTTTCTCGCCAATCCATGGACGTCGACAAAAATTTTCAGCCATCAGAGGTCATGCCACTCTTATCAGATCGCAATCATATTCGAATAGAAACCAAGCATCTGCTACAAGACCCAGTAAAGGAAGAGTTGCGAATTCACCCAATTGAAGTTGTTATCGATCAGGGGGTGGTGGAAGCTATGCACGAACAAGCTCTTGTCGCGTGCGACGGGGCAGTTACTTCGAAAAAGGAGACAGGAGGGTTTCTTGGAGGTCGAATTTGCCGAGACCAAAAAGGTCGTTGCTGGGTTCATGTACAACTTTCAGCTCATAAACCAAGTTTAATCGGAACTGAGGCTGAGTTGACGTATTCCCCCGAATTTCAGGGAGCATGGCGTAGTGAAATAAGTCAAAAAAATCTTGACTTCGTTGGTTTTTGGCATTCCCACCCCACCTATCAACCATTTCAAAGTGACAATCGAGTATGGGCCGCAGGGGCTGATGTACAAACAACATACGAACTGTGTAAAGGGTGGTGGGAAATCGCCCTCGTAATCGACCCTTTCGTACCATCTTCAGAATCAGCTTGCATGATCGGTGCCTACCGTATCGTTCGTCCAAACATGTTTGGCTCCAATATACAGGACGGTTTTTCAGAGGATGACAATCCCGAACCTATCGGTTGGAGATCGGTGAATTTTGCAATTAGTAGATCAGGTTCAATGGAGGAAGAAGAATGAATACATCATCGGTTGTTTTCGAAGATGAGCGAGGGGTCGCTCACGAAATAACTGAACGCAATCAACGCGTATACTTTGGACGTACTGCCTTTTGCAATTCATGTACCAAAAAAGTAATTTTTCGTGAACTTCCATGGTCGTGCCAATTGTGTGGGTCTACGGAGCCACCTACACTTCAAAATCGTCCAGCTGATTGGTGGAACCAACCAATGCTGGAAGCATCCAATGTGTTAGTTATTGGTTGTGGTGCAGTTGGAAACGAGACCGTGAAAAACCTTGCATTGTTAGGGATTAAAAAATTCACTTTAGTGGATTTTGATAACATTGAAGTGCATAATTTAAACAGAAGTATTCTGTTCCATCAAGGGGCAAGAGACGCTACTGACTCATTGTATAAGGTAGATGTCATGGCAGAAGCCCTCTATATGATTGATCCAACAATCTCTGTTAAGCCCTTGAAAACAGGCGTGCTTGACCCTCGTTCCAAAGAAAAACTCCGAAGAGGCGAACTGGATTGGAAAGAGCCACCTTTGGATGCCGAACGATTAAAACTCCTAGCATTGGAACACGATATTTGTATCATTGCCACAGATGGACTTTCTCCAAAAGTGTTCGCGAGCCGACATCTATACCACACTTTACCAATTGTACAAGGTGCCATGAACTCTCGAGGGACAGCTGCCTCGGTTCGCTCGTCACTGCCTTTGACAAATGCTTGTATCATTTGCCCAACTCTTGCAGAACCACAACAACGTTACAAAGACGGTGCAAAAAAAGGAGCAACAGATTGGCGTGCTTTTGAAGATGAAGTGGGGGAAAATCCTTGCCGGTTTGCTGCTGCTGCCACTGGTGCATTGAGTTTCGCTCACACCACGGCCATGCTAGGTGCCGCAATGGCTTCTCAAGCAATCATTATACTTCATGGGTGGCCTGATTTCGCCCTTTCGGAGTTCAAGGACTGGCCCAGAGCAGTACCCCTTCCACTCTGGAACGAGGTTGGATTGATGTCTCCACTATCACCAGGGGGTGACAATGGACCGATCACCAGTCGTTATCTTCCAATCAGCCTGCAAACTGATGCTCATGGTAATGCAGAGTGTTACAACTGCCGAGGAGGGGCCCTAGGTACTGTCGGAGGATTGGCATTTAGAGGATTGTACCTTTCAGAAATCGCCGTTAATGCCGGGAAAAAAGTACCACTTCACTTAGAAAAAGGTCGAACACCTCCCCGCACCGAAGACAACCAAGGTCTTGAAAAACCAGACCTGACCATACGATTTTGAGGGATTCCATGAGCAAAGATCCACAGACAGAGAAAATTCTAGAAGAGGGTGAGATTTACTCCTCCTTGTTGAGCGATTTGTTAGAGGAAACGACCTCCTCTGAAACGGTTTCCTCATTTACTATTGGCGAGAAGAAGATGAAACTCGAGAATGCTGAAGTGGAAGAACTTCACCTGTTGACTATCGTGTTAAACGCAGCGTCTCAACACAGCCTTGGTCTGTTGGAGGAAAGTTCTACAGAAAAGAAAATCAATAATCCCGGCTCTGGAGGAACTTTGCCTCCGACAACTCGTGATGAAAATGATAAAACTAAGGTTGAAAAATCCAAATCAATTTGGTTCTTGAATGGTGAGCCAAGGTTGTCACCTGATTTCCTTGCGTCTAATCCACCCTATCCTCACTTAAGACCGAGTAAGTTACCATTCATAGACCATTATCCGCTTTCGTTAAGCGAACTCAAAAAAAATAAACAAACCAAATCGCTGAAAAAATTATCATTTCACCTCCCCAAAAAAAGAAAATATTCGCACCTCAAATTTACCAAACATAGAACCTCTAAAATCCCCGGTTGGAAAAAAGTCAGCCATTATACTCCGAACATCCTAAACCATTTCAAACACAAAACACTCTTATTTTCCTTTACTCACTCCGAAGTAAACCTTCATCTCACAACAAGTTCCTTGGATAAAGTTCCTGTGAATGTCAAAAACACTGTGAACATCCAGATTACTAATTCGGTAAAACCTCGCATCAAAAATTTGCGTATAGACATCAATTAGTCATCTACGGATGGAGGTCAAGATTCGACTGAACTTTGGCCAATTTTTGGTCGATGTTCGGTTGAAATTCTGTCGAAAAGGCGGCAAGGAGGCTGGTGTCATCACTGATGAGTCCTGCTTGGAGCAAGGCGTGAGCCGACCGAATGGTTGCTTCGAGTTGAGCCACGTGGGTTTGGGGAGCGGAGACTGGTACGTCCGCCTTATTCTCCAGCATAACGAATCAAGAACTTTTGTTGGCTGAAGTTGATGCAGTTGTGGGAGCGGCATTCACGGACATGCGCAATGGCATCAACCATTGACATGCCTCGCATCCACAGGTACAACGCCATGAAAGTTCCCGCCCGACTTAACCCACCCATGCAGTGCACAACGGCGACTTCACCAGAAGGGACGGACATGACCAATTCCTGCAGGACGGGTAATGCAGCCTCGAGCCAAGAAGAAGTTGGTACAGTGGTGTCGGGGATTGGTAGGTGATTCCATGCCATGCCCCTGCTTTGGGTGTCCGTGCCAAGTGTTTCGACGCGAAGTACGCGCATGTCCTCTTCGGTCACAAGGCTCACGAGCCTCTGTGTGCCCATGGTGACAAGGTCGTCCAAATCCACATCGAGTTGACGATCCCAGGAACCGGTCGAAGCGACCGGCTGGTACTTGCCTGGGCACAAGGTCATCCCCATCTTGCCCTCATCGCCCTCGAGGGGTATCCACGTGACGTAGAGCGGGTGTGTGAGGCTTGTTCGCATTCACTCACCCCCCTCTCGCTTACCA
>Ga0206677_10004886_pt1 | contig 10755 bp, 11 predicted proteins | sample M130m12015metaG_FD_155475 | JGI IMG/M metagenome (GOLD analysis project Ga0206677, IMG submission 155475) | Ammonia-oxidizing marine archaeal communities from Monterey Bay, California, United States - M1 30m 12015 | ecosystem: Environmental > Aquatic > Marine > Intertidal zone | place: USA... | reverse complement strand
GGGCAGATCACTTCAAGATTGTATTAAGCTTGATTTGATAACTGGAAGGCAGTGGTTTTTATGGTCAGCAGGTTAAGAGGCATAAGCATTTGGGCGCTTGGCAATCATATCGGTTGAGGCTTCAGAGGAGGCGTTGGCGCATTCGTGCGTTTCGTAAGCGCCGTGAGCTAAAAGCTGTGGCCAAGCGTGTCGAAAACATACGCCCAAGCGATATTTTGTGTTTTTCGACATTACGAAATGAGGCAGTGCGCCTACCGTATTTCCTCAAGTACTACCGTAATATGGGGATCAATCATTTCGTATTCGTCGACAATGACAGTACCGACGGATCGCTGGAATATCTCGCGGCGCAACCCGATGTGTCAGTTTGGACTACAAAGAGCAGCTACAAGCGATCTCGGTTTGGCGTTGATTGGTTGAATTGGCTGCAGAGGAAATATGCCCACGGTCACTGGTCGTTGGTCGTCGACCCCGATGAGTTTTTTGTCTATCCTTTCTGCGACACGCGGCCGCTCAGAGCGCTGACCGATTGGCTAGACGCGTCGTCAATAAAGTCGTTTCCAGCCATGTTGCTTGATATGTATCCCAAAGGTCAGCTTGATGAACAACCTTATGACGCCGGACGTAACCCAATGGAGATTGCAAGCTGGTTCGACAGTGGCAATTATACAATTTCCAAAAATAGACGCTATGGCAACCTATGGATTCAAGGTGGGCCACGGGCGCGCGTATTCTTTTCTGACACGCCTGAAAAAGCTCCGGCGCTGAACAAGATACCGTTGGTTAAATGGGACCGGCGTTTTGCCTATGTCAGTTCGACGCATATGCTTTTGCCGCGTGGGCTGAACCAAGTCTATGACGAATGGGGTGGCGAAAAAGCGTCTGGTATTTTGTTGCACCCAAAGCTGCTCGATACGTTTAAATCCAAGACCACTGAAGAGCTGAGCCGCAAGCAACACCATGCGGCGTCAATGGAATACAAAGCCTATGCCAACAACACATTGGATCATCCGATTATGTGGTGTGAATGGTCGCAACAATACATCAACTGGAGGCAGCTTGAGGTCCATGGTCTAATGTCCAAAGGAAACTGGGCATGAGCTTAGGGATTGTCATGTTGGTCCATACGGCCCTGAATCGTGCTGAACAGGCAGCTCGCCATTGGGCTGCGGGCGGTTGCCCTGTTGTTATACATGTTGATGCAGCAGTTTCTCGCAAGGGATACCGTGCTTTCGTTCAATCCCTCGCTGATGTGCCAATGATCCGGTTCTCTAAACGAGTGCGTTGCGAATGGGGTACTTGGGGGATCGTTTTGGCCAGCCAGGTGGCATCAGAGATGATGTTGAGCGAAAACAAGGATGTTTCCCACGTCTATCTTGTGTCTGGTTCTTGCCTTCCGTTGCGCCCAGTCAAAGATATTGTCAATTATGTTGCAGATCGTCCGCAAACCGATTTTATCGAAAGTGCGACCACGTCCGATGTAAACTGGACTGTTGGTGGGCTTAATAAAGAACGGTTTACCATACACTTTCCATTTTCATGGAAGCGTCACCGGTTCCTTTTTGACAAATATATCGAATTCCAAAAGCTTCTGGGCATCAAGCGAAAAATCCCCCTCGGACTTGATCCACATATAGGAAGCCAGTGGTGGTGCCTGACCCGTCAAACGTTGACAGCCATCTTGCAGGGTCCGGATCGAAAGGAATTCGATGCCTATTTCCGCCGCGTATGGATCCCAGATGAAAGTTACTTTCAGACTTTGGCGCGGCAGTTTTCTTTGAACATCGAAAGTCGATCACTGACCCTGTCAAAGTTTGATTCTCAGGGCAAACCTCACGTTTTTTATGACGATCATCTGCAGTTATTGAGCCGGTCAAACTGTTTCGTAGCACGTAAGATATGGCCTCATGCTGACCGGCTTTATATGGCATTCCCGAACGATATGGCCGGTGCGGTCGACCAAACAGAGCCGAACTCGGGCAAGATTGACCGAGTTTTCGCTGAGGCATCGGATCGGCGGAACCGCGGTCGGCGGGGCCTGTATATGCAAAGCCGATTTCCACGTAAGGGGTGGGAAAACGGTGTAACAGCTGCCCCTTATTCTGTTTTTCAGGGATTTAACGAGATTTTTGAAAATTTTGAACCGTGGTTGGCTAAGGCAACAGGCGCGCGGGTGCATGGACATCTGTTTGATCCGAACAGGGTCGCATTCGCTGACGGTCAAAACGAGTTCGATGGAGCGCTTTATGGCAGTCCGCTGAGCCGTGATTATAATCCAAGCGCGTTTTTGAAAAACTTAATTTGGAATACACGCGGCGAACGACAATGTTTTCAGTTTGGCCCTGCTGACACGCAGACCATCCACGAAGAAATCGTGCGTGACCCTAATGCACACGTCTCAGTGATTTCAGGAGCTTGGATCGTACCGTTGTTCCGCTCGAACATGGATTTTTTCGATATCCGTAAAGAAGCAGCGCGTCTACAAAAGATAGAAAGTGGCCATCTGAAAATCTTGCGTTCGCCTAATTGCAACGCCCGCGTTCGGATCTGGACTATGGCTGAGTTCATCGAGAACCCGATGGAGCCACTGCAAGACATACTGAACGAGATTGGTCAGACCCAAACTCGACCTTTGTCCGAAGTGCCTAAGATGATGGATCTGGCTGGATTTGAGCGGTTTCTGCAAAATCTGAAAAATCAGGGTATGCATCCCTATCTTACGGGCGATTTCCCGCTAAGCGTTGAACATGAAGAAACGCAAATTACCAAACGCAAACCCTATTTGGTGCGTTAGATTATCATGGCTCAGTTCGACTACTTCGTTATGTTTGCCGCAATGCGCACTGGATCTAATTTTCTGGAAGCAAACCTGAGCGCGATGGATGGGGTCACCTGTTATGGAGAGGCGTTCAACCCAAACTTTATTGGGTATCCTAAATCCAAAGAAATTTTGGGTGTGACACAGGAATCTCGGGATACTGATCCGAAAACGTTGCTGCGGAAAATCCGCAAATCTTCTGATGGTTTAGGTGGGTTTCGCTATTTTCACGACCATGATCCACGTGTCTTTAACAAGATCGTAGATGACCGCAAATGTGCCAAAATTATACTTACTCGAAATCCTGTGGACAGCTATGTGTCTTGGAAGATTGCAGTTGCAACTGATCAGTGGAAACTGACGGATGCCAAGGTACGCAAGGATGGCAAAGCGTATTTTGATCCTGATGAATTTAATACACACGTGACAGCGTTGCAGGCTTTTCAGGTAAGGCTGTTGAACCGCTTACAAGTGTCTGGCCAGACGGCTTTTTATATCGCTTACGAAGACTTGCAAAACGTAGATGTGCTAAACGGTCTGGCTGATTGGTTGGGTGTGGATGGCCAGTTGGATAAGTTGGACAAAAAACTTAAGGTTCAGAACCCAAGCGCGTTGTCGGCCAAAGTAAGCAACTTTGAGCAAATGACAAAAGCGCTTTCAGGTTTGGACCAATTCAATCTTACCCGTACCCCTAACTTTGAGCCACGACGCGGCTCAGCAGTGCCAACATATGCGACAAGTCAATCGGCGCCGTTGCTTTACCTGCCCGTGCGTGGCGGATTAGACGATCGGGTCAAAAAATGGATGCGCGCAGTAGACGGCGCAGACGTCACTGAACCGAGTAGAAAGTTGACACAAAACTCTTTGCGCGACTGGATGCGGGATAACCCCGGTCATCGCAGTTTTACCGTGTTGCGCCATCCGTTGGCGCGTGCCCATCACGTGTTTTGCAATCGTATCCTGAACACGAAACAGGGTGGGTACGGTGGAATACGTAAAACACTTGTTCGAAGGTACAAACTGCCCCTGCCAGAGGTCGAGGCCGACCCGGCATATGATAAGGCAGCGCATCACGCAGCTTTTTGCGCCTTTTTGGAATTCCTAAAGAGCAATCTTGCCGGTCAAACTTCGATACGTATTGACGCGGATTGGGCAACCCAATCGAAAATTATAGAGGGCTTTTCAGAATTTGTGTTGCCAGACCGATTGATGCGGGAAGAGACAGTTGATCATGAACTGGCCGAACTTGCGACAGCCGTTGGCCTTGCCGATATACCAAATTTGCCCAAGCCGGCTGTGGATACTCCGCATTCACTGAGCAATATTTATGACGCAAAGATCGAAGAATTAGCTCGGGGAGCGTATGGACAGGATTACCTGCTGTTTGGGTTCGAAGATTGGTCCTAGGCGGCTTGTGCTGATTTCGCTTCACTCAGGATAGTATAGAGTGTTGTTTTATCCGGGTTCGCCCGCAGTTTGGAACAAATCCCGGCATCTCGCAGAGTGCGCGAAACCAGTGCGAGCGCCTTTAGGTGCTCTACACCGGCATCTTCAGGAGCAAAGAGCGCGAATGCGATGTCCACGGGTTGTCGGTCGACTGCGTCGAAGTCGATCGGCTTGTCGAGCAATACAAAAGCCCCCATCACTTGGGAAATACCCATGATCCGCGCGTGTGGCAGGGCCACGCCGTGGCCCACACCGGTTGGTCCCAGTGCTTCGCGTGCCATGAGTGCCTCGACCACTGGGTTGGTGTTTAAGCCATAGGCGGTCTGCACCACTTCCGCGATCTCCTGCAAGAGCCTCTTTTTTGAGGATGCGGAGGTCACAACTTTGACGGCTTCTGGTTTTAGAAGATTTCCAAGGTTCATTCTGCTCGCACCGCTTTTACCACCATAGGGTTAAAACAACCTACGGGTCTATCCATCCTATGTTCCCGTCTTCTCGACGGTAAACGACGTTCAGCCGGTCCTTGGCTTCGTTCCGGAACACTAATACTGGCGCTCCTGCAAGTTCCATTTGCATAACCGCTTCACCGACCGAAAGTGAAGGAATGTTAGTCTCCATCTCGGCGACGATCATTGGCTGTAATGTTTCCGGCTCTGGATTCTCAGATTCGGTGTCAGAAGCGAGGATATAAGAGGATGCACCAGATAGTTCAACCGGTTGTGCACGATCGCGATGATGGTCTTTGAGCCGGCGCTTGTAGCGACGGAGTTGTTTCTCCATTTTTTCGCTGCACGAGTCAAAAGCAGCATATATTTCAGTAGCATGCGCCTTGGCTTGGGCGGTTAGGCCCGTGGATAAGTGCACGGTTGCCTCACATACATACTCATGGGCGGACTTGGAAAATATCACTTGGGCATTTGTGGGCCGTTCGGCATATTTTTGAACAACGCTCCCCAACTCATCCCTGACATGAGTTTGTAAGGCATCACCGATGTTGATCTGTTTGCCACTAATTTGGTATTGCATTCTTTCTCCTTCATGTGTTCCGCGCAGACTATGAAACGAGCCACAGGTGTGGTCCCCAGACAAAGTCAGAAGTGCGGGAGGGGCACAGCCATTCCGAGATCTATCGAGAGCTTTGAGAACAAAGCTAAAGACGAAGCAAGGGGAACAGCACAAGATGCCATGCTGCTATTGCACGCCATAACGGGGTCGCATGTCAATCAAAAGTGGCCATCGTGTTGGGTAAGATTTTCAAGAAATCCGAAAGTTTTCGCCAAGGTATACGCGCCTGACATTCTCATTTTGTACAACATCCTTGGGCGTACCAGACATTAGCATTTGCCCGTCATGCAATATATAAGCGCGATCGACGATTTCGAGTGTTTCACGCACGTTGTGATCGGTAATCAAAACGCCTATGCCCCGGTTTTTGAGATCAACAACCAGGTTGCGGATATCTCCAACTGATATTGGATCAACTCCCGCAAAAGGTTCGTCTAGCAGAAGGTATTTCGGGTTAGCGGCCAGAGATCGAGCAATCTCGACCCGGCGCCGTTCTCCACCCGACAACGCCAAAGCAGGGGCACGCCGCAGATGCTCAATGGAAAATTCACTCAACAATTCTTCGAGCCGTTCGCGGCGCTTGTGATGGTCTTTGACCGTGATGTCGAGAATGGCAGAGATATTATCTTGAACACTTAGCCCACGAAAAATGCTCATTTCCTGAGGCAGATAGCCGATCCCCATTTGAGCACGGCGGTACATCGGCAATGTTGTAATATCAGCACCATCTAATTTGACTGATCCCGCTTCGGGTGTCACAAGCCCTGCGATGGCATAAAATGTAGTTGTCTTGCCAGATCCGTTTGGACCCAAAAGAGCAACAACCTCACCCCGCATAAGTTCCATATCGATGTCACGAATGACGACTTTTTTGCGGTAGGATTTCCTCAATCGAGAGACACGCAGACCCGAAGAGCCGCTTGCAATTGTAAGGTTGGGCTTCGCCATCAGTTATTTCCGGTTTGCAGGATCGTCTTGACACGCCCCTGCATCTGCGCGGTCCCGTCATCAAGGTTTAAGGTCATGCGCTCTGCCATAAGAGCGCTTAGGCCTTGTGAGAGCAAAACATCGCCCGTCATAACGATCACACCTTCATCAATGTTGTAATTTGCACGTTGTGATTCGGCGGCATCAGTACCAGAGACCAGCGTGACACCGCCTGTCGCTTCAAGCCTTTGTATGCCCTGTTGATCCTGTCGGTAGATCACCAAAACCTTGGCAGCTGATAACCGCATGTCACCTTGGCTGATAACGACATTGCCGGTAAAGGTGGCCGCACTGGTCTTTTGATCGACGGCCAGCTCATCAGCGCTGACCTCGACTGGTGCTGAGGTGTCTTGCTGTATTGTGCCAAAGGTCACTTGGCTACCTTGAACGAAAGCCGGTGATGTAACTGCCAACAGGCAAGCGTAGGCAGCAACGTGCAGAATTTTCACTTTGATATCACTCTTTTGTATGTCGTGGCCTGTATACCAGTTTAACACCGTTTGTGAAAATCAAATGGGCGCTTTCTTTATTATTGCGTCGAACCAGCCGCATTTTGCCTGCATTAAACGTTCCAATAGGGCCGGTTGCGACCACGGACCCAGGTGATTCCAGTGCCAACGTTTGAAAATTTGCGGTCAAAGCTTCGGTTGTAATCTCATAGCCTGTTGAGGTTGCGATCACGACGTTACCCTGCAGTGTGGAGCGCTGCTCTAACATGTCAAAGATACCTTTTTCCGAGGACAACACCACACGGTTACCTGATGATAGATCAATCTGGGCCCAAATGTCTTTTCCTTCGTTGTTATGTTTTTTGCCCATCTTCATGGCCTGTGCGGATATGATTACACGATCACCGGAATCGGTGGTGCCAGAGAAAACCGGGCCAGTTATCTGCTCGTTACGCAGACGTTCCTGAATTTCATTTTTAGCAAAAGGGATCTCTGCAATGGGGTCTATATTCCGCGACAACAAGAACAGCGTGGACAACAGCATGAGCGCCATTAGGGGCAACAACACCTTAAGCCAGGCCACAAAACGCGAATAGCGGTCCATTTCATTTCCTTTAATCCAGTCCGACCCTCAGGCAGTCGTGGATATGCAAAATGCCGCATGGAGCGGCCTGTACGTCGGACTTCACGGCAAACACACAGGTGATTTTGCGATCGTTCATCAAAGCCACCGCTTCAACTGCAAGAGCTTCGGGTTGAACGGTCGCCGGAGAGGCTGTCATTACATCCTTTGCCATCAAAGACAGCAACCCGTCCATGTGCCGTCGCAGATCGCCATCAGTGATAATACCCGCTAAGGTACCATCGAGTGCCGTAACGCCGACAACCCCAAGGCTTTTCTGACTGATTTCGATCAGTGCTTCGGTCATCGGGGTTTCCAGTGAAACCAGTGGCATCTGTATCCCAGAGTGCATCAGGTCCGACACCCGTGCCAATTGTGCCCCCAACTTTCCCCCGGGATGGAAATTGCGGAAATGCTCGGCAGTAAAGGCGCGGTTTTCCATCAATGCCACTGCAAGCGCATCACCCATTGCCAATGTCATTGTGGTCGACGTGGTCGGTACAACGCCAGTACCGCAGGCTTCGCCCGGGTCGGGCAGCGTAAGCACCACATCGCATTGGGTACCCAAGGAGCTTTCCGGGTTCTTGGTTATTCCGAGCAGAGGAATATTGAAACGCCGCGAAAATGCGACCATGTTGGCCAACTCCGGTGCTTCGCCCGAGTTTGAGATTGCAAGCACGACATCATGCTGCGTGATCATTCCTAAATCGCCATGGCTAGCCTCTGCGGGGTGCACGAATTGCGCAGGCGTGCCTGTACTTGCCAATGTCGCAGCAATTTTGCGCGCGATATGTCCAGATTTCCCGATGCCTGTAACGATCACGCGACCGCTGGCATTCATAAGCAGATCGATCCCGTCACGAAACGTGCTGTCCAGACCGTCGGCCAGCATATTCAGCGCCTCTGCTTCCAAGCGGATCACCCGGCGCGCAGTGTCGATAAAGGGTTTTTTGCTTGTCATGAGTGAGCGAAAATGTCGGTTTCTGGCCACCCGGCCAGATCCAGCTGCGCGCGCATTGGCAGGAAATCGAAACAGGCTTGCGCCATTTCCAAACGACCCTCCCGGATCAGCCGTTCATTCAGAACATTGCGCAGACGGTGCAGGTACAGAACATCAGAAGCTGCGTATTCTAGTTGTGCGTTTGACAGGCTATCAGCACCCCAATCGCTGGATTGCTGCTGTTTCGAGATATCGGTGCCGAGCAGCTCCTGTAGCAAGTTTTTCAGCCCATGCCGGTCGGTATACGTCCGAATCAGTCGACTGGCGATTTTGGTACAATAAACTGGGGCAGTAATTACGCCAAAAGCGTTCAGCATAGCTGCGATATCAAACCGCCCAAAGTGGAACAGCTTGAGCACATCGGGATTGGTCAGCAGGTCGCACAGGTTTGGTGCCTCGGTCTGGCCTTGTTTGATCTGGACGATATGCGCATTGCCATCGCCACCAGACAGTTGCACCACGCACAGCCTGTCGCGATGCGGGTTCAAGCCCATCGTTTCACAATCAATGGCCACGACCGGCCCAAGATCAAGCCCGTCCGGCAAGTCGGAGATATAAAGATGATTTGTCATGCCCCTGCTATAGCGCGGGGCCACGCGCGGGGAAAGCGCGGTTTATGTGGCTTTGATTTCTTCAATTTTAGGTAGTTTGAGGCGCGTCAGAAGAATTGTGATCAATGACCGGCAATCGTGGCCGCACCAGTCTGTGGAGTGAGCAGCGCGCGGCAAATCCGGGTGTTTGAGTGTCAGTCGTCGCCACGCGTGCACAATTAGAACCCGCAGAACACAGACCTGCAGCGCAGTCAGCGGAGTGTTGCGAAGATGCATTTCAATTTCTCGAAGTACAAATAGCAATGCACTGTAGCCTTCGAGCAGCGCTTTTGATTCAAACTGTGAACCAAGCCAGGGCGGTAATTCTGCAGGGTGCAACATCATCGCCCCTTCGGGTATGGGCGCTCCTTTCGTGCCTATGAATAATCGCGGTGCGATTTGTGAATAACGGGCCGGATCGATGTCTATTCCGACGATAGGCAAAAGGATAACCTGTGCCTCAAGACCCATTTGATTAGGTGGGCCATAGATGCGTGGGTTGGCGGCGGCGCTATCATGCGCACCCTTGTCCGTCAGGTTATAGCGGCTGGTTCGCCCGGTTTTTTCGGATCGAACCCAACCGTCACTGCGCAAACGGTATAGCGCGACGCGCGTCGCTTCGGGCTTGATGCCGATCTCGGCCATGATGGCTGATAACGTGCTCCCATCCAGCGAGGTTTCATGTGCCAGATCGCCAAAAACGGTCACTAACACAGACCAAACGCGGATCGGTCCCAGCCCCGTCAGAGCTGTAATGGCTTTTTCATAAGTGTTAATTGGCATTCATCGTCAGCAATTCATACTCGGCCACAGCCTGCTCGTTCTGGTTGCTGATTGTAACGTACCAACGCACTTCGCCATAGTCACTATTTCGACTGGTTTTGGATTTTACCGTGAGTCTTACCTTTATGCTGTCGCCAGGTTCGACCGGCTTCATAAAGCGCAGGTTATCCAGCCCGGTATTTGCGAGTACCGGACCGGGATCAGGGTGCACGAAAAGCCCGGCCGCAAAGCTAAGCAAAAGGTAACCGTGCGCCACGCGCCCGGGAAAGAACGGGTTTGCCTTTGCTGCGTCGTCATCCATGTGGGCATAAAATGTGTCGCCGGTGAAATGGGCAAAAGTCTCGATATCATCGAGCGTTACTTGGCGTGCTGGGGTGCGCAAAGTATCGCCGACAGACAGTTCGTTCATTGGCCGCGTGAACGGATGTTCTGTGATCTTTGCTTCTGTCCCACCCGGCACCCATTGGCCTGTAATTTCTGAAAGGATGTCCGGGCTGCCCTGAACCGCTGTGCGTTGCATGTAATGCTTGACTGCGCGGATACCGCCCAACTCTTCTCCGCCGCCTGCGCGGCCCGGTCCGCCGTGAACCATATGTGGCAAAGGTGCGCCATGGCCTGTTGCCTCATTCATACTGTCCCGATTGTTGAAATATAGCCTGCCGTGGAATGCCGCCGATGCCATTGTGATTTGCCGGGCGGCATCGCCGTCTCGTGTCATGACCGAGGCAACGAGCGATCCTTTGCCCCTGTTCAGCAATGCCGCGGCATGCTCCAGATCACGATAAGGCATGATTGTCGCGACGGGGCCAAAGGCTTCAACGTCATGGACTTGACTGGCCTCGTCCGGGTTTGTGCAGTGAAAAAGCATCGGCGGTAAAAACGCGCCGCAGCTGTCGGCCATGTCAAAGTTGTTCGGATCGCCAAAGGCCTGCTCGGCCTCTGTGCTGATCTGGCGCACCTTTTCCAAAACATCTTTTTTCTGAGTGTTCGAAACC
>Ga0206677_10004881_pt1 | contig 10759 bp, 9 predicted proteins | sample M130m12015metaG_FD_155475 | JGI IMG/M metagenome (GOLD analysis project Ga0206677, IMG submission 155475) | Ammonia-oxidizing marine archaeal communities from Monterey Bay, California, United States - M1 30m 12015 | ecosystem: Environmental > Aquatic > Marine > Intertidal zone | place: USA... | reverse complement strand
CCAGTAACACCTAAATCAAACAATCCATAAGAAGGAAGTTTAAGTGCTCCAGCATTATCAGGGTTTGTAAACTCTGAATCAGTAATAGAGTAATCAGCGTAAAGTCCATCAACGAATCTATAATCTAAATCCATAGAGATGTTCTTAGTGATTCTTTGGTCTACACCAATGTTAGCAGTAAATTGTGCTGCATCACCAACTTTAGCATCTTTTAGGTAAAGAGTACCTGTACCAATTGATTGTTGTTGGTCATCGAATAACTCTGCTTCGAAATCTTTAGTATATCTCCAATCTCCGATTGATAACATACCTTTAAATTTAGTAGCATTAGATAATCTATATTTACCTTCAAATTCGATACCATTATGTACAACATCAATATTCTTAAATTGAGCTGAACCATCTACACCTTGTTGGTTAGATAAGTTTCTTTGTACAAAACGATTACCCCACGTTGTAGTGTAAGCGTTGATATTGAATGAGAAATCATTAGCAGTAAATCCATATCCTAATTCGAATGAAGTAATTTCTTCATTTTGTAAATCTGGATTGATTTCATTTGCATAGTTAGGGAATACTGCTCCAAACTGAGGTTGACGAGAAATGAATCCTGTATTAAAGAATACATTTTGTTTCTCATCAATGTTGAAGTTAGCTCCACCTTTGATATATCCACCACCTTGGTTTTGAACCTCTGATTCTGGATTACCAACTTGGTCAAAGTAATCGATTCTTTGGAATGCTTGATTCGAAAGACCCGCTTGAACAACGGCAGTTAATTTATCACCACCATATTCAACCATAGTATTTAAACCTTGCCAACCAACTTTACCTACATTGTAGTAGTCAATCTTAGGTCCGTTTAAACCTGTGTTCTTAAATGGAGATGCTTCAACAGTAGTTTCGATAATCTGACCTGCAGAGTTTCTATTACCAGTTGAGTAGTATCCATCTAATCCCATCAAATGGTTAAGAGTTCTATAATGGTAACCAGTATAAGAACGTAAATCAACACCAATAGATGTTTTAAATTTACCGAACTGACCTTCTAAGTTAGAGATACCACCAACCCAATTGTGTGAGTTCATAGATGCTCTTCTTACCAATACTTCTCTGTTTACATTTGAATCTCTAAATCCATTAGAACCAATTAACAATCCTTCGTATCCACCGATATCACCAGTGTATCCTTCAGTAGTTGCTTGGTTGTTAGCAACAACTGCATCGAAATCGATGAAGCCATTTGCATCTCTTGAACCTCTACCATTTTCTAAGTAGTGTTCAGTTAAATCTTTTCTAAAAGGTAGTATATCAGATACTCCATTACGGTAGTTGTTACCTCTTGGACCTGTTCCTCCACCTCTACCAGCTGAACCATATAATGATGTAGCTAGTTTAAGATTAGAATTAATTTCCCAATCCCAATTGAAAGTTGCTAGTGGTTTGTTATAGAAGTTTCTTCTCATTGAGAATTCTTCTCCATTTAATGTACCACCATTAGAGTTCCATCTTTGGTCGATTCCTTCACTACCAAAGTTTTGGTAATCTCTAATAGAAACCCATACATCTCTTTGGTGATGCCATTGTCCTGCTCCTAAAAAAGAAAAGTTCAACTCATGAGCTGAACCTTCGGGTGCGTAACCAACTGCTGCGAAGTAAGTGTAACCTTCTCCACTTGTGTTGTAAACATATCCATCTCCTTCCCATCTTGATAGTAAGAAAGATGATGCCCATCCCTTTTCATTTTTACCTGTGTTGTAAGATACTCCTGTTTTTTTGTAACCATCGTTACCAATCATTTGAAGTACTTTACCACCTTGACTTTTAGAAGCCGCTTTAGTAAAAATAGAAACAGTTCCACCAACTGAAGGTACTGCTAATCTAGAGGCACCTAAACCTCTTTGGATTTGGATACCACTTGCAACATCAGTAAGACCTTGCCAGTTACTCCAATACACCCAACCATTTTCCATATCATTAACGGGTTGTCCGTTGATAAGGAACGATGTGTTTCTTTGGTCAAAACCTCTAAGAGAGATTCTTGAATCACCATATCCACCACCTTGTTTAGTAGCGTACACACCAGGTGTTTTGTTCATAATTTCAGGAAATTCTAAGTTACCAGTTTTTAAAGTAATCTCTGATACAGAGATTGCCGAAACTGCTACTGGAGTTTCCCTTACCTTTGCTACATCAATTACACCAGAAGTAACTACTACTTCACTTAATTGATTTAACGCAGTTTGTAAAATTACTTCCATTCCATCATATGCTTCTTCTTCAGCAGCATCGAATCCAATAAAAGTAATTACTAAAATATCCCCTGCTTTAGCCTCAGAAATAGAAAAGAGACCATCAAAATCGGTTGTTGTACCTATTTGGGTCCCTTTGATTACTACCGTTGCTCCCGGTAGGGGTTGATTTGCTTCCTCATCAATCACTGTTCCAGAGATTTGTGAGTAGCCGGTCATTGTGGTAAACACCATCAATAACCCAATTAAAAATTGCTTCATAATTGTACGTTTGTTTTTGTTCATATTAAATATAACTAATTATTATAACTGTTATCACCAACGTGGTGATAATCTTTAAATAGGTATCACATAATTCTAAAATAAGAAAAACGCTTCAACATATTTTGATACAAAGATACGAATAATTTTTTTAATAACCAAACAAAATTAGGAAAAAGTTAACATTTATTTTATTTTGCTATATCAATTTTTTTTCGTATATTAGTAAAAGTGTATATTTATATATACACATATATAAGTATTGATAATGTTAACATTAAGAAAAAATCAAATAGAGCCTGTTAAGAAGGGGATTGAGTACTTTTCACAAAAGAAACCAGTTCCTTCTATCATTGTTGCTCCTACTGCATTTGGTAAATCTATCGTTATAGCTCAAATAGCTAAAGGAATAGCTGAAAAAGTGTTGGTTATTCAACCTTCAAAGGAATTATTGGAACAAAATTACGAAAAATTCATCAATTTAGGTGGTGAAGCTACCATATATTCAGCCTCAATGGGTGAAAAGGAGATTGGTGATGTAACTTACGCTACAATTGGTTCGATTGTTAACGTTGCATGGAAGTTTAAAGAGTATGGAATCACAAAAGTCATCATAGATGAGTGTGATAGGTTCCCCAGAGAACCAAATGGTATGTTGAGAAGGTTCCTAAAGGGTGCTGGTATCACTTATACGTTGGGATTAACAGCTACTCCTCTCAAATTACAAACAAATATGGGTGCAGATGGTAAACCTTTCTCTAAATTAGTGATGTTAACCAATCGTTCTAAGAAAGGTAACTTCTTTAAGAAGATAATTTACGTTGCACAAATACAAGAAATGGTAAAATTGGAGTTTTGGAGTAGATTAGAGTACCAATCCTATGATTTCAACACAGGAGACTTGATTTATAACACTACTGGAGCTGAATATTCCAATTCTTCCATCAAAAAGGCTTACAAAAACCAGAAAATCTCTTCAAAAATAGTAAAAAAGGTAGAAGAGTTGTACAATAGGCGCTCAATACTGATTGCAGTACCTTCAATTGATGAAGCTAAGGAGTTAACTACACTAATTCCAAGTTGTAAAGCAGTTTATTCTGATATGAACTCCCAAGAACGTAAAGAAACGCTAAAAGATTTCAAAGAAGGTAGGTTAAGGTGTATTGCACAAGTAAATATCCTCTCAGTTGGGTTTGATTACCCAGAATTAGATTGTATTATCACTGGTAGACCAACTGCATCACTTAGTTGGTGGTATCAGTTCGTTGGAAGGGTTACTCGTATTCACCCAAACAAATCTGAAGGGTTAGTTGTTGATTTTGTGGGTGCAGTTCCTAAATTTGGTAAGGTTGAGGATATATATTTCAAATGCGATGATAAAAGTAGGTGGAGTATGTATGGTGAAGGTAAGAAATTACTAACAGGCATACCAATTAAAGAGATTGGACTACATATAGAGGGTGAACCATCACCATATGAGAAGGCAGCTCAAGGACCTTCGGTAAAAATGCCATTTGGGAAGTATGCAGGTAAAGAAATCATCCAAATACCAGCTCATTATAGAGAATGGATGTTAGATAACTTTAAATGGACACCATTTAATCAAAAGATTAAAGATGAAATTTTAAGGTTAAAAAACATTGGTATTTAAAACTTAGTTATATTTATAGAAAATACTTACCGAGTAGTATCTTATACTCATAAGTAAAATTGTTCCAAAAATATCCGTTATTTAGAGGGCGTTCGCCTGTTGTAGAAAGTTTATCCGTTTTAGAATTGTTTTATTAATTGTTTTACCTAAACAAGAAAGGTATAGCATAATGAAATCTGCTATAAACAAGTTTGTGTTAGTAGTTATATTCCTCTTCATGGGTGTATCAACTCAAGCACAAAACGATTTTTACGAAACGAAAGAAATAGCAATCGGTGAAGTTACCAACGAAATTCGTATGGGTAAGTTTGCTGGTAATAGGAATCTTACGGTTGGTATCAAAAATATTTTAGAAGAAATCATTCTAGAATTAGACTACGATTTATACGATGGTGCATCACAAAGGATTAATGTTAGATTAGTATTTTTTGACATTAAGAATATGGGTACATCTATCGCTGTTTTTAGAAAAGGTGTTGCACTAACCCAAATTGCTGCTATCGGAGAGTTAATTGAAGATGGTAAAGTTATCAAAGTTTCCAAACAAGCAGGAACTTCTAAACAAATCTCTCAATCAACATTGATTATTGCAGCCGATGGTAGGTTCAATCAACAAACCGCATCAATCGCACTTAAACGAGTGTGTGAAAAAATAATAAAAGACTTATTAGAATGAAAAAAATTTTACTATTATTAGTTAGTGTAATGTTTACACTAAGTTCGTATGGACAATCATCTATTGATTATAGTCCAGTTAACACTGTTACACAAGTTGGAGATACTTTAATTATGAAGTTTCAATACTTTAAAGGAGATGGAGCTAATTTGACTTTAGGTCAATTAGATTTCGAGTATAACAATAAATTGTTATCGTATATCTCACATGAATCACAAGCACCAACTGGTGCATCATTTGCTAGAAACAATTGGACAGGATACAAATATGTACCTAAAGCAGATTCCGATGAAGATGATATGGATGTACAATACACTTGGTGGAAAGATGAAGCAGGTTCTAATTCATATGAGGCTGGTGCTGATTGGAGTGTAGAAAGAATTACTGTACAATCTGCATCTGCATTAGAAAACGGACAAGAATTTGTTAAGTATAACTTCAAAATAAAGGATAAATTTGGTAGTGGGTATTCCAACTATAATGATATCATTAAGGTGAATTGGGCTAACTACCAAGAATCAGATGGTACACAAATCCAAACTACTCGTTCTAAAGATGGACAAGATTTGAGTGGTATAGAAGGTGGTAATGCTGGTGCTTTCGTAATCAATCTTAAAACCGCTAATACATCTAACTATACCGATTACTCTTATACTATTAAACAGGGTAGTGAATCGGTTGCAACTGGTAATTTTGATGAAAGTGGACAAGCATCAATAAGTGGTTTGGAGAATAATGTAACTTACACTGCTCAGGCAAACTTAACCGAAGGTGCTGAGTATTTAGATGAAGTTGTAACTGTATCTGATTTAGCATTAGTATTTGCTGAGGCAATTGGAGCTGGTTCTGGTCCAAGTGGTGGTTCAACTACATTCGATTATTTCGTACAAGATATAATGGCTGATGTTGTTGGGGATGGTGGTGTTGTTGATTTCCAAGATTCATATGAGATACTTGCTTATCTACAAGGTGTAACAAGTGGTAATACAAACTTAATCACACAAGATGGACAAACAGAAGATTATAGTGGTATAGCATCTACATATGGTGCAGTTGCTAACGATGTAGTAACCTTCGCTAAATCATTCACACCAATAGATTCAGATGCTACTTCTAAAACAATTGATTTAGCACATGGTTTAGTTGGGGATGTAAACTTCTCTCATTCATATACTCCAGTAGTAGAGAGTGGTGGTAAATCAACTTCTGCTAGACAATCATCTGCTAGATATTCAAAAACTCAATCAGAAGATGCTAATATTGATTTAATATCTGAGATAAACGATGAAGGACAAGTAGTGTTCTCTATTAACTCCGATGTTGAAGGTATGGTTGGTTCTCAGTTTAATATCGTATATGACCCTAATGTACTTTCTTTAGAGAATGTAATATTTGATACTGGTAATACGATGACTAACTTTTCTAACATAGTTCAAGATGGAATAGTAAGGGTTGGTTCATTTGACCAAAACTTCGAAACTACTGTTAAAGAAGGAACACCATATAAACTAATATTCACACCATTAGAAACGATAGAAAATACATCTGGTTTAATTTCTTTTAGAGTAAAAGAAGGTGTGAAAGCAGATGGAACAAAAATTAACTTTATAATACAATAAAAAGATGAAAAAATTATTACTACTATTACTTACGTTTACTATATTAATTGGTTGTGCTAAAGATGATGAATTTTTAGAACCAATTACTAATGAAGAAGTACCACAATCTTTACAAATAAAAGAATTGATTGGTATAAAATTAGAAAACACTATTGTAACCGATAGAGTTGCAATGAATGTAAAATTACCATTAGATGGTAAATATAGAATTAAAATAAGACATGGAATCAATAATGAATTAATATCACAAGAAATGATAGAGGCTGAAGAAGGTGATAATCTTCTTAGAGTATATGTTGCTTCTTTAGATAAGAGTGGTTATATGATACAATTAACGGATGAATTTCACAACATATTGGGTAACCAATCATTTGTGGTAAACTAAATAAATTATGAGTGATAAAAAAGAAGGATTCTTTGCACAAATAAAGAATCAAATAATAGCTGGAGTTGGTATAGTACTAACTACATTAGGTGGTGTTTTTATAGATGAGGTAAAATCGTTTGTAGGAATTGAATCCGAAGAGCAAACCGAACAAGTTCAAATAGAACAAAAACAAGAGGTTAATGTTCAAGGACCTACTATCGTAGTAAACATACCAGAGCAACAACCAGTAAAGGAGAAGGTGATTATCAAGGAGGTTAAAGTCCCTGTTAAGAAGAAAAAAGAAGTAGAAGAAGAAGCGGATTGGTAGTAAGTTATAGGAAGTTAATTATTAAAATAAAATTATGGTGTTTTTAGATGTTATTAAACAAATATGGATGGATTGTAACTCCTTATTTGATTACATGCTGGCAGTAATAATATATTGTTTGATGGTTATGGCTTTTTCAGGTATTGGTAAAATGATATTTGAACTTGTCACAAATCCATCACAATTCGATAATGTACAATTCGGTATATTTGATTATTGTTGTTAGTATGAGAAAGATTATAGAAATATTAAGGAAGTTGGATAATTGGTTAATCCAATCAGGATATAATATGTATCCCAATTTAACCAAACATATGAAAAATAAAAAATAAGAATATGAAAAAATTACTTTTTTTATTAGTATGTGTATTGTTTACACATAATGCTATTGGACAAGTAGGTTCGGTAAAGGCAGAAACATATCAAGCAGATTTTGAAAAAAGAAAATCAATTGATGATGTATCTGATTACGATGGAGAATATATTCCCATTGCGCTAATTAACATATCTGCATCTGATATGGTGTATGAGATGTGGCCTGAATTAAAGGATGCTAGGATTGGATTAGGGGTAACCAATATGGTAATTGAATACTTAGATTGGACTAATAGATTTGAGTTCGTAGAAGAGAAATCTGAGATTAAGAATAGAATGAAATCACAATGGGTTGCATCTCGTAAGGGTGTATCCGAAAATAAAGTATATGGTATGGGTAAGATTACTCTTGCTGAATACTTTGTTACTATTGAGATATATGATTTCTCAGTATCAGAAGATGAAGTTGTTGCACTTAAAGATGGAGTTACTCAAAAACAAATAACTCGTTTAGGATTACAAGTTAGATTTACCGATGCTGAAACTGGAAGATACTTTGTTGGTTCTGGTTTAGGTGAGGCAACTACTGTAAAGAAACAAGAGGGTTTATTGGGGTTAAGTGTAGATGAAGTAAACTTTAGACAATCTGCAATTGGTGTTACTACTCGTAAAGCATTAGAAACTGCTTCGGCAAGAATAGTATCTAGAATGATAAGAAAAGGAATATTCGAAAACTAATGAATGAGAAAACTACTATCGATACTTTTTTTTATATTCGTAACGAATCTTAGTTACGGTCAAACTTTTACACAAACATTTGTTGATAGGTGTACTGGTGAGGTACAAATAGTTTCTGCTGATTTCACATCTGGTTCAGCTGTTGTATCCTTTTATAATAAGGTTAAACTATTTACTTACAATCAATACATTAATGGTGAACTACAATCTTGGTTAGTTCAACAATACGCTTGGTGGGCTGCATTATCTCCATGTTCATCAGCAACAACCCAAACTCAAAACGCAACTAACAACGCTAACAACGCAACTAACAACAATAACTCAGGTTCATCTGGTAGTTCTGGTTCATCTGGTGGAGATAGTGGTGGTGGAAGTGGAGACTCTGGTGGTAGTGGAGATTCCGGTGGTAGTGGGGACTCTGGTGGTAGTGGAGATTCCGGCGGTGGAGGTTCTGATGACTCTGATGGTGGTGGTGGAGATTCTGATGGAGGAGGGGGCGATTCCGGTGGAGATTCTGGTGGTGATAGCGGAGGTGATTCTGATGGAGGTGGTGATTCTGATGGAGGTGATTCCGATGGGGGTGGTGATTCTGATGGAGGTGATGGAGATAGTGATGGTGGAGATAGTGATTCCGATTCCGATAGTGATTCTGATTCCGATGGAGATGGGGATGGTGGAGATGATGATTCTGATTCTGATTCTGATGGAGATGGGGATAGTGATGATGACTCTGATGGGGATAGTGATGATGATAGCGATAGTGATGAAGGTGATAGCGAAGAGGATTCTGATAGCGAAGAAGATAGTGAAGAAACTGAAGAGGAATCCGAAGAATCCGAAGAGGAGGAAAAAGAAGAAGAATCAGAGGAGGAAGATAAAGAAGAAGAGGAAGAGGAATCTGATGATGAGGAAGAAGAAGAGGAAAAGGAAGAGGAAGATGATGAAGATGATGAAGATGAGGAAGATGAGGAAGATGATGAAGAAAAGAAAGATGAGGAAGAAGAGGAGGAGGAAGAAGAAAAGAAAAAGAAATTTATGCCTATACAATTAAAGGCAGATATGTTGGCTCAACAAGCATTAACATTGGATTACAATACAGTTCTTAATGTTGGGGCATCAATGAGTTCTATATATGGTGATGTAACATATACATCTACATTACAAATTTATGATAACTTAAAACAAGTAGGATTATCATTGGGTAAATCAAAGGTAACTTTAAATGATAAGTACCAGGTTAGTTGGGTAGATGGTGTTAATGTTTCTTATATGAGAAACTACGCTATGAATGCAACATCAGTTTCTTTAAGTAGAATGAAACCTATGGGTAAGTGGGGAACTGTTGGTGTTGGTGTTAACTATTCGTATATGTTTGGTAAAGATGCATTGGGTCAGAAGATGCCTAATATGGCTAGTGGTGGCTGGAATGGGTTATATACAAATATGTTTATGATTAATAAAAGAATTGTTTATACTCCTGCTTTTATAGTTGCAGCAAGTCCAATATCATATACACAAAAATTACCAGGGGTTGTTGATTCTCCTTTTTCAAGTATTAGTAAAGATACCATAATGATATTAGCTAATTCATTCAACGCACAAATAACAAACAAATTTTCGGTTAACTTTTCTTGGACTATCATTCGTTCATCAAATGAATTTGTACCGATAATGAACTCATTTATGGTGGGTTCTAAAATACCATTTTAATTATGAAAAAAATAGATTACAAATTAGGGATTATAATAGGGTTAATAGGATTATCATTATTTCAATATTTTAATCCAACTATCAAAGAGGTAGAGTTAATAAAAGAAGTAGAAGTGGAAGTTGTAAAAACAATAATAGATAGTGTTTATGTTGATAATATTATTGAAAAGAAAATATACTATCCAAAGTACATTACTAAAGTTGATACTGTTGAAGTTGTTAAAGAGATAATAGTTGAAAAGCCTGTAACTAAAATAAAGAAAATTTATAGAGAAAGAAAGGTTGAAAAGATAGTAGAAGTACCTGTGAATGTTAAGAAGATGTTTATAGGGTTTGGTTATCAGTATGATGTAGGTAATTACTTTAGTGGTGCTAGTATCAGATTGTTACACAAAACACCTAAAGATAAAATGTTTAGTTTAGATTTAGGTTTTAGAAATGATTTATTAGATGTACAAAGTAATGTAGGTGAATTAAGACCTTATGTTGGTGCATCAATATATTTTAGAATAGATAATCCAGATAAAAAGTAGATGAAAAAATGGTTATTTTTAATATTGTTATTACCAACTTTAGTGTTTGGTCAGACTGGTGCTGGTTATACTCCAAGTGGTGAAGGAAAAATAAATTATAAATCCTACAAAACTCACTCTGGAAATGGCGCAACATCAAGTTATAATAATGTATCGTATAGTGGTGGAGCTAGTTCAACTGTTGAGTTTGATGCAATGGTTGATACAAACCAACCAGGTACAACATTAACTCATGTTGGTGAAGCAACACCATGGAGTTCAGGTGGTTTAAATGGAGGACACCCACCGAGATGGGGTAATTCATTTTTT
>Ga0206677_10004878_pt1 | contig 10765 bp, 7 predicted proteins | sample M130m12015metaG_FD_155475 | JGI IMG/M metagenome (GOLD analysis project Ga0206677, IMG submission 155475) | Ammonia-oxidizing marine archaeal communities from Monterey Bay, California, United States - M1 30m 12015 | ecosystem: Environmental > Aquatic > Marine > Intertidal zone | place: USA... | reverse complement strand
AATAAATGGTCTGTCAGGAAAAGAGATAACAACTGCCTACTACAGTGAAAGTTTTGGACTTTATATCATAGGTTACAAAAATGGTTTAATAGAAATTGTTATTGATGGAGACGATAATATTTTAAAAGTAGTTGATATTTTAGAAAAACTAACGATTCCTCCCGATAGTAAACAAATAAATCATTTTTACGAATTCAACAGTAAGCTTTATATTTCTACAGGTTATGGTATTTCTGTTTATGATTTAGATGCTTTAGAGTTTGGAGACACCTACTATATAGGAAGTTTAGGTAGTCAAATAGCTGTTACACAAACCACGGTATATGGAGATTTTATATATGCTTCCACCTCTAGTAATGGTATAAAAAGTGCATTAGTTAACGATGAAAATATTATTGATTACGAACAGTGGACTACAAATTTATCAGGAGGATATAAGGGAATTCAAACATTAGGGAACGAGCTTTATACGCTAAATAATATGAATGTTTTGTTTAGACTAGACCCTAATTTAGAATTTATAGAAATCGATAGTTTCTTGGCTAATATTATTGATTTTGGAGTCCAATCCAACATCTTAACAATCACAACAGAAAATTCAATTGAAGCATACCAGGAGGGCTATGGCGAACCATTAGCTACAGTTGGAAATTTAAATTACGATTACACCTTACAATCGGGATACTTTTATAATAATACATTTTATCTAGGAACTACTACTTTAGGAATGCTAGTAGTCCCTGGAACCTCTCAAGAAGCTTCACAAGTTTTACCTGAAGGCCCTCTTTTTAACCAACCTTTTTCTATTGATGCTTCGCCGGGACAATTATGGGTTACCTATGGAGACGTAGATTTAACCTTTAACCCTTTCCCGTTAACAAGAAAGGGAATTAGCAATTTTAAAAATGAAGCTTGGAAAAATATTAAATACGATTCGCTTATTGATCAATTAAGAGTTGACGATGCAAATGATTTGGTTTACGTAAAGATAAATCAAAATAATCCATTTGTAACTTATATAAGCTCATACCAAAAGGGTTTAATCAAATTGAACGGTCAGGACCCTTTTATCTTGTATAACGAAACTAATAGTCCGATGGATATCCCAAATGGTAATGAAGCATTAGGAATTAGGATATTTGGATCTGACTTTGATAGAGATCAAAACCTCTGGCTAGTTCAATCAAGAATTGATGAGGGCCTCTTAAAATTAACACCTGACGGTCAATTTCAAACCATTGATATTTCTAACATCATTGATGCTGAAACTGAATTAGCATTAAGTAAATTAGCAGTAAGTCGGGTAGGATATGTGTTTTTTGGAGCTGTAGACAGTGGATTAATAGGATACAATCCAACTACAAATCAATTTAATAAAATTGGAGAAGGGCTTGGAACAGGTAACCTACCCACAACAGATATTAAAGCACTAGCTTTTGATAATCAGAATAGACTATGGATAGGCACTCGAAAAGGTTTACGTGTACTCTATAGTATCGGAAGTTTTTTTGAAGATGGAGCAGAAACAGATGCTCAACCAATTATCATATTAGAAGATGGAGTTCCTCAAGAGTTATTGTTTTTGCAATCAATTACAGATATAGAAGTAGATGGCTCTAATAATAAATGGATTTCTACCGCTACGTCCGGAGTATTTTATTTATCATCAAATGGTCAAGAAACCTTATTACGTTTCACTTCAGATAATTCTCCATTACCTTCAGATAACGTATTAGATATTGCAATAGATGACTCAAGTGGCAAAGTTTATTTTGCAACTAACGATGGATTGGTTGCTTACAACGGAACTTCAACAGCGCCTGAAGATGATCTTGAAAATGTTTATGCTTTTCCAAATCCAGTTAGACCAAACTTTTCTGGTAATGTGACCATAGATGGGTTAACGGCGAAAGCAAATATAAAAATAACTGACATTACTGGAAATTTAGTTTTTGAAACTACCTCTGAAGGAGGTAGTGTACAATGGGATACAACTGCTTTTGGAAAATACAAAGTAGCCTCTGGGGTATACTTAATTCTAGTCACTTCTGATGATAATTTACTAACTAAAGTTACTAAAATTATGATTATAAGATAATGGTTATTGCTACAAAAGCTATTGTGCTATCTTCTTTAAAATTTGGAGATTCCGATCTTATAGTAAAATGCTTCACTGCCTCTTCAGGTCTTAAAAGTTATTTACTTAGAAATATATTAAAATCTAAGAAAGGAAAATTAAAAGTATCACTGTTTCAGCCCTTAACTATTTTAGAAATAGAAGCTTCCCATAAAAATAAAGGAAATTTGGAAAGAATCAAGGAAGCGAAAGTTTATTATTCATACCAAACATTGCACACTCAGATTATAAAAAGTAGTATGACTATTTTTATTGCTGAAATATTAGTAACCGCAATTAATGAGGAGGCAGAGGATATTGATCTATTTAACTTTATAGAAGAATCGCTATTATGGCTCGATCAGTCGGATAAAATATTCAATTTTCACATACTTTTTTTACTGAAATTAAGTATGCATTTTGGTTTTTATCCAGATACTGATACCGTAGAAAAACCATATTTTAATTTGATGGAGGGAGTATTTCAAGATTTAAATAGCAATAAATATTCTGAAAGAAGCCACCGGGTAACAAATTTAAAAGAGTTTTTCGGCATAGATTTTGATAAATCATATGAAATAAGTCTCACAAAAATGGAACGTTCGGATCTATTGTCTTTGCTTTTGAAATATTATCAATTACATTTGCACGGTTTTAAAAATCCCAAGTCACTAGTAGTTTTAAATCAGATATTCGAATAAGCATGAAACTGCTATCTACAATTACTTTCTTTTTTCTTTTTTCTTTAACAATTCAAGCTCAAACTATTCAAGTTTTAGATGAAGAAACTAAAACCCCTGTTATTGGTGTTGCTGTATTTAATGAATCAAAATTAACTACTGGGATAACAGATATAGATGGGAATATTGATATTACAAATTTTTCAGAAAATGAGAAGATTACTTTTCAGCATATTTCGCACATCAATCGTTTTTTAACTAAAAAAGAAATTATTTCATCAGGAAACACAATATTTTTAAGCCCAGATGCGAGCTCCCTTGATGAGGTGGTACTATCTATCTCTAAATTTGAACAAAATAAAAAAGAGATTCCTCAAAAAATTTCCAGCATAACAAGTAAGGATGTCTTATTTACAAATCCTCAAACCTCTGCTGATTTATTGGAAAGAAGTGGTAATGTATTTATACAAAAAAGTCAACTAGGGGGAGGTAGTCCGATTATACGTGGCTTTTCAACCAATAGATTACTCATAGCCGTTGACGGTACTCGATTTAATAATGCAATATTTAGAGGCGGAAATGTGCAAAGTGTAATTTCAATTGATCCATTTTCGATTGAACGGACTGAAGTTATTTTAGGTCCAGGATCAGTTGTATACGGTAGTGATGCTATAGGTGGCGTGATGAATTTTTATACAAAAAATGCAAAGTTTTCATTTAAAGAAGGCGCATCTGTTTCAGGAAACTTTACGACAAGATTCGCTACCGCTAGTTCTGAAAAAACAGGTCATGTCGATTTAAATTTAGGCTTGGATGAATGGGCTTTTTTAACGAGTATATCATATACTGATTTTGGGGATTTAGTTATGGGTAAATATGGGCCAGACGATTATTTGAGGCCTGATTATGTGGCAACTACAAACGGAGAAGACGTTTTAGTTATAAATAAAGACCCGAGAAAACAGGTATCTACAGGATATAAGCAAATAAATACAATGCAGAAGATTCGATTTATGCCTACCGAGAACTGGGACTTCAATTTGGGGTTGTTTTATACAACTACTAGCGATTATCCTAGATATGATCGTTTGATACAAAAAAAAGAAGGTCAACTAAGGAGTGCTGTTTGGGATTATACTCCTCAAGAATGGATAAATGGTAACTTAAGAATCACTCACAAAGGATCTTCTCTTTACGATAAAAGTATTTTTACCTTGTCTTATCAAAATTTTAAAGAAGGAAGAAGAGATCGAGATTTTGGAGATACAATTCTGTATGAAACAAAAGAAAAAGTTAACGCCTACACCTCAGCATTAGATTTTATTAAAAAATTTGGAAAAAGTAAATTGTTCTATGGATTAGAATATGTATACAACAAAGTAAATTCTGTAGGAAAACAAACCAATCTTGATGATGGAGCTACCTCAGAAACTTCTCCTCGTTATCCCGATGATTCTAATTGGCAATCTATGGCAGCCTATGTAAGTTTGCAATCCAAAGTAGCTGCGAATCTCTCTCTTCAAGTAGGACTGCGATATAACCATATTTTACTTTATGCTAACTACGACAATCCTTTTTATGATTTTCCATTTATAGAATCAGATATTAATACTGGTGCATTGACTGGAAGTATAGGATTTAACTGGCAAGCAAGCGAAATTTTAGGTTGGAGATTTAATCTTTCAACAGCCTTTAGAGCACCTAATATTGATGATGTGGGAAAAATATTTGATAGTGAACCAGGCTCTGTGGTGTTGCCAAATCCAGATTTAAAACCAGAATATGCATACAATGGAGAATTAGGGGCTGTCCTAAAACTTGGGAATAAAACCCGTATTGATGTTACAGGTTATTTAACTTTTTTAGAAGATGCTTTAGTAAGAAGAGACTATAACATAAACGGCCAAACAGAGATTTTTTATCAAGGAGAATTAAGTAATATTCAAGCCATACAGAATGGAGGAGAAGCACAGATTTACGGTTTTGAGGCAGGGATTGAAGTAAATTTAACGAAGAATATTCAGTTCACTTCTCAATATAATTATACTGGAGGTCATCAAGTTGAAGAGGATGGAAGTAAAGTGGCCGTTAGGCATGTTGCTCCACAATTTGGTAATGCCCATTTAGTTTGGAAATGTAAAAAATTAAAATTGGACGCATATACCGTGTACAACGGTCAATTTGATTATGAGGATCTTGCACCTGAAGAGCAAAACAAGGCTTTTTTATATGCTTTAGATGAAAATGGAAATCCTTATTCACCTTCCTGGTATACATTAAATTTTGGAGCTCAATATCAATTTACAAAAGCATTACAAGTAAATACTACTTTAGAGAATGTTACCAATCAAAGGTATCGTACGTACTCTTCGGGAATAACAGCAGCAGGAATTAATTTTATTGCAGCTGTTAGTTATCAGTTTAAGATTTAAAATAGTTTGAGTATTCGTTTAAGTGAATATTTAACTCAGAAAAACTTTTCTTACAAACTACCAAATCTGAGGTCTCTAAACTATCAAATAAATCTAAAAAAGGATAAAGATAATTGTGTAATTGATTGAGCGCTTCTCCTTTCAGGTACATTTTTCAAATAATTAGGTAAAATCTTCCTCTAAATCAGTTTTAAAATTACAGATGCTTCTAAGTTTTCGGAATTATTAAAAAGACTTATTTTTTTTTCATTTTTTGAATCCCTTCTGTAGTTTCTGGATTTGCCTAATAAATGAGTTGTTAAAAAGGCTATTAACAGAGTCAAATTTGATATAAAATTAGCTAAAACACATATTCATGCAAACGCTTACAAACGAATGCAAGCAACTATAAACGAAAGTAAGTATGTAACTACCTATTAAATATTTGGAATGGTAATATGTTTGCCCTGTTGAATCGAACGAATGACATTCAATGTAATTAAAACCTTATCTTATGAATACGTTAAGAAACAAAGTACAGTTAATTGGAAACTTAGGAAATGACCCAGAAATTATCAATTTAGATTCTGGAAGTAAATTAGCAAAATTTAGTGTAGCTACTAACGAGTCTTATAAAAACGCTCAAGGTGAGAAAGTAGTAGACACTCAATGGCATAATGTGGTTGCTTGGGGAAAAACAGCAGACATAATTGAGAGTTATGTTACTAAAGGAAAAGAAGTTGCTATCGAAGGTAAATTAACAACTCGTTCTTGGGATGATAAAGAAGGAGTAAAACGCTATACGACCGAAGTAGTTTGTAACGAAATTTTGATGCTGGGGAATAAATAAACTATTTATCTATAATATAAGACCGTTTAAATAACGTCTTTTTAACCCAAAATAGTTTGCGGATAAAAGACATGGGGAGTTATTTTTAAACGGTCTTTTTTTATTAAAAATTTTATCAAAAATTGAAAAAGAACAGATTTAGAAAAAGCGACAGCTATTGATTATTGATAATTATATAATCTAATACTTTTTTCATTAAATGAACTCGGTCAATACCTCTTACATTATGAGGGTGCATTGGGTAACTGAAAAAATCAACTTGAATTTTATTTTTCACAAATTCTTGTAGCAAGCTCATAGAGTGTTGTGGTACCACAACAGGGTCAATACTTCCAGTAATTTCTAATAATTTACCATCAAGATTTTTTACATAATTATGGATTTTTGATTTCTCAAATCCTTCTTCGTTATCTTGCCAACGATCCATATAGCGTTCACCATACATAATCTCGTAGTATTTCCAATCAGTTACGGGACCACCAGCAACGGCTGTTGTAAATACACCAGGATGTCGCAACATCAATGAATTAGTCATGAACCCACCATAGCTCCAACCATGAACAGCCAGCCTACTTTCGTCAACGAAAGGCAACGATTTTAGGTATTTAACTCCAGTAAGTTGATCTTCCATTTCTGCTTCTCCAACTTGTCGATGAATTATACTTTCAAACACAAACCCTCTATATGCTGATCCCCGGTTATCTAATGTAAAAACTACATAATTTTTTTCTGCTGCCATCCACTGCATCCAAAGATTAGAGCCTCCTAGCCAAGAATTAGTCACCATTTGTGCGTGAGGACCTCCATAAACATATATTAGTACTGGATACTTTTTGTTTTCGTCAAAATTTGCGGGCTTTATAATTCGGCCATATAGATTTGTTCCATCTTCTGATTTAAGAGTTATTAACTCGGTAGTTCCCAATTGATAATCTTCAATTGGGTTTTTGGAGGTGTAGATAGTTACTTCTTTCCCACTTTCAGTTGACTTTCTTTTTACAACTCTAGGTTCTTCCATACTGGAATAACTATCTAGAATATATTTTCCATTCGAACTTATTTGGACGGAATGACTTCCCGGTTCACTTGTTAATAGTTTAGTTTTAGCATTTTTTAAATTTATTTTATATGCTTTGGTTTCTCTACCATCATTTCCAGTACCTACAATAATAACATTTTTTCCGCCTTCATCAAATCCAACAATACTTTTAATGACCCAATTAAAATATGTTAACTGACTTTCTTTAGAGGTATTAATATCGTATTTGTAGATATTCATAAATCCGTCACGCTCACTCATCCATAAAAATTCAGAATTATTACTAGGTAAAAAAACTGCAGCATGTTCTGGTTCCACCCATTTATCGTTTTTTTCTTCAAAAAGTGTTTTTATTTTTCCTCCAGTATTAGCATCGTACATATTAAACCACATATGATTTTGATCTCTATTTACCTCAGCTAAAAAAATATATTTTTCGTCTGGAGACCAAGAAAGATTGGTTAAGTAATGTTCGTCTGAAGTATCGATATCTAGATGAATTAAAGACTGAGATTTCATAGAAAAAATACCAACTTTAGCAATTTCCGACGCCATTCCATTCATTGGATATTTAATGTTATTTATTAGTGCTGGAGTTTGTGTTATATCGACCAAAGGATATTCCGTAACATTAGATTCATCTTTTTGATAAAAAGCTAAATAATTCCCTTTAGGGCTCCAAAAGGTACCTTTTCTTATTCCCATTTCTGAACGCGCTATTGCTTGTCCTGATACAATATTTTTATCCTCATCAATGGTAACAGTAATTTTAGGGTCATTAGAAACTGCAACGTATAAATTATTGTCAATAGTATAAGCTACAGCATTAGCCTCTTTATTAAATTCCGTGTTTTCACCATTTACAGGATATTTAATTTCATGTGAAATAGCATTATTCACATAATTATATTGAATAAAAGCATTTTTATAAATAAAAGTAACTTCTTCTGAAGTAATAGATGAAAATGAGTAGGGTATTCTTTTCATCTCTGGGAATGACTTCTGTAGATCTTCTAAAGTAAAAATAGCAGGTTTTCTTTCAAGTTGATAGTTTATATAAACCTCGTCATTTTCAATGACTATATAGTCATCAGTTCCTTCCATCCACTGCAATGATTTTTGTTCGGGGTAAAGACCTTTATAGTAACCTAAAATGGCATCTTCAAGACTTAAATGTTTTATGTCTTGTGCGTTTAATGTGGTTCCAATAAAAACCAATATAATGGTAATTAATTTTCTCATAGTTTTATAATTCAAATTCAAATTTACACTAAATAAAAGAACTAACTTTTTAAATGATAACTGCAAATGAATTAGCCTCCTATGGAAATCATACTTCTATTTTGGGAATGTAAATCGGGGTTTTGAAGTTTTTCAAGGGTATCCATTCCTCCTCGAATTTTAAATTTATGCTGTATTGCTCTTTGGATAATAGGTGCTATAAATTTTCCTTCGCGAAGCGAAGAAAGTAAATCAGCTTCTGAAGCTGAAAATAAACAGTTTTTTAATTTTCCGTCAGCAGTTAGCCGCAAACGATTACACGTATCACAAAAAGGATTCGTAACTGAGCTGATAATAGCAAAACTTCCTTTAAAACCTTTTATTTTGTAATTTTTAGAAGTATCATTTTCGGTATCTTTAATTTTTTCTACATTTTCATTTGAAAAATGAGAAGTTACTTTTTTTAAAATTTCAGCTAACGACACCATTTTTTTTAAATCCCATTTGTTCCCATCGAAAGGCATAAATTCAATAAAACGAAATGAAATTGGAAGGCTTTTAGTTAAGTTGATAAAGTCTATAATTTCGTCATCATTAAATCCTTTTATTAGTACAGCATTAATTTTTATATTAAATCCCTTTTCAACAAGCATTAATGTATTCTGATAAACTTTTTCAAACTGATTTCGACGAGTAATGGTTTTAAATTTACTTTTTGATAAGGTGTCTAAACTAATATTAATATCGTTGATGTTAAATTTTTTTAAATCATCGATATATCTATCGATTGTAATTCCGTTAGTCGTGATGGCAAGTTCAACAGGTAGTGAAGCTAATTTCTCAAGAATTATAGGAATATCTTTTCTTATCAAAGGTTCTCCTCCTGTTAATCTAATTTTTGTAACACCGTTTGTTACAAATACCTTAGCAATTTCATAAATCTCATCGTAGTTCATGATATGAGATTTTGGAGAAAGAGGAATGCCTTCTAATGGCATACAATATGTACATCTTAGATTACACCTTTCTGTAAGAGATATTCGTAAATACGTATGATTTCTTTTAAATTGATCTGTTAGTATGGGTTGTTTTTTTTCCATTAATCGTGTCGTGCACCTTTTAAAATCCTAAAAACGTGTAATACGGCTGGAAATACAGCATCCATAGATTCTTTAGCTCCTTTAGTAGATCCTGGTAGGGCTATAACTAGAGTATTTCCAATAGTCCCAGCAATACTTCTTGAAAGCATTGAATAAGGAGTTCTATCTTGTCCATAAGTTCGAATCGCTTCTTCTATTCCTGGTATTCTTCTATCTAATAAAGGCAATAAGGCTTCAGGTGTTACGTCTCTTTTAGATAATCCTGTCCCACCAGTATAGATCACTAAATCTACATCCTGAGTTTGATATTGAACTACTTTTTCTTGTATTATTTTATTTTCGTCAGGAATGATTATATAATCTGAAATAGAAACGTCACATTCTTCCAGTTTTTTCATAATTATTTTTCCTGCTCTGTCTTCTTTTTGGCCCCCTGAAATAGTATCTGAACAAACAATTACTGCAGCAGTTATATCATTTCTAAAACGATCTTTAAAATCATATTTTCCTCCCTTTTTCTCTAACAATTTAATTTGAAGAAGTTCAATTTTTTTATCAATTGGCTTTAGCATATCGTAAATGTTTAAAGCAACTACGCTAGCTCCATGCATTGCTTCTACCTCAACACCTGTTTTATAAATAGTTTTTACTGTAAATAGAATTTTTATGTCTAGATTATTTATTTCATATTTTATTTCTGTAAATTCAATAGGCATTGGATGACAATCTGGCAATAGTTCAGAAGTTTTCTTAACTCCTAACAAGCCAGCTGCTTTGCTCATAGCAAACACATTTCCTTTTGGCACCGTGTCATTTTTTATAGCCTCAATAGTATTTTGTGAACTTACTTTTACTATCGCTTGTGCTGTCGCGGTTCTTAGCGTACTAATTTTATGGGTGATATCTATCATTTTTTAACTATTTACTTTCCATTGATGGGTTTGATCTTCAAATATCTCCTTTCCAAAAACAGGAATTTTTAACTTTATTTCTTCCACTATAAATTCAATTGCTGGAAAAACTTCTTTACGCCTTTTAGAGGATACAAATACAAATAGACAGATTTCACCAGATTTAACCATGCCTATACTATGGTAAATATGCATGCATGTTAGATCAAATTTTAAAAAGGCTGCTTCCCTAATTTCATGAAATTTATGATTTGCCATATCTTCATGAGCAGTATAATCGATTGCAGCTACTTTTTTAGTATTAATTTCATCAGCACGAACCTGCCCAAGAAAAATATTATGAGCGCCAATGGTTGTCTTTACCTGATGTTTAGCTATTGAATTTGCTATAAATTCTGGTGTAATTGCGCCTTCTCTGAAGACATTTTTTAATTTAT
>Ga0206677_10004871_pt1 | contig 10776 bp, 7 predicted proteins | sample M130m12015metaG_FD_155475 | JGI IMG/M metagenome (GOLD analysis project Ga0206677, IMG submission 155475) | Ammonia-oxidizing marine archaeal communities from Monterey Bay, California, United States - M1 30m 12015 | ecosystem: Environmental > Aquatic > Marine > Intertidal zone | place: USA... | reverse complement strand
GCGGGTTTGCATCTCAACGCCGCCCATAGCCACCATGGCTCCGGGTTCGACATTTACTGACTCACCTGGGGACAGTGCGTAGGTCATGAGCGTGTACGATGGGTTGAATTCAATGTGTTCTTCCATGTTTGACCCATTAGGTCTATTCTTATGACGATATCCCCTACTCAAATTCAAGTTTCATGTACATTTCGGCGATCAGGCTATTATTGTGGATCATTTGGATATACTATGGCCATGTTTTCTGGACCAGAAGAAGAAGTTCGCGCCTTGAAGTGGATGTCAAATCGCCTTAAGGAAAAAAGAAAATCTCTCACAGTGAAAAGTTCGACTCAAATAGAATCCATTACTGATTTACTCACACAACTCAATTCGAGAGAAAAAGAACTTGCGGTCGGTGAAGTCACCGGAGAAGACGAATGGCATGAAGATTTGTGGGAGCGATTTATTTTCGCATATTCGAATGTCCAAATGAGTGATGCGGACGCAACTTGGTCTCCCCCGTTTTCCGAAGGAGAGTGGGAATTTACACAGGCTACAAAACTTGATATTGGATATTCTGACAAGCTTGATTACACTTATGTTCCTAGGGGCGGTGGTTCTGCAAAGCATTACTACACCTCGCCACCAGACTGTGTGGAATGGGCGTTGACTCCTATGACACAAAAAGGTCATACTTTTTTGATTGGAAAAGCAAAAGTCTCCGAAATAGATGCGGTAAGTTCTGTTCCTCAATTGCCCGCAGAAATGGAAGCATCAGAAACAGCGATGCGTGTTTTAGATAAGACACGAGGCGACAATGAGTGGCAACGTAGGGTTGATTCAAAGAGAGTGATATCGATTTCCAAATTCATCTCAGGTGCCGATAATATCATTGCCAACTCTGCGATTTTGTTCGCTCCTTCCCACAAATCTCTCGCAGTTGATGAAACGACTGGGACAGTGAAAATCTGTTTCAATGAATTCCTCGACAATAATAAAGGAAGTTGGTGCGATCACAAAGGAAAGAGAGATTTGCGTCCTGTATGGCTAATTGATGGGCAGCACCGAACACGTGGCTTAGCCCAATCTACAGTGGGTTCAGAAATCGAAATACCGATTATCTTTTTCCCACCTTCATTTGATTTAAGCCAGTCAGCAAAAATATTCTCAGAAATCAATACACTACAGAGAAAACTCACATCATTACATACGTTGTATATGCAACACCGATTTAGCATTCCATCACCGTTAGGAAAGCGAGACTTCCATTTACCATATAATGACCCATCTGGTAAAGTAACAAACAAAAATAGTCGGGCTAATCACTTGGCCTACGAATGTGCAGCCTACCTTGCAGCGAACAAGAATGGACCGCTTCACAATCAGATTAAAATTCTCGATCAGAACAGCTCCAGAACAACCATCATTACTGCAAGTTCTTGGGTCGATTTTTCCAGATTTTGGTTTGGTGATGGACAAATTTATGGTCCTCACTGCTCAGAAAACCAAGATACAATCAATACTGAAGTTGAGAACTATTTCACTGCGTTCATTAACACCTGTAACCACAAAGGTTGGAAAGGTGTTCCACGTTGGCCAAAAGGTGGAAGAACAAAGTCTCTCCTTCAGCGCCACAGCCCTTCGCAAGCGCTGTTGAAAATATATCCAACCGTGCATCGAACCGCAAGAAATAATGGATCGAAAACCCCTCTCTCTGTGCAAGATTTTGAAAAAGTGCTCGACCCTCTGAAATGGGTTGATTGGATTGATCCAAAACTCATTAACACATACAATCGAGCAGGAGAACGACCTCGTACTATGTTGCGGATTTGGATGATTTCTGCCATCACGAACGGAGTGACTTACTCGAAGAGTGATGTGATGAGTGAGACTAAAAAATCTCAACTTGGAAAAGGTATTCTTTCTCCTCCTGGGAATGGAAAAATGGAACTTGTCTCGTCCAACCAATGGCCTACGAGAAATAAACCAGTCGAACTCTTAGCAACTCAGCCCCACAATACGCTCCCAACATCAACATGGACGATTATCGATTCAAATGGTGTCAATCGAACTGGAGATAATGGTTCAATTGTCGCAAGGAATGGTTCTGTCATATTGAAACTAAAGCATGAAGATTGGATGAATGATGCCACCTCGATGGATCTTCGTGTGGATTGGCATAATTTGTTTAGCCCGCCTGGATTCGCACAAAAGTCACTCAAAAAAACTTGATTTGAAGGCACTGTGCTTCTTTGAATGACTGCTGACTTCGAGATCAGCAACCCATTCCACGTCAGTGATTTCTGGAGTTAATCCTGGCTTTGGGACCTCACTGATGTCTACAAAGCGCACAGACGTATTGTCGCAAGCGAAAGAAAAGCGTTCATCCCGACATTCGCTTCCTCTTGACTCCAGTTTTTGTTCAAAAGCAATCTTTTGCTTTTGTATTTCAGAATCATCACCCGTAAATGAGTTCGTGATTTGGCTGACGAGCTGCTTGCAGGAAAGTCCCATAGAAGGGCTTGTTTCTTTTGCCAAAATACTCACAATGTACCCTTCACTGAATGATTCTGGAAGAGTGACTTGATTCATACCGTGAATATGGTGCTTTCGAGCAGAGATGCTTGTCTTAACCTCAAATGCAATCCCAGTGCCAATGTCATGGATTCGAAAATCAATAATATCTCTGTCACCTCCCTCCGACTCCCAACCGTTAATTCGTCGTATAATCTGATTACTGTTACTGCTCGATTGAATCAATCCAAGGAGTATCCAAAGTTCACCCCAAGCACCAATAACTTCTTTCTTAGATGGTTTCTTTTTATTCCGTTTCACCAGGGACATGGTTAATTTAAGAACTTGTAGCATTAAATTCGTTGTGTACTTTCCATCAGGTTGGTAATCCCTCATCCGATCGAAGAGCATGGTTAACAATTCTGCATCACAGGAGGAATCAAGGTATAACTCTAAACAGCGATTGAGGATAATCTGCTTGCCATCACGCTCAAGGATTTTTTCTGGTTGATATGCATACGTGACGTTTTCCAAATCTGGGAAATTACTCGGTTCGCTCACACCGACCATCAGAAAACCAAGCTCGTTTTTTGGAGTCTTGAACACATAACAATTGGTATTTCGAACCTTTGATGCGCTGAGCCCTTGTTCCTCAGATGGTATTTTTAGTTCATCCCATGTCGCACGAATCGAATCAATCATCATTATCAACCTCTTCTTGGTTCACTTTATTGAGGCCAATTTGTTTCACATCCGATGGATCAATCAGAGAATTAACGCCAACATTGTACATGGGCCCGCCCAACGGGGTCCAGGCTGCAAAAGCATACACTGGATTGCGATGGCCACCCTCTGAATCGGATTGATCACCAGGTACATGGAAGGGGTGGCCCCTTGGAATTCGGATTTGTTCCGTGATCCGCTTCCCATGAGGATTAAAATCATCTTTTTGTGAGTGATCATACCATGTTTTTCGTATGTAATTGGGATCAAGTCGGTAGAATACAATCAGAATATCTTCTCCGGGTTTTCTTGATTTAGGCGGAGAAACAGTTTCTAAATGCCATGACTCTGAATAATCTAAGAAGCCATCGCCCATGTATGTTTTTGGATCGTTCATACCACCAACAATGGGCCCGAATTTACCTGTGACTTTTTGTTGAGCGTACTCAGGACTATCGGGGTGATGAGTGGTGCTGAGTTGACGTTGTCGTCGAGCAACATCATTCATGATAGCGACATTAATTTTTGGTAATTCTGCACATTTACCTGCTGCAGCATGGTGGCGCCAATCCTTGAGGTACTTTGCATAGACTTTGTAGGATACTTGTGATGCACCGTCGTCGCAACGGAATTTCTCTAGAGCGTCAATGATTACATCCGGATCAATATCCTTTCGAATTTGGGCACGCTTCAGCACTGGTGTTCTTACATGCTCGAGTAACCCATCAATTATTTTTTGATTGAATTGAATATCGCTTATCTCAAAAGATGGTTGGTTCAACAACGCACGTTTGCCTGAGAAACCAAATCCTTTCGATTGCGAGAGGAACTTTCGTTTCGATTTACTTGTTGGACTGATAAATGGACTGTTTCTTAACTCAACAAGCACTTGAAGCGGTTGCAAACCGTCATGCAACGCCTGCTTAATTTGTCTGCGGAGATACAAGTCGGCCTCCGCTATTTGTCGGAACACTTCCAATGGCTGTTCTTGCATATGAAGGCAAATCAATTCGGCCTCCTTCATTTTGTGGCCAAACCATCGCCCTCTTTGAAGAACAGTGTCCATCATTTCATCCATTGATGTGCGGCCAAAGAGGGTCACACACAATCCATTGATTGTCAAACCTCTGGAAAGAATATTTCCTCCTACGACAATTGAGGATTTTTTGGTCTGAATCTGACGATCAACTTTGGTTGAATAATTGAGTTCCATGCCCTCGTCGCTGCTGTTCAGTAAATAAGCCCAGGGTTCGTTTTCAAACAGTGAGTAGGGAGAGCCACTCCGGTGATCAAAAATTGGTTTTTCTGTAATTTTTACACATTGTTCGGAAAAATATCGAATATCCTCCCAAGGTAATAATGAACTTTGCTTAAAATAATTCGTTCGTTCAGATTGGAGTTTCCATCGCTGTGTAAACACATTTGTCTTGTCTTCTTCTTCAGGATTAAATCGATTTAAATCACTTCTGACCTGTGGCCAAGCCATCTCTACAACCGATCGAATGAGCTCTTGATTTTCTTGTTTCAATGATAAATGGACCATCATTGCGTGATGTTTGTAATCTTCCGATCGTTCAATTTCGTCCGAACTGGGTTTTATTTTGGATTTGGTTTTTTCCCAATTCCGCCACCATCGAACGCCGCATGTGATGAGATAATCGGCAAGGCCATTGAAGAACGAGGGGGGAATCGGGCGCTCTTTGTTTTTGATTTCCTGCAAAAAATCGTGTTCTTGGTTTGTCAACATTGAGCCATGTATTCCTGTACCACCTAAACTCATAGCTGGATAGTAAACCCCCAATGGTTTTCCTCGATGATCTTTTTCATGATGTGGCCATTCGTTCCTGCCCATTTCATGAATCAAAAAAGTTTCATAATCGACAAACACTTCATGAGCGCCAAGATAGGTTCTTGGCATCAATTGTCCATGTTTGTTTTTATCTCTAAACGGTTCAAGCATCCACCAGAAATCTTTTGGATACCCAATTTCACTGTGAATATCTGCACTAAAATTAGCTTGCGGAGTTGCAGTATATGCAACATAGCAATTTTTTGGGATGGTATTTCGTACTCTAAGAATATCGTTGTAAATCGTTGTTCCATCCCCTCCCACATCGGTGTTTTGGGACGCATAATCTGCCTCATCATCAAGAATCATGGTGGGATAAAGGAAAGATGCATCTTTGCCAAGTCCGTCACATTCGTGAATGAGATCTTCAAATTGAGAGCAGAGCGAATTCAAATGGTTTGTCTGTTTTTTCATGACAATGATTATTGTCCAGTCTTGGTTATTCACAACATGTTCATCGAGCAAAAAGTTCCCAGAATACCCACCAGATGTCTGACGGAAATCAGAAATGTGAGTTGGAGAAAATATCCGCTCATCTCTGTTCCGGCCATCCACAAGATTGAATGCTTCATTGACTCTCAATTGCGTCTGATCTCTCAAGGAGGATTTGTCTCCTGCAAACAGAATAAACAAACGGTATCCTGCTAAACGGCCAGATTGAATTAGACTCAGCATACTCGCTGTTTTTCCACTTTGCACCATACCATACACAAGGCCTCTCTTATTTTCTCCCCAATGCCGGGTTCCATCTGTTGGGTTATTACATCCATCAAGAATACGAAGGGCGTTTTCTTGAATATCTTCCAGAACATCATCATCTCCGAATCCTAGAAGCGCTTTCATCTGCAAGTGATTCACCCTCAGTTTATCGGCAATTGGTTCGACCCAGCCACGGAGGGGCACAGTGCGAAGTGGTGCAGAATCGGGTGGATTTTTCAGGTACATCTCTACGCCGGGCTCTTGATCGATTTGCGGGGGGGGTGGAGGTTGTTGGTTGGGGAATTTTCGCTTTATTTCTTCTAAATCATCAGCACGAACTTTTCCTTCATCCACCAAGGCATGCAATTCTTCTACAAACAGTTGGTAGGTGTGTCCGTATGAATCATAGAAACTCCGAATATGTCGATGCGTTCGCTCACTAATCTCCATAGAAACCCCATCCCCGATCACAACAAAAAGCCTCCGCAATTATTGAAAGCCTCTGGCCTTCATCACTGAGTGAGGGCCATGGAAAACAAACCGATTCGTGTCGCAGAACTCTTCGCCGGAGTGGGGGGATTCCGTCTTGGTCTCGAAGGAGTTCCCTCATCAGCATGGGAAGGCGATTATACAGTGCCTTTTCAAACAAAAGGCACTGGTTTCAAAGTTGTGTTTGGGAATCAATGGGAACCCGGTACAAAAATTCAACATGCTGCAAACGTATATGCCAAGCGATGGTCCATGGACTTAACCGATCAAGGAGATGGATGGCGTATATTCCACTCCAAAGATGGTGATATGTTCGCCAATGAAGATATTCATCGGTTTACGACACATGATGAGAATATTCAGCGCGTCCCAGATTTTGATTTGCTTGTAGGAGGTTTTCCATGTCAAGACTACTCTGTTGCACGATCAACATCTGGAGAACTTGGAATTGAAGGTGAAAAGGGAAAACTTTGGCATCCAATTAAGAAAATGATAGCTCGCATGAACAAGAAAGGCGATGACACAGAACGTCCGAAAGTGGTTCTTCTCGAGAATGTGCCAAGGCTTCTAAATTCTCCCGCAGGACGTCGCGGTTTAAACTTTCACAAAATCATAGATGATTTGCTAACACTTGGATATGAAGTAGAATGGCGAGTGATTAATGCCAGTGAATATGGTATGCCACAGCAGAGAAAGCGAGTGTTTATTCTTGGATACAGAACGGATTTAGGAGGTGGATTTCAAGGGCGTCAGTCATACAACAAAGGTCACTTTGGAATGAATGGGCCGCCAAAAACCAAAGGACCGATGGAGGCTTGGATGTTTGGCCATCATGCTGAGAGGCAAAAAGAAAATTGGGAAAGTGGACCATTTGCGACGGCTTTCCCTGCCTCTGGAAAAATGCTGAATCAGGGAAAAAAGCGTCTTGCTACTAATTTTGATGAATACGATGACAAACAAGCACCTTTTGGAAATTGTGGTTATGCCTGGAAAGGAGGGTTTGGTTCAGAACGATGGGTGAAACAGTTCATGGCATGGAGAGCAACACCGTTTGAAGAATCCCAAGTGACTAATGATGCTAGTACATTAGGCGCCGTGATAATAGACAGAAAGCACAAGTCCTATGATTCAAGTTATGAGGTTTCCAAGAACGAGTTAGAACCTTGGGAATATGCTAAATCAGAGAAAAAGGAATATCGAATTAGAAAAAATGCGAAAGAAGATTTCTCTGATCTTTGGGATACATACAAGGCTTGTTTGCAAAGTCAAGATCAAGCCAAATGGGATGAGCACAAAGAGGAATTTGAAGAACATGTTGAAGATGGCACCAAACGTGTATATCGGTATCAAGAAGGTCAGATTGCTTATCCTGACCATCTTGATACTGCATCAAGAACCATCATTACTGCAGAAATTGGAAAATCTCCATCAAGAACACGCCACCTCATAAAAATGAGAGATGGTAGTTGGAGAAGGTTGTTTCCAATTGAACTCGAGCGACTGAATCAATTCCCTGATAATTGGACCGGATTGGAAGGCATGACTGATTCGAGGAGGGGTTTCTTGATGGGCAACGCGTTAGTTGTCGGCATTATTGATAGATTACGAGACCCATTAAGAGATTTGATTACTCAACGTTCTAAGGAAGAGGAGGGTTGATCATTAGGTTCAATCCGGACGACATCATCAGACTTGCACTGGCTAATCCCGGTTATGGGTATGTGCGTTTTTTACGTATGCTTGATTCGGGTGGAAGTAATTCCGGCAAAGCGAGGTATCGAGGTCGGGTTTTACGATTGTTTGAGATCCATAAATTGGAAACAGGAATTGATGCATACGATGTATTACAGGACAACTCTAACCACAGATTGGTGACTCGTGGTGAATGGAAGCAAATTACCGGGGGAACATTTTACCCCAGTGGGTATGGCGGTCAAGGAGGGCGAATACCAAAGCCGAATCGTGTCGGAACACGAGAAGATTCTACACAAGTAAGAATCCCTTTGCCTCCACAAGAGTTCTATTGGCTCGATGTTCCTAAAACTGGTTCTGTTGGATATAAATCAGGACAAGGGCAAACGAACCACATCGCTCTTCGAGATGTTCGAAAGATTCTGCATCTTTTGGACGTTGAAATGAAAACAGAAAATCAGATTATTGATGAATTCGGAATGTCCAAATCATGGCTCACTAATTTCTTGGAGAAATGTAAGATTTACGAAGAGGAAGATGTGCTTGAGGACTGGATTCGAGTCCTCGATTTGATGTACCAAGTTCGTACTCACAGGGGTTTTACTCATCAAGAAGACGAACTAATGGCTGATTTCCGAGGTATATTCAGGGATTATGTAAATGATCCAATCGAACAGGAGGCACCCTCCACCGAAGATGTTCAATGGGTTTACAACAAATTGTTGCGTGAAGAGCATGAACTCAAGAGTCGATCGGAAGGTGAAGAGTAAAGGCTTCCGATGCAATGTTGTAATGTGCTCTAAAATGAAATTCACAGTCATCATCATCATACTCGATGTCAATGAACTCCCAAAACGGGATTTTCTTTTCAGCAGTAGGGCCATTCCAGCCCAATTTTTTCCTTAATTCATTTCTCTGATGGGTCAATGAAAAATGCTCTTTCAACCATTCCTTGACATCCGCCTCATAGAATAAACGCATTGTAGGGGGTAATTTCCCTCTGTGATTTGTTGTAACCATCGCTCTATGGTACGTTTTTTTCTTTTCACGGTGTATCACGATTGTAGCTTGTGAAAGAGGATTGTCCTTTTCAGGGTGAGGAAATCGTTCGCGAATCCTCCAAATGTTGTCTTTCACCCAATCAGGAATGACGGTGCATTTGTCGTCAAACATCGATCCATCAACTTTCTTCCTCCAAAGGGGATGGCTTACATTTCGTCTTTCGCTTGGCATTACATTCACTCACTTCATTTTTTCAATTAAACCTTCGAGTTGCTTCACATATTCAACCAATTCTTCTGGCTGTTCAGGCCGAGGATATTGACCACGAGAATTTATGCCCCAGCATTCCTCGACAACCATTAATTCAAGATCGGGGCGTTTGGCTTGTTTGCAAATTTCCTTTCCCTCATCGAGCGTTCTTTGACCAACACTGCCGCCATAATAGGCCTCACAAGCCATTTGTTGGAGGAACAATTCGATTCGTTTGTCAATAAGCACAGGATGTCGAGAAAAGAGTTCATGCATTTTTTGGCCAAGTTCATGGTACATGTCATCATCAAAGTAATCACGATCGGCATGGGCGTACCATTGTTCCATAAGTATGGCCCAAGCCTCCTCAGTCTTTCCAGTCTCTTCAAGAGAGGCCACGGTGTTGTATGTCTCTTTATCAAAATACATCCCACTGAACGGTTTTTTGCCGCAATCTGGACATTCCTCGGCATCAGCGGGAAGGTCATTCCATTCACAAAAGATGCATTCTGGCATATTCATTTCCTCAATTTTACAGTTGGTACGGCCTGCACATCGAAACCTTTGGCTTAACGCTGTAGGTCGTAGGCTTGAGATGAGCCTCGTAGATGTCAGCATGGGCTTGTCTGAAGGCGGTAGAATCAAACTCAATGGTTTCTTTTGGCTCACGCTTCCACATCACAACACCTTCAATCCCGTCCGAATTTCCGACCGCTTCTGCCAGTTTAGCCTTGATGGCTTCCAATTCGAATTCAGCCTCTGACAACTCACCCAACGCTGCCACGTATGTGGCATGTGCTTCTTTGACACTGTCTGTTGGTGCTTCTTGGTCTGCCTCGAGCAGGGCTACATCGAGTGATTTGACACGCTTGGCAGCTGCTTTGTTAGCAGTGTCTAACTCTGCGTCAACTTTGCTGAGGGCTGTTCCAGTTTTGAAGGAAAGCGTGCCTTTTGGTTCGCTCACTTTTGTCACAAGAAACGACTCATACAGTTCCGGATGGGTGTTCTTGAACGCTGTTTTGTCAAAGGTGCCACCGGATTTATTTCGTTGAAGGTCAACCACGCCTTCCATGCCACCAACTTCACCCATTGCATCCAGAATGAGCGCCCGGAGGATTTCCTTCTTGGCTTTCGCAGCGTCAACCCTTGCTTTCGAAGTTGTGAACTCGGTACCAAGTGCAGTTTCACTTGCAGATGGCGCCCGGATAACACCATCGGACTCGATATTTGCAAGTGCCTTCTTGTTCTCAAACGCACCTTGTGAGGCGGCCTGCGTCTCAATAATTTCCAAAGCCTTCGGAATGACTTGCGAGGTCACAAAATCTTCGTCCATCTCGAACCATTCGCCGATGACCCATTGCTCCGCAAACCAGTGGTGGAGCCTTGTCTCGAGGTTTTCGACCATCGGTGCCGGTAATTCATGGAGGATGTGAATACGCCGAGGATTCCCAGTTTGGTGCTCTTTGGTCCGATCTGATGCTTCCTTTTCGTTACGAACGATTCCAATTTTGACGTATGCGCCCCATGCACCGGTGCGCAAATCTTGGTCACGATCAATGTACAATGTACCAGGGACG
>Ga0206677_10004867_pt1 | contig 10786 bp, 14 predicted proteins | sample M130m12015metaG_FD_155475 | JGI IMG/M metagenome (GOLD analysis project Ga0206677, IMG submission 155475) | Ammonia-oxidizing marine archaeal communities from Monterey Bay, California, United States - M1 30m 12015 | ecosystem: Environmental > Aquatic > Marine > Intertidal zone | place: USA... | reverse complement strand
CTGATATTTTTGATGGTCAACTAGACATGGATAACGGTTATATACAAATTAAATCAGGTACATCAGGTTTAGCAACATCCACATCAGTTGATGGAGTATTTGCTGCTGGAGATGTTTCAGATCAAATCTATAGGCAAGCCGTAACATCTGCTGGTTTTGGATGCATGGCAGCTCTTGATGCAGAAAAGTATTTATCAGAATAATTAATTTATGAAATATAACGCATATTTAGTCGAAGAAAATGATGGGATTTATAATGGATCTATTCAAGAAATTGATATGCAACCAATTGAACCTAAAAACGTAATAATTAAAGTTCATTACTCTTCATTAAATTACAAGGATGCTTTAGCTGCTTCAGGAGTTAAAGGTGTTGCATCGTCTTATCCTTTTGTTCCTGGAATCGATGTTGCTGGAGAGGTTATTGAGTCATCTTCAGATATTTATAATGTAGGTGATAAAGTGATAGCTACTGGCTATAAGATTGGAATGAAAGTTTTTGGAGGATTTGGTGAGCTTGTTCAATTACCAGCCGAGTGGGTTTTGCCATTGCCAGAAAATTTATCATTGAAAGGTGCTATGTCACTTGGCACTGCTGGTCTAACAGCTGGTGCATGTATCAAAAAAATTATTGATGCTGGAATACCAAATAATTTGCCTATTATTGTTTCAGGTTCTACTGGTGGAGTTGGGTCTGTTGCAGTGAACTTACTCTCTAAATTAAATTATGATGTTCATGCAATTACTGGTAAGCCAGATGAAAAAAAAATATTAATAAAAATGGGTGCTAACGAGATTATTGATAGAGAAGAATATATGCAAGATCCAATTAAACCCTTGGATACAGGAATGTATGCTGGTGGTGTTGATACTGTTGGTGGGGATTTATTAGCTAAAATGCTATCAATGATAACAAATCATGGGGCTGTATCTTGTTGTGGAAATGTTGCTGGAATGAAATTCACTTCGTCTGTATTTCCTTTTATATTGAGAGGCATATCACTAATTGGAATTGATTCTGCTGAGTCACCATTAGCATTCAAACAGGATATATGGAATCTATTTGCAAATGATTGGTCACTTGATTTAGATGAATACACAAGAATTTTGTCGCTAAGCGAAATCGATAATGAAATATCTAGAATCCTTAAAGGCAAACAAGTTGGAAGAGTTGTTATAAAACATGAGGTTTAATTATGAATAAGGATGAATTTGAAAAATATTATGAATCAACTGAAGCAAATGAAGATAGTAAATCAGATGCTAATGTGATTTTAGTTTTGGTAATTGTAACTGTTATTGCAATGACCTATTGGGTAGCAGGACAGTAATAATTATTTAGGCCCCATTCTCATTGCGGAATCTAATCTGATTGTTTCGCCATTTAAATAAGTATTATTAATGATATGTTCAGCTAATTGAGCATATTCATTTGGATTACCAAATCTGTGTGGAAACTGAGTTTCTTTTAATAGGGCTTCTTTATTTTCATCTCTAGCAAGACTCATTAATGGTGTATCAAAAATACCAGGCGCTATAGTGCAAACTCTTATACTATGCCTGGCAAGATCTCTCGCTGCTGTTAGTGTCATTCCAATAACTCCTGCCTTAGAAGCCGCATAGGCAGATTGTCCAACTTGACCTTCATATCCAGCTATTGATGCAGTATTTATAATAACGCCCTTCTCACCGTTCTCATCTGGTTCGTTCTTGTCGATTAATTCAGAGCCAAGTCGCATCACATTAAATGTACCGACCAAATTTAGATCAATGATAAATTTAAAAATATCTAAAGGATGAGGGCCATTTTTTCCTAAAATTCTTCCACCATAACCAGTACCTGCACAGTTAACCACAAAATTAAGTTTTTTAAATGATTTTTTAATACCGTCGATTGCAGCTTTCACCGAATCTTCTTTCATTACATCCGTATTAAAATAAATAACATTATCTGCACCAAGTAAATCTATAACTTCAGCAGCCTTATCATCGTTAATATCTAAAATAACAGCCTTGGCTCCTTTTGAAACAAAATACTCAACTGTACCTCTTCCAAGGCCTGACGCACCACCAGTAACTAAAGCAACATTATTTTCTAGATTCATCTTAACTCCCTTAATTGTTATCTAGATTATAACTGTAACAAGTTAATTTAAAAGAAAATTAATTTTGGCATAACAATTGCATTAACAAAGTTGAATATAAATTATTTTTCATAAAAAGGAGAAAAAATGAAAAAATTATTTTTACTTGTAGGGCTTTTATCTCTACCAACTTTTGCTAGCGTTAGTGCTAATGTAAGTTTCGCTTCAGACTATATTTGGAGAGGAATGACTCAGACTGATGGACCAGCAATGTCAGGTGGTTTTGATTATGAAGCAGAAAGTGGATTTTATGCAGGTATCTGGGGTTCAAATGTTAACTTTAACGATGGCGCAGGTAGTGAATTAGATTACTATTTTGGATATGGTTTTGAGGTAAATGGAATAGGTGTTGATTTAGGATATGTAGCATTTGATTATCCTGAAAATAATACAGGATTAGATTTCGAAGAAGTTGTATTGGGATTATCAATGGGTGACTTAGGACTTACATTTGCACTTGGTCAAGATGGTGCTCCTGATTACACAGAAATTTCATATGCAATTGGTGCTGTAGGTGTTTCATATGGTGAATATGATGACTACGGTGATAATTTTGGTATTTCGTATGGTTTTGCATGTGGTTCATATGACTGCGGATTTGCCTATACAGATTTTTCAGACAAAGGATATGGTGCAGATGAAGATGCATTTGTATTCTCAGTATCTGCAAGTCTTTAATTTCTAGTACCCCCTATTATGAAATTAATTACTTCAATCATTAAGCCTTTCAAACTTCAAGAAGTGAGAGAGGCTTTGGTGGCAGCAGGAATCGAAGGTCTAACCATAACCGAAGTTAAAGGTTATGGAAGACAAAAAGGACACACAGAAATGTACAGAGGATCTGAATATTCTGTGGACACATTACCAAAAATAAAACTAGAAATTTTAGTTGATGATGATAAGGCTGATTTAGTTAAAGAAACTATAGTTACGACAGCTCAAACTGGAAAAATTGGTGATGGAAAATTATTTATAACATCTGTCGACGAAGTCGTCAGAATCAGAACTGGCGAGACTGGTTCTGAGGCAATATAAGGAGTAAAGAATGGAAATAGCATTTGCATTAGATACATTTTACGCTGTAATGTCCGGAGCTCTTGTCATGTTTATGGCAGCTGGTTTTACTATGCTTGAAGCGGGACTAGTTCAGAAAAAAGATGTATCAGAAATTGTAACTAAAAATATAGGTCTATATTCAATAGCTTGTATTATGTACTTAGTATGTGGCTTTATGGTTATGTATCCTGGTTCGGCTATTATTGAAGGTTATTTACCTACATTTAGCTTAGCTTCATTAGGACTATCAACCGCATTACCCAATGAAGAGATTGGAATGCCATATGGTATGGATTATTCACAACAAGCTGACTTCTTTTTCCAAGTAGTTTTTGTTGCTACAGCTATGTCAATTGTATCAGGAGCAGTTGCAGGTCGAATGAAGTTAATACCTTTCTTCTTATTTGCGATCGTTCTAACTGGAGTCATATACCCAATCCAAGGATATTGGAACTGGGGTGGTGGTTTCTTAAGCTCAATGGGATATTCTGATTATGCTGGCTCTGGGACTGTTCATCTGTGTGGTGCGGCAGCTGCCCTAGCTGTAGTATTAGTTTTGGGACCAAGAAATGGTAAATATGCTGAAGATGGAACATCTCTACCAATGCCAGGCTCAAATATACCAATGGCAGCATTAGGTGTGTGGATTCTTTGGTTAGGCTGGTTTGGATTTAATGGTGGTTCAGAACTAATTGTTAGTACTGAATCAAGCGCAATTGCAGTTAGTCAAGTATTTTTAAATACTAATATGGCAGCATCAGGCGGTGTTGTAGCTGCGATTCTAATGAGTCTAATATTAACGGGAAAAATGGATGTCACAATGGCGATGAATGGAGCTATTGCTGGTTTAGTAGCAATTACTGCAGGACCTAGCGCACCTTCTGCTGGAACAGCAGTGTTAATTGGTGCAGCCGGTGGTGTCTTAGTCTATTTCTCAATTTTATTCTTTGATAAAAAATTAAAAATTGATGATCCAGTTGGCGCTATTTCTGCTCATGGTATTGTTGGGATATTAGGTGTAATGGTAGTTCCACTAACATCTGATACTTCAATTGTTCATCAGCTTATTGGTGTTATTGCAATAGCAGGTTTTACCTTTGCTGCAAGCTTAATAACAATCTCTGTTATTAATAGTTTTATGCCAATTAGAGCTACTGACGAAGAGCAGTATGTTGGTCTAGATAGTTCTGAGATAGGAGTCGAAGCTTATCCAGAATTTTAAATTTATAGGTTAGGTACCTTATCTCCCCCCTATATAAATAGCCTAACCTGTAATACATTAAAGAGCCGCTATCCCCTAGCGGCTCTTTTTTTTGCACCAAAAAGTACCAGCTTTATATTTATATGTTCAAAATTATTCGTTTTATAAGCAATAAATTTGGCATATAAATTGCATGCTATAAATATATATATTTTTAAGGGAGATAAAATGTTTAAATCAATTTTGATTTTATGTGGTCTTATGGCTACTTCTGTTCAAGCAAGCGAACTAAATTCTGGTGATACCGCATGGATACTCACTGCAACCGCATTAGTATTATTTATGACCTTACCTGGGTTAGCTCTCTTCTATGGAGGTCTAGTTAGATCAAAGAATGTTCTATCAGTATTAATGCAATGTTTTGCTATTGCATGCTTAATTTCAGTTTGTTGGGTGGTTTATGGCTACAGCTTAGCCTTCAAAGGAGATGGCCAATTTATTGGTGATTTGAGTGCAATGTTTTTAAATGGAGTTGAAAGAGATTCCTTGTCTGGTACTTTACCAGAAACAGTTTTTATAACCTTTCAGATGACTTTTGCAATAATAACCCCTGCACTTGTAGTTGGAGCCTTTGCTGAAAGAATGAAATTTGGAGCAATGTGTGTATTTTCAGTTGCATGGTTTACATTCGTCTATCTTCCAGCCTGTCATATGGTTTGGGGTGGAGGATATTTAGGATCACTTGGTGTTATTGATTTTGCAGGCGGATTAGTTGTTCATGCCACTTGTGGTGTCGGCGCTCTTGTTGCTGCAGTGTATTTAGGTCAAAGGAATGGTTTTATGAAGACACCAATGCCTCCACATAATAGAACTATGGTTATGATAGGTGCGTCTATGCTTTGGGTTGGATGGTTTGGTTTTAATGCTGGAAGTGCAGTTGCTGCAGATGGATCTGCTGGCATGGCTATGCTTGTAACACATATTAGTGCATCGGTTGGTGCTTTAACCTGGATGGCTATCGAATGGATAAAATCAGGTAAAGCTACAATGATAGGAATAGCAACCGGTATGGTTGCTGGATTGGCTACCATTACTCCAGCATCTGGAACTGTTGGACCAGCAGGAGCATTATTAATTGGATTTATGGCAGGGATAATTTGTTTTTATGCTACTCAAGCTGTTAAGTCGTATTTAAAAATTGATGATTCCCTTGATGTTTTTCCAGTTCATGGAGTTGGAGGAATTTTAGGAATAGTAATGCTAGCTATTGTAGGTAGTCCTGATGGTTTCTTAGGTTCTGGTGCATCTGGTATATCAGAGGATGGCGTTATTGCACAATTACTCATACAGTTGCAGGGAGTATTTATTATCTGTGCTTATACGGCAGTCATAACCTATGTAATATTAAAAGTTTTAAATATATTTACAGAAGTTAGGGTCACCAATGAGCAAGAAGATATAGGCCTTGATATGAGTGAGCATAACGAACAAGGTTATAGTTTATAAAATAGAATTACTGTATTGATTTAAATAAAATGAATGCATATCGTCTTGTATGGTGTGCATTCTTTCTTTTAGATATTGCATAGCATTATCTATCTCTTCATTTGAAAAAGTATGATTAGGTGTTTCTATTCCCTGTATTAAGCAAGCCGCTATATTCGTAGAGTGTATTTTGTAAGATGATTTGATTTCTTTCGTTAATTCTAACGCGATATCATCATAACTATCTGATATAAACGTCATCTTGCTTCCAATTGAGAGATGTACATTGCCTTTTTGACCCCTAATACCATCAGCAATACTTAAAAGATCCTCCCTAGGTTCTTTTTGGTACTTACTATTTACTGATGTTAGATATAGCTCTCTTGTTTTCAATAAATCATTAGGATCTTTTTCATATGAAATAGTAACTGGAACAACATTAAGATTATTGAAGCATTCATCTATTCTTAATAACTTTCTCTTAGATAAATGTATCATTTTTAGGACTGCGGGATCAGTGAAGTCTATTCCATCTTTAGATCTTCCCTGTTTCTGTGCTATCCATACGGATTCATTCTTACTTAAAATAGAATTACAAATAAATTCAGAAGCAAGATTTAAACTTTTATAAATCTCTTTTTTTGATTTATCACTTCTATCAATTATGAAGCTCTTGTTTAATCGCATAAGATCAGATGCCCAACTCTCAGTCATTAAATTATTTCCTACTGCATTATTTGTGGTCTGGAAGCCATTTTGATGGAGTTTTAGATTTAGTAATGCTGAGTCCAAAGTAATATCTCTATGATTTGAAATAAAAAGATATCCTTTATTCTTATTTAAATTTTCAAGTCCTGAGACTGATAAGGTATTAATACTTTGAGTAACAACATTGGATACTATTGACTCAAAAAGATTCTGATATTCATGAATTGAATTAATATTTTTTGTTTTACGGTTTAAATAAAAAGAAATGATTCTTTCTTTAAAAGGGAGTAAAGATATTAAGCTGCTATCAAAAGAATCTATCAAAGCACTAATAACGTTAGCATTTGAGCAAAGATCTGATAGAACTTCTTGTACTTCGCTATCTTCGTATGGCCTTATGGAATCAAACTTATTCACAGATAGGTAATTATTAAAATGTTAGTTTCTTATATTTTACATTATTAGTGTATACAATATCCAAACATGAAACCTTATCTAGATTATCAAGGTATAGCTGTGTTAGCTCATAGAGGTGGCTCAATCGAATCACTTGAGAATACTATTGAATCATTTCATTACTCAAAATCTCTAGGTTGTGAATTTATTGAAACGGATGTTCAAGTCTCATCAGATGGAATACCTTATATTTTTCATGATGAAACACTTATAAGACTCTTAAATAGAGATGATGTGTTTAGCTCTCTTCATTCAAGCGAAATAGATAATCTTAAAATCTTTGATGAGCATTCTATACCGAAGCTTGAAACGGTTCTTAAAACATTTCCCAATATGAAGTTTCAAATTGATGTAAAAACAGACGAAGTAGCAATGCCTGCATTAGCAGTTATTCAAGAAAATAATGCTATGGATAGAGTTTGTATAGCAAGTTTTAATAGTAAGCGATTAGGTTTAGTAAATAATAATTATCCTGATATTTGTATATCAATGGGACCAAATGAGGTTGTTAAAATGCTTTTATCTAGTTTTGGTTTATACAAAAAAAGTATTTTGGGTAACTGTCTTCAAATTCCTATTTATGAGTATGGAATTAAACTGGTTACAAAAAGATTTGTTAAATTTATTCATAGCAAGGGTTTGAAGGTTTGTGTTTGGACAATCAACGATGAGAAAACTTTTAAATATCTAATAGATCTAGGAGTTGATGGAATTATTACTGACAAACCAAAGCTTTTATTTGAAGTCTTAGACTCAGCTACTAATCAATAAATTTAATAAGTACCCTTTTGGCTATTATATAGATAGGAATAATAATAGAGGTCGTTATAAGTATTTCAACTAAGGTTGAATAATCCATTAAGCTCCTGATAAATGGAGCTAAAACAAAGCCAGATATTGCACCTAAAATACTGTAAAAAATTATTGATTCTTTGCTAAACAATTTCATTTTTTACTCTAGTTAGTAGTAATCCACCAATAATAAATAAAACTGCAATAGGAAGTAGAGCTATTCTTACATTGCCATATAAGGTTAAAAGAGTTCCAACCATTAATGGTCCTAGTATCGCCCCTGCTCTTCCCATAACATTATAAAGACCAAAAAATTCACCAGCCTTCTCTTTCGGAATAAGCTTTCCAAACATTCCTCTAGAACTTCCTTGAATACCACCCTGAACAAAACCAACCCAAGCAGCTAACAAGTAAAACTCAAATGCACTTGATAGGGTTGTGCTGTATACAATGATACAAATATATGAAGCTATAGTGATATAAAGAACTAGCTTATCTCCATATTTGTTAGCTACATATCCCCATAAAAGAGTTGCAGGAAATGCTACAAACTGGACCAGTATTAAAGCTTGAATAATTGAACTGGTCTCTAAACCTAAGTTGAGTGCAAAAGTCGATGCTAAATATATAACAGTATGGGCACCATCAATGAACAAGAAAAATGCTATCAAGAATAAAAAAGCATTTTTGTATTGATAAACTGATTTCAGTGTATTAAAAATATTTTTAAATGAAGAACTAAAGACGCTAATTGAATGCTGTTCAGTCTTGGTTTCTTTGAAGTTTAAAAACAATGGTATTAAAAATAAAAGCCACCAAATTGAAACCATTAAGAAGGAAATTCGGATAGCTTCTGCCTGTGAAGCTAAACCAAAAGAGCTCGGATATATGCTCATTAAAGCATTCAGCAAAAATAATGCCCCTCCCCCAAAATATCCCCATGCATAACCCTGATTAGAAATAATGGAGAAATTATTAGGTGTAGTTATCTTTGTTAAAATTTTGTCATATGGGATTTGCGCAACACAAAAACAATAATTGGCAATTCCAAAAAAGATAAGAGCATAAAGCCAAGAACCAACATCAATAAAAAAAAGAGAGCCAACAAAAAGAGCTCCTATTATAGTAAAGATATTAAGTGCACTTTTAGTTGATCTATTGATATCTGTGTATGCACCAATAACTGGACCTGAAAGCAGTATTAACGTATTACAGATAACTAATGTCCAATTTAAGTATATAGATGCTTCAACTTTAGGCATCGTAGATGCCCAAAATTCAAGATAGAAAATTGGAAAGAATGCTGCAACCACAGTCGTAGCAAAGGCTGAATTACCTGCGTCGTAGGCAATCCATGATTTAACTGTTTTTGTAAAAGTTTTTTGTGAAGAGGTGTCCAAGATAGCTCACTTTAAGTTTATATTTTTTATTTTATATGGAATAACCTTGTAAATGACTATATTTTTGATATATTTTTTATAGGGAGGAGAGAATCATGAGTGATAGTCAAACTATTAAACTCGGTGGATACTTTGTAATGGGTATAGGTTCTATAGTATTTTTATTAGGACTTGTTGCTTATATCTATTATTAGCCAGGAGGCCAACTAAGAGATCTGCCGGATAGAAGATGCAAATGCAGGTGAAATACACTTTGACCTGCTTTAGCACCATTATTAATAACAATCCTAAATGTATTATCTAGATTTAATAAATCAGCCACCTTCCCTGCCACTAACATCAAATGGCCTAAAGTCGCCTTATCCTCTTCTAAACCATCTGATAACTTTGGAATAACTTTCTTTGGGATAATTAATAGGTGTGTAGGAGCTTGTGGTTGTATATCTTTTATAACAATCGAGAGCTCATCCTCATAAATTATATCTGCAGGAATCTCTCTGTTTATAATTTTTTCGAATAAAGTTAAAGACATTAATAAGAATTAAAAAGCTCTAAAGAATCTATAGCCAATATAAAAAATGGCAGCAGTCATAAGAATGGCTAGAAGAATAATAAGTAAATCTCTTAAGGTCTGCAAAAATCTACCCTGCTGCTTGGCTTTAACCAGCTGAATTAATAGATAAACTAAAGCTATGGTGCTTACAACTAATATAAAAATACTTAACATAATATTATCCCAGTACTGAACCTACTCCTGTTACTAAAAAACCTAATGCTAAGCCCCAACAAATACAAGCAATAACATCAGCCACATAAAATCTTACAATCTTTAGATCAGAAATACCAAGTAAAAATGGAACTATAGGTCTTATAGCGGGAATAAATCTTCCTAAAATTACAGTATACGATCCAGTTTTATCTAAAAATTTTTGAGCTCTAGCTATCGTTTTTTTTCTTTTAGCTACAACCTTTGTTGACATAATCTGAGGGCCAATGGTTTTTCCAAACATAAATCCAAGCATATCACCTGCATGCGCTCCAATAATCGCAACAGGAACAATAGCAGTTATTGGCATTAAATCTGTATTATAAATAAGGATACAGACTGAAAAAAGAATTGCGCTGGAGACTATAACTCCAGATAAAATAAATGATTCAAGGAAAGCAAAAAACAAAACAAATATCCACGCATATTCGGCATTAGCATTTAAATAGATTTCTATTTTTTCAAACATACATTAGTCAATTATTATCAATGTATGTATTTTACTTTATTTAAGCAGATAGCTTATAGTTTACATAAACATTTTTGGACAATTTAATGATAAGCGAATTCTTAATCAATGTACCTGATGAACAAATTTCTGATTTACATAACAGAATAAAGCATACGAGATGGCCTGATGAAATAAATGATCAATATTGGTCTCATGGAACAAAAAAGTCATTTCTTAAAGACCTTTCAAAATACTGGGTAGATGAATTTAATTGGAAAGATCAAGAAAAAAAGATTAACGATATAGGCAGTTTTAAATTTAAAACAA
>Ga0206677_10004863_pt1 | contig 10793 bp, 6 predicted proteins | sample M130m12015metaG_FD_155475 | JGI IMG/M metagenome (GOLD analysis project Ga0206677, IMG submission 155475) | Ammonia-oxidizing marine archaeal communities from Monterey Bay, California, United States - M1 30m 12015 | ecosystem: Environmental > Aquatic > Marine > Intertidal zone | place: USA... | reverse complement strand
TATGGTGTTAGTTATTCTGGAACTTTGAATGCTGTTTCTGGAGAAAACATTAATGATGTTTCTTCTAATGATTGTTTTGAACTCAGCGAAAACTTCGTGCCTGTAATTAAAGAACAAGTTATAGGTGTAGAAGAGCAATTGGTAGGTGATATTTCGATTTACCCAACAATAGTAGATAGTAAATTAACTATCTCTGGTGTTAATGGCTCATATAATCTTGTTATCTATAGTTCTGCTGGTCAACTGATTATGAACCAAAAAGTAACCACTGAAAATACTGTTATAGCGCTTCCAAATTTGGCTAAAGGTTTATATACTGGTAAAGTCATAACCAATGAAATAAGTACGGATTTTAGAATTATTAAGAAGTAAAAATATTCTTAGACATAGAACTATCATTGAAAAAGGGATAGTAAAACCGCCCAAGTTATTTGGGCGGTTTTCTTTTATAAAAACATTCTGGTAATTTCTATTACGAGCGTTGCAAAGCAATAAAAGTAAGCCTGTAAAATTCCATCTCTTCAGATCCATCTGCCGATGAGCAATAAGTGCTGGAGAATTTGGTTGAATATAATGACTGCTTGAAAGAGCAACTTGAACATTTAATCAGAAACATTTTGGTTTTTTCCTTGTTTAAGGTGGTTTTAATCATTTTTGTTACTCTTTCCCGAAAACTAAAGGAATCCTCCTAAGGGTTGTTCTATAAGAGAATAGGTCAGCAACTCCCGAGCAAAACTGTTCAATCCCTTTTTTGCCATAAAAAAACGGCACTTCTAAACCAGAAGCACCGCTATTAAATATATTTAAAAAAAGGTTCTAGTTCAGAACTTCTATTCTTAATACTGTTTCTGAACTCTCATCTTTAAGTTTTACAAAGTACTTTCCAGAAGACAATCCTGCAGTAGATACCGTTAGTTTATCTTCAGTAATAATCATTTTTTCGCTTTCAATAATTCTACCCAGTTGATCGTACATAATGAAAGCATAGTTCCCTATATCAGTTAATTCAATTATGAAATTCTCACCTTTAGAAACCGGATTTGGATATACCCTTAATTCCTCAAAGCTAAGCTCATTAACAACTAAAAATGTATCTAGTTGAATACTAAAATAATCTAACAAGCTCATTTCATTCATACTGTTCCCGTATAAATCTTCTGCATTAGAAACATCAATGTCGATATAAGCTAATGGAGTTAAATCACTTGAAACATCAAAATCAAATCTATAAGCGGATCCAAACCAACCTGTATTCTCCATATTAACAGTAATACTTGCAGAAGGATCTTCTACAGGGAAGTTCAAGGTAGGAATAACTTCAGTGTTTACTTCTTCATCAAATAACACCAAGACTTGGAAACCACTTGTTCCGCTATTATCTGTTGTTACATTGTAGGTATTAGCAGTAATAAACCCATCAGGGTTAATGTTGTCTAGAATTAACGCTTCCTCAGAATCCCATGGATTCATGGTGTTTCCAGCTAAATCCTGCGCAGACAGAACTCTAACCATCAACTCCTCTTCCTCATTTTCATCTGAGATATCGAATATAGAACGGTATTGTTGAGCAGTTATCCAATTTGAATTAATAGAGGCTGTAAGAGAAGCTGGGCTCTCAGGGTTAATTACAACTTCACCTGCTATGGTTTCATTCATCACTTCATCAAACAAGCTGTTAATGGTGAATTCATTCCCTGTTTCATCCTCATTTATGATATTCATGTTAAAGGTTACCTCAGTAGCAGTTGGTGCCTTAGTATCAATAGAGAATGCATCTGCAACAGGATAATCATCTCCAATATTTCCAGCATCATCCCTAAACCCTGTAATTAAAACGTCTATGTCAGATAGCTCTAAATCAGTGTCTGCTAAATCAAACACAAACTCATACTGATCTAATGGAATAAAATCACTTGCTCCAGCATTAATTGTTAATGCAGAAGAAGGATCCTCCATCGGGAATGAAATTTCAGGAAGATCTCCAGAAGTTAACAATTCATCATCAAACTGAATAGTTATTGAATACCCTTCTGCTATCGCATTTGATTCATTCGCTATTGCATTACTAAAAGTTAGGTTAGCAACAGTAGGCGCTTTTGTATCTAAGTATGTGCTCAGAACTATGTCTTCTACCACCACGGCATTTCCAGCTAAATCAGCCGCATCTGTTATGCTCACGGTCATATTATATAGCTCCTCATCAGCATCATTAATTATATAAGCTACACCAAATTGAGAGTCACTAATCCATTCGGGTTGTCCCATTAATAAGCTCAAACTACTAATAGTAGGGTCTTCATTAATGAAGGTAATTACTGGAGAAACTTCACTCATATCTTCTGAGAAGCTAGAAAGAAGGTTTATTCCAGTTCCTACGAGTAGCTCATTTATGTTATCTGCGAAGAATACACCAGAAACTGTAGGATTTTCAGTATCAATTACAAAAGCATCTCCCAACATGAATAACTGCTGTGCATCACCTTCGAAGTCTTGCCCTCCAGTTATCTCTGCTTGAATATCTAATGCAGTGAAATTATCATCTACTGTACTAAAGGTCCACATGTAAGAATTAAATGAAGTCCAAGCTCCAGATGTGAGAGTTAGTGTTCCGCTTAAATCTTCGGTAAAAGTTAACGTAGGCTCAGCAGCTTGATTCATTGGTAAGTTATACTGAACTTCTATAGTCAAATCTGTTCCTGCATAAGCGTCATTTATCAATTCTGTATTAATACTGCTAAGAATTACTCTAGGCTCTAACGGATTCGCAAGGTCAGTAACCATGTTGTAAACACTTGTACCAATTTTAGTCCCTATTTTCCTTCCAGGAATATCATCTACTGGTGGGTGAATTCCTCCAAAGATTCTGGAGAGACTGCACTGATCAGAAGCATCTTTATATGTAGCCCATTGTAATTCCATATCAACACTAGGTCCTGTTTCGAAAACTAAAAAATCATTTTGAGGAGCATGGAAAACTCCCATTCCGCCTGGGAAGTACTCGTCTCCAGTCATTAAACCTAACAAATCTGCTGCTGCTTTTGAATAAGTAGAATGTCCTGAAACATATCCTGCAAAAGGTGGAGAAACAAATGTCGGTCTCTGATAAGGCCACCAGTTCTCAGATAAAACCCAATCTACTCCTGCTAGTGTGCTATCCTGAACTCCATCGATTATATCTCCTGATAAATTTAGTTGGTCTAAATAATCTGGGCCTTTCCAAGCTTTTACTTTCATTTTATTTAAGTGCTCTTCACTAACTCCAACTAAAGGATCCCCTACCTCTACCAATTCAATGTAACCAGGTATTAAAGGCAATCCTTCAGGGTCATAACTAGGTAAGGTAGCATCAGAGCTCTGTCCGTGATCTCCCATGTACCTGATAGCTGAAATAGGCCTTACATAATCATACCATCCTTTTATCCCCCAGGCAGCTATAGCACAATCATGCATGGCTCCTCCAAGGGCAAAATAAGTTTTCACATCCCATTGAAGTGCGTCTAATTCATCGCCTTGTCCGTTCCACTTTTTTTCAAGTTCTGGATTATCACTTACATAATTTAGTATAGTATACCAATGACCAGGAGGAGTCTCTGAATCTGGGCCATCTGCCCAAAATTCTGCCAATACTCTACCATAGTCCCCTAATGGAACCATTTGTGACTCATATGGAATTCCAGTAGAAGGGTTTATATCGTGTCCTTCAGAAGAATCTAATCCATCAAAATAATTGTAGAACTCTGATAAATCCTCTATGCTTCCCGTTTCAGGATATTCTCCTGCATTTCCAATTCCGTTTGGAGAAGCGTCTATCATTATTCCATTAGTATGGTCTAATAGTGATGACCAAACTGACACCATTGCGTGGTTCCATTTGTAGTCATCTGTAATTCCATTCTCAAACCCAGAGTCATCCATGTAGGCTGGAGGTCCTGGGTCACAGTATACTTGATAAAAATTTTCATCTCTAGAAAAAGTTGTTTTATCATCTTCACCTAAACTGAAAGGCACTACATTGCCCCACTCCGGCCCTAAAAAATCTGGTGTGCTAATAGGTAGTGGATTTCCTAATTGATCGATAGCCACTAAAAGCGTTAAAGGCTGCCATCTGTTTGGGTCTAGCATCTCCGGGTTTCCTGGAAAATTAGTGACCAAAGCATTATCGTCATGAATAGATTCATAATACTGGTTATCATATCCATCATCTTCGAAAGAACCATCTTGAATACCAAACGCTATAATCTCAGATGCTATGTAATTTCCAAGTGCAGCTGGGCCCCCGTTTTCGTAATCGATAGAAGTAACATCAGTCGCATATCCCAATTCATTCATAAAATTATCAAATGCTGCTAAGACAGCTATCTCATTTGTGCTAGGCAAATTTTCGTACCTATGAGATAAAATTCTATAAGCGGCATATGATATGGCTTCTTCTCTAGCGGCTTTTATTTCTTCTGGTGTTTCAGGGATAGCCACACCATTAAAAGGAATAAAGTTTCCTCCCACGGTATTTCCTAAAAAATAAGGCTGAGAGATTAGATCATATGCAGCCCATGCATCGTACATACCAGCGCTAGTGTGCCATAAGTTTCTGGCAGTAATAGTGGGTCGAGCAAAGTCGTTTCGAATTCCATATAAATTTAGCTCATTCCACTCTCTAGCAACACTATGTTCTTGAGCGTTAGATTTTAAGGAGAAGAACGTTATCACAAGAAAAATAATTTTTATAAATTTTTTCATTTTTGATTCAATCTTTGATAAACAAAGATAAGTGAGGATTATCATGAAACCATCATTTAGATCATTTTGCAGAGTTTGTCCTACATAGAACCTTCCATAAAATGTACGCACTTGAGATGCACTTTTGAGTTACAAAAAAGAGTAAGTTTGTATGTTTAATTCCATTTAGGCTCCAATGAGTGACGCTATAAAGCATGAGTGCGGCCTTGCACTCTTAAGGTTGAAAAAACCTCTCCAATATTACCGGGAAAAGTACGGAACAGCATTTTACGGACTAAACAAAATGTATTTATTGATGGAAAAGCAGCACAATCGTGGTCAAGATGGTGCTGGTTTAGCAAACATTAAGTTAGATGTTCCTGCCGGAAAGAGATATATAAGTAGGGTGCGTAGCAATGAAAAAGCCCCGATAAAAGATGTTTTTGAAAAGGTGAATGCTCGTTTCCTAGATTTAACCTCTGAAGAACTCAAGGATTCTGAGTGGCTTAAAGAAAACTTTGGCTTCACAGGTGAGCTATTCCTAGGTCACCTGCGTTACGGTACTTTTGGAAAAAACAGCGTAGAAAGCTGCCACCCCTTCCTCAGACAAAATAACTGGAAGACACGTAACCTAGTAGTAGCAGGAAACTTCAACTTAACGAATGTAGATGAGCTGTTTGGTATTTTAACTGAACTCGGTCAACATCCGAAGGAAAAAACAGACACTGTTACGGTAATGGAAAAAATTGGTCATTTTCTAGATGAGGAAAATGAAGCCCTTTTTAGGCTTTACAAGAGTCAGGGATATCAGAACAATCAAATTACAGAAAAAATAAGTCAGAATATTAATATTCAAAGTATATTGCAACGCTCAGCAGCTGACTGGGATGGTGGATACGCTATGGCTGGGCTATTAGGTCATGGAGATGCGTTTGTTCTTAGAGATCCTTCTGGAATAAGACCCACTTATTACTATGAAGATGATGAAGTCGTGGTGGTGACAAGTGAGAGGCCTGCAATTCAAACTGCATTTAATGTAAGTATAGAAGAAATCCAAGAACTTACTCCTGGACACGCTATCATCATTAAGAAGAACGGCACTGTTCACATTTCAGAAGTTCGAGAGCCCCTGGATAGAAAAGCCTGCTCATTCGAGCGGATCTATTTTTCTAGAGGAAGTGATAAGGACATCTATTCGGAGAGAAAAGATTTAGGAAGGAGGGTTGTTCCCCAAATATTAGAAGCCATCGATTTCGATTTACGAAACTCAGTCTTCTCATTTATTCCTAATACTGCTGAAACATCCTTTTTAGGTATGGTCAAAGGTTTAGAATCTTATCTAGACGAAATTAAACTTCAAAAAATCAAAGAACTTCCAGCTGGAAGTACTGATAAAGATTTAATGAATATACTGGAGATTAAACCTAGAGTAGAGAAGTTAGCGATTAAAGACGCTAAACTCAGAACGTTTATTACTCAAGATGTGGGCAGAGACGAATTGGTAGAGCACGTCTATGACATTACATATGGCACGTGTGTTCCTAATAAGGATAACATAGTCGTAATAGATGACTCTATCGTTAGAGGGACTACTTTAAAGAAAAGCATTCTGAGAATGCTAGCTAGGCTTAATCCAAAAGAAATAGTCGTTGTAAGCTCCGCTCCTCAAATCAGATATCCAGACTGCTACGGAATAGATATGGCAAAGCTTGGCGATTTTATTGCTTTTCAGGCTGCTGTCTCCTTACTAAAAGACCAAGGAAAAGAAGAGATTCTTCAAAGCGTTTATAAAAAGTGTAAGGATCAAGAAGGAATGCCTAAAGAGCAGGTTAAAAACTACGTAAAAGAGATATATGCTCCTTTTACTGATGATCAGATTAGTGCTAAAATCTCTCAGTTATTAAAACCTGCTGACGTCCTGCCAAAAGTGAATATCATTTACCAAACTGTAGAAAAACTGCACGAGGCTTGTCCTGAAAATTTAGGAGATTGGTATTTTACTGGTAACTACCCTACTCCTGGAGGAAATAAAGTAGTGAACAAAGCATTCATCAATTTTATAGAAGGTATAGACGAAAGAGCGTATTAAAACTCCGGAGAAAAAGCGGTTTTATCAAGTCTGACTCTTAAGTCTTTTCGCTCACCATGAAATAACATTAACGTCTCTTCATCTAATGGGTCAGCAGCAGGTAAATCTTGGCTTAGATGATTTACTTGTGCTCCATTTTTCCAAAACCTAAAACAAACATGTGGGCCAGTAGCTAATCCAGTGCTACCAATATAACCTATGACATCACCTTGTTTTACGTGTTCACCAACTTTTACAGCTCTTTTGCTCATGTGCAGATACTGTGTTTCATAGGTGGAGTTATGTTTTAGTTTAACATATTTCCCGTTTCCTCCAGTGTAGGAAGATTTGGTTACTACTCCATCTGCTACGGCTATTATCGGTGTCCCGTGTGGTGCAGCATAGTCTGTGCCTAAATGAGGTATAATACGTTTCTTAATAGGGTGTCTTCTTCTCTTGTTGAACTTGCTACTTATTCGGCTGAATTCTACTGGAGACTTAAGGAACATGCTTTCAAGTGGTTTTCCAACCTCATCATAATAGCCTCCATTAAAGAGATACGCATGAAACTCTCTTCCGCTGTTAGTTAGAATAGCTGCTTTCACGTTTCCTGTTCCTATTAATTCTCCGTCACATACTTTTTCCTCATAAAGCACTCTGAATTCATCTCCTGGCTGAACTCTTGTAAAATCTATTTGCCATGCGAACACGCCAGCAAGTTCTATAGCCATAGAAGAGGTCATTCCAGATTCCTCTACTGCTTCATAAAGAGAGCTTACGATAACCCCAGAACCACATTTTTCATTTATTTCTACTGGTTTTTCATACCTGTATACTTTCGTCCCTTTTTTAGCCAAGTCAAAAACCACAAAGTTTGTAATGTTCTGCTTGTAGATAAAATAATCTACACCTTGGTTTTCTTTATTTTTTAGCACGAAGTAGGGTTGCTTAGATCTGATTTTAGTCACATCAAAAACTCCTTTGGATTTTTCTACTAAATCTATCACCGTTTTATAAGCTACACCATAACCCTGAAGTATGGTGCTCAGAAATGAATTGTTCGGGATTTTACCTTCTTCTACCTCGTAGTCACAAGCCTCTATATTGCACACCATGTTCTGACAAATAGGTGCCTCCATAGCTATCGGTTCTTGACATACAGATGTGTCTTCTCCTGTCTTATTAGTGTTTAAAACCAATAAGGCTACTCCTACTATAAATGAAGCTCCTAGAGCCAGTGTTAGTGCTTTTTTCATGCGATTACTTCGATTTTCCTTTTACTATACGTAAAATAAAGTGTATTTAGTTCGTTTTGTGTAATATTTCTTCTACCCATGCTTTCCCCCAATCTTCTTTTTCTTGAATATTCCATATTTCAGGAAAAAAGATTCTTTTCTGGAATCTAGGTGGTAGGTATTTCTGCCAGTTAGTTCCGCCTGTAGCAGCTATATCCATTGGATTCTTTTGTAAATACTTCACAGCAGATTTATAATGACTTAGTGGCCAATTTACATTTGCGTTTACGTCTAGCCACTTAAGTTGGTTAACCAAGTCTAGATCTGTCTTTTCTTTTTCTGGCAAAGAAGTGTAACAATGCAGAATATTTGCTTTGTAACACCTTTCTGCCGTGCCCAATAGAGATTCCGTGTATTTTTCTTCAAACTGCTTTAACGTGAGTGTTTTCTTCCCAGAAGATAGTTCCGTAGCCCCTTTCTTCCAATAGATGTCTTCATACATCTTCAAGAGGTCATTTTCAGAATAATCTGACGCGTAGTTTTCTCTACTTTCCGCCTGCACCAGGTTTCTAAAATTCGTGCTATAGATTTCTATGAGGCGGTATTGTGCGCTTTGGAACCCACTGGCTGGTAATAAAGACATCCTAAATTTTAGAAACTGTTCACGTTCCATCCCATTTACCATAATCTCGAAGCTTGCAGTCAATGCTTGGAAATAACTGTTAACTCTTTTCAGTCTTGTGGTCATAAACTTTCCTGTAAGCGCTTTATGACTTACTATCTGCTCCATTTCATGCAGCGTGAGTTTAAAGTAAAGCTCTGTAATCTGATGGTACATAATGAAAATCTCTTCATCAGGGAATGAGGTAAGTGGCGTCTGAAGGGATAGCAAGGTGTCTAGATGAATGTAATCCCAGTAAGTCAAATAGTCTGCATACAGTAACCCATCTAAATAAGACTCTAAATCCTGGCCCATAGCAGCATACTTCTGTTGTAGCAAAAGCACTTTCTTTACTATGTCTTCTTTAAGTTCCATGGAGCTAGGATTCGATGGGCAAATTAAAAATTAGTTCTTCAATGCCCAAGGAGAATCCTAGCCTTTAAAATTAGTTTTGAACCTAGGTTATCAACACAAAAAAACCCGCTCTAAAAAGTGCGGGGTTTTACTATTTATGAAGAGAGGTATTACTTCACCTTGGAAATTTTATGTGCTAGTCCTGCATAATCAGTTAGTTCCATTTTTATACTCCCGAACAGAATCTTCGTCTTAGCTAAAAGCGGAATTTTATTGTCATCATCAGAGATCCATACATTCAAGTCATTTTCATCTTTCCAGATTCTTCCTTCTTGAACTACAGGTACGAATTTCATGGCTTTGAATTTTCCGTCTCTTATCTTAATGGTTTCTCTTCCTTGAAATTTAATCCTAAGGTTGAATAATTCATCGTCTACGAATGTTGGGATTTCAAACACATCTCCTTTTTGAATACAATTGAAGTCGAATGTTCGGGCGTAATAGAAGGCCGAGATCATATCTTGAACTCCCATAGGAACCTCATGTGTTTCGTCTTTTTGAGTAGAAACCTCTCCAGCTCCATGATCAAAAGTATAGTCCTGGCTAATCGTATATCCGCCTTCGTCAACTCTTCTTTTAAAATACCACGGGAATACTCCTTTTTTATCTATATACGTTTCATATTTATCTCTGACTTTAAAAAATAGATCAAACGCTCCTAAACTTTTTCCGGTTCCTACTGCGTAATAAGCATCTCTATTTTCGAAGGTATATGGGCTGTCCTTAATTTCTAATACAGCTTTACCTGCGTCTATAATTCCATAATGAACTTTATAGGTGAGTTTTTCTCCTGGTTTAAATGCTGAGTTAGTTCTTTCTGGCAGACTACTGTGCGTAGCAATGTCTATGGGGACTAGTCCAAAAGCTGAGCTTATGGCTGCGGTTAATATGGCGATTAATATGATGGCTTTTTTTTTCATGCTTTGAACTAAACAAAGCTTATGCCAAAATTATTTCAGTATCGTGTACATCAATATAATTTGAAAATTTATCAAGCAAAAAATATTTAGACAGTAGCAATGCATTTTAACTCAATAGCTATAGGGGTTGGAAGAGAATTGATTTCTACAGTTGTTCTGCACGGTTGGTTGTCTTTAAAATACTCCGCATAAATTTTATTGAAGGTGTGGAAGTCTCTTTTCATGTTCACTAAAAACACTGTTACATCTACTAATTGATCCCAACCGCTGCCGGAAGAGTCAAGTACTTTCTTTACGTTATTAAATACTGAATGCACCTGTGCTTCAAAATCAAACTCGAGTTGATTTCCATTGTGGTCTAATTTTAAACCAGGGACTCCTGAGTCATTTTTATCAGACCCTGCAGTTCTAGGGCCTACACCAGAAAGAAATAAGAGGTCCCCTACTTTTCTGGCATGTGGATATGCTCCTACAGCCTTAGGAGCCTCGTTGCTATTTATAATTGACATTTAATGTGTTTTTGAGGTTTTTAACTACTTCCGTTTATAAAGTCAGAAGATGTACTACAAATATCACTAATCCTTTCCCGTAAATTTAACAGTGAATGAATAATTTGATCATGAAAAAAGTTACAAAGTGGTTTGTAGACTTTCAAATTTGGTTTGATTCTAGTTTTGGCTGGTTTTTTACTAATGGTATGAAGGTCGAGTAATTGAAGTTTTATTTCTGGAAGTCTATATTCTTGATTTATTAAATCAGGTTCATGGCTATGTTTTACA
>Ga0206677_10004862_pt1 | contig 10793 bp, 18 predicted proteins | sample M130m12015metaG_FD_155475 | JGI IMG/M metagenome (GOLD analysis project Ga0206677, IMG submission 155475) | Ammonia-oxidizing marine archaeal communities from Monterey Bay, California, United States - M1 30m 12015 | ecosystem: Environmental > Aquatic > Marine > Intertidal zone | place: USA... | reverse complement strand
CGTGCTGTTTGAGCATTTGTTCGATCTGTTCGTGTTTGTCCGTGGGGGCGGTGTCGATGCCGACGACGATGAGGTCTTCGTTTTCGAGCACCAGGCTGACGACCGCCATTTGGCTGGTGCCGCCCCCGTTGGGGTCGAACGCCATGAACACGTACTCCGGCGAGAACGTGATGTCTACCGGTGTCTCCGTCATGAAGGCGTGCACCTTGCTGGATTCAAACAGCGACGTGGCGTCGTCGGTGATGGACCCCATGGATTCTCTCTGCATGAGGTCGCCCTGGTCTTTGTAGAGGGCTCTGACCATGTCCAGTTTGGCGGCGGACTTCCACGGTGGGATGAGATCTTGGTTGTGCGTGCAGGAGGCTCCCTTGTTGGCGGCTTTGCACTTGTCGCAGACCAGCGAGACGCTGATGGTTCGGAAAAAATTTTCTCCGGTCTGGTCTTTGAGTTCGAACATTTCCGAGTAGAAGTTGAGTTTGTCTTGGGGGGTGGAGATGGCGATGAGGGCGGTGGTGGACATTTCCAACAGAGGCACGACGATTTCAAAGAACACCTGCAGGTCGAGAAAGGCGGCTTCCTCCAAGTAGAGGACGTCTCCACCGACCCCGCGCAGGGTTTTGGCGCACGCGGGGTAGGAGAACACTTTGCGTTTGTCGAACGGCGAGTCCCCCTGCAGGATGAACTCCTCCTGGTTGCACTTGACGATGCGATCCGCCCAGGGTGTTTGTTTGACGAGGTCTCGAATGAGTTCCAGCAGTTTCTGGCTGGCTCTGCGTCCCGTGGAGAAGATGGACTGGGTGGAGTTGGGGACACACATGGCGTAGGCGGCGACGAACATGGACACGGCGGTGGTCTTGCCGAACCGTCTGGGGGTCATGCAGAGCACGGACTGCCGCAGGTCCTCCCAGTTGTTGACGCGCATGATTTTTTCCATGTCGACGTCCGGGTCGTCTTTGTAGAGGTGCAGGCACACCGACTGCAGAAAGGTTTCGTGGAACTGCCGTTGCATTTTGGAGCGTTCGAGTCCGAACTGGTTCAGTTTTTTCCGAATGTCCATGATGCGGGCGTCGCCCTTGTAGGACCGATGCACCGGTTTTGCCGCGCCGTACAGCCGAGGCATGCTCATGTCCAACTCCTCCAATTTTTTGTTCTGGTAGAATTCGTAGGCGCCCGTCAGGTAGCGTCGGTACGAGATGGGTTGCATGTTGCAGGAACGGGCGGAGTGGTATATACCCCGGGAGCACCGATTTGTTTTTTGATGGGTATAAATAGTGATCGAGTCCAGAACAAATGCGTGTACTTTTCCCAGTGACATTTGCTCTTGCACTGTACTCGGCAGAAGCTGACAACATTGACATCATGGTAATGGACATCCCTACAGGTGCACCATGTCTGTCTGGGGAAGTGTACAATGCAAGCAACAGTCCACCGTGCACAGAGCTACCGCACAATCCTGGTTTCAAGGCGTTTGGGTTTGACATTGACGGTAAAAAACCCTGCTACATTACGTGTGACACCCCAGTGCCCGTGTGTTACAAACCTTGGTCACACATGATACAATGGGCAACAATGGAGGCTTCTATTGAAGCGGCGTGTCAAGAAGGCGGTTGCACCGTCATGGCAGCAAAGGGGACAAATAAAATTATCCAATCTACTACCACCACAACCAAAACATCAGACACGTGCGCTATGTTTGATAGCCCGGGTCACAGACCCCATGCATGTGCTGATCCGGTGTTTACGGACCCCGGTACGGACCCCAGTTCTGAATGTTGGTCAATGCCCGAGTCCTCCGGGTCCTCCGGGTCCTCCGGGTCTGTCGGGTCTTGGGGTCTCCTTCAGTTCTGTGCAATCGGTGCAATGTTGGTGGGCATGTTTTAAAATCATTCGAGTGCTCGCAGCCTCCACAGTCCCTCGGCGAGCCCGCACTCCATGCAATACCCGCCTCGGAACACTACTTCGGCGGTGACTTGTGGGTTGTTGGTGATGACGTGAATGCCCGTCATGTCCCACTGCAAGTAATCCACTTCGTCGGTGACCATGATGACCAATCCGGAAGCGTAGGTCTGGACGACCGACCACGGTGTGTTGATTCCGGCAATCCACACCCTCTGACCATTCCATTCCGAGAGTTTGACGGTTTTTTCTTTCCCTTGCAAGACGATCATTTTTTAAAGGATTGTGGTGGGTTTAAGTAATATGGCGATGGTGGACCCGGTGCCCCGTGCAAATGAACGTGAACGCTCTGCTTTTTTACGGGTTTGGCGTTGGATGTGTGTTTTTCTGGTACTACGTATGGGTGTACGCGGAGTGGGTGTATAACCATGCGGTGCCGGTAGTAAGAAGATGGACGGGCGCATGCAACGAGCGGTCATGGAGGAGGATGTGCCTTACATAATCAGTATCTACGTCAATATTTTAAACAGAATCGGCAAATGGGTGCCCGCGAGTGCCCGACAACGGTTGAAGGACCAGTTCGACGTGGAATTTTTTGCCCAGTTGTTGAGGCATCGCCAATTCGATTGGAAATCACTGCACGGGCTCACCAACACCACGTTTCAGTGGATCCACGACTTACAGATGCCCGTACGCGATACTTCTACGGAGGAGGCTCGTCAGCGGGTGCTGGCGGTCGTGTCGTTTGCGGAGGCGGTGGAGACGTACGTGCAGGAGGTAGACAAGACACTGACGTTGATGGAGAAGGACATGAGCGAATTCATACAAAACAAAGATCATCCCGTAGTACAACACATGTTGAAAAACATGTTGAAACTAAATAAAAAATAACTTTATTAAAACCTGAAATTGGTTTCCGTAACCTTAGTTTCCTTGGTTTCCTTGTTTTCCTTAATTATTACGGGTTGCCTGTCATTAGGAGCAAAATAATCATTGTCGTCAAAGACGCTCATGTCCAGTGGATGGACCAGCTCGAGCACACTGTTGCCTCTAAGTTCCATTCCATGGTATATGTCAATCTTGCAATTTCCAGAAATAGTTGTAGGTCCGGCTAGTCGGATTGTCGCATTCCCGCTCACGTCTATTCCACTCCCCATGCAGTCTTTCACCGTTAAGTTTGTACATGTGACATAAATACGCTCGGCATCCTCGGCATCCTCTGGACCTTCAATGACCACTCCGTCGTTCAGACAATTGCGTACAATCACGTTTTCCATGGCAAAGGACGATTTACTGCGGACACCGTACAGTGGACCGGTGATGGTCAGGTGTTTAAGCACGGTGCCGGACACATCGGGATCAATGTTGATGCTGCCTTTAATTTCGGTATTGGACCCTGCAATGATCATTGGTGATGTTATGTTGATGTCTCGATCATACGGAAGATCGTAGACCCCTGGAAGCAGTTTAACTGTGGGTATTTCTGGGCGACTGGAAGGATTGTATTGGTTGTAGATGTAGTACTCCTTTGCCACTAGAAGTGCTTCGAACAACGTATCTGCATTTGCATAAAATGTACCATTTGTTGAAAGAATGTATGTGTATTGAATGTTTTTTTCCACAGAGACCCCAAAGTGTTTGTCCGTGAAGAAAAGGTTCTGAATTGATTGTTTGTCGAGAAATGGAATCAAATGACGTATGGCGTCTTCATACAAGGACTTATGTTGTTTTTGTTTTTTGTTAGTTGACATATTTTTTCTCCGGCGGACGACTATTTATACGCTCAAATCGTTTGAAAAAAAATGTCAGATATGGCGAGTGTTGTGATCCCAGTGGATATCCCAGTGGACACGGGCACGATGTCGGGTACCATTCCACTGGACAGTAATTTTGCGTTGATCTTGTCCGATACGAACAAGACGTTGTGGGGTTTGTACAAGCAGCAGGTGGCGTCGTTTTGGACGGTGGAGGAAGTGGATTTGGAGCAAGATTTAAAGGATTGGAGTCTGCTGACCGCGAACGAACAGACGTTTATAAAATCGGTGTTGAGTTTTTTTGCTATTTCGGACGGGATTGTGAACGCCAACTTGTTGGAAAATTTTGCGTCCGAAGTAAAGGACAAGTCTTCTCAGTATTTTTACGGGTTTCAAATTGCGATGGAGAACATTCATGCCGAGATGTACAGTTTGTTGATCGATACGTACGTCAGTGACGGTGACGAGAAGTCTAAATTGTTTAACGGCATTGCGACCAACCCCAGCATTGCTCGGAAAGCCGAGTGGTGTTTGAAGTACACCGACGCTTCTTTGCCGTTTCAGGAGCGTTTGGTGGCGTTTGCCGTGGTGGAGGGTGTATTTTTCAGTGCCAGTTTTTGCAGTATTTTTTGGTTGAAGAAGCGTGGTCTGATGCCGGGGTTATCGTTTTCGAACGAACTGATCAGTCGTGACGAGGGGTTGCACACCAAGTTTGCCTGTGCTCGGTACGCCATGGGTCCTCCTTTGAAGGACGACACGGTGCACGCCATCATAAACGACGCCGTGGCGGTGGAATCTTTTTTCGTGCGCAATTCTTTGCAGAGTGGGTTGATAGGAATGAACGCTGACTTGATGGTGCAGTACGTGATGTTTGTGGCGGATTTTTTGTGCGTGCAGTTGGGGTGCCCCAAGATTTACGACGTGCGGAACCCGTTTGATTGGATGAACGTGATTAGCATGGACGGCAAGACCAATTTTTTCGAGCGCAGAGTATCCGAGTACGCCAAAGCCGGTGTGGGTGTGAGCAGAGCCGACCAGGTGTTCAAACTGGACGCCGAGTTTTAAAGCCGTGAATATGGACGAGTGTAGCATCTGTAGATACCAAATCCTACCGACAGGAGTGCAAAACTAATGTAGACCATAATTGCACTGCTATACACTTTAATCGACGCCAATCCACACATAGTAACTGTACACACAATGCTTTTGACTGCGGTATCTTTGTCCATGTAGATCCAAGACAGTGTAATTCCTATCACGGCACAAATGAAATGACCGTACGGGACATAATTTGGCATATTTCTATCCATACAATTGTATATCCAGTTGTTGCAATACCACGAAACTCCGGCACTGTTTGACCAGAGTACAAGCAATACTGTGATCTCCGACCATCCTGTAAATTGATCTGCAGTCAACGCACACACGAATCTTTTAAAACGCTCTTTTTGACAATTCGCACAACATTTTGTAAAACAGCATTTTGAAAATATGTGTGAAGATATTGGAGTGAAGCGGTCAGCAACAATTGCACCCAATGCACATCCTAAAATAGCATTGCCCATATCTAGTATAGTGACATTGCATACAGATTCGTATTCTGGCGAATTAGCCATTTCACCAAAAAATACGTACGAGTCAAATATTTCAATCAGCAGTGCCTCAAAAATTTCAAAAAAACAAGCTGCAGAGAATGTAAGCCAAAAAGCCTTCCATCCACCACCCACCAAAATAAATAAATAAAATGGAAGGATCAAATGACTGACAACATGAAAACCATGCCAATCGTCGGTGATGCATTCAAACATTTGATGGAATTGCACTATGCTTAAATATGTCAGAGTACCTATTTATCTGTGGTCGTCGGTGTAAATGTGGTTGTTGGTTTGGGCAATCGTGTTGGTGTTGGTGCACGTTCAGTTCATGCACTGCCGTGCCATCACGGTCACTGCTTTGAAGATATTGGAGACCTCGGTGATCGTGTTGTTGATGCGTTTGTGGTCGGAGATGCCCGAGCACATTGAGTTACTGTGGAACACTACGAACGATTTGGTGAAGGAGCGCTTCGAACTGTAAAGTGTAATATGGCGAGAATTGCAGACTTTGTATGTGACCCGGAAATGGTACATGGAAGGTCTTATTCGAAATCGTCTGATCAACGTTTCGGATCGTATCGAATTTACGTTCAAACGGTACAAAATAAGTGGCAGAGTCGGTCACGGTGGTCATATAGGAGACACCGTCATCGTCAATCCTGGTGGAGAGGTCAACAGATCATTGGTAAACCACATGTTTCCGTCTCTGACATCGTGGTCCGAGGCTTGTTTGCGGGAAGGTTTGTTGGAAGAAAACATGCGGTACGCAAGTTGGAAAAGAGTGATACACGTGCCCTCGCAGCGAAATTTGCAAAGCTTGCGGTCCGAGTACAACGTCAGTGTCAAAGCGGTGCAGGCGTCCAGGCAGGATTTGTTCAGCGAGATCAACCGTTTGCATCGGCGAGTCAAGGAAATGACTCGGGTGCCCGTCGAAGTGCCGAGTACTCTGGAGGCGGACCAGTTGTTGGTGGACAGTGCCGCCATCGAATTTTTCAAAAAATGGAATGGAACTTGTTTGGGACGTACCTGTCTCCCACAGACTGGTGGAATTTCCGACTGACGTGCAAGACCCTGGTACCGGAGAGATGGACGTGGAACGTGCTGTGGACCGGTCCATCGGTGCCCGATGCGTACGTGGCGTCTCGGTTTGTAACTGCGTTGACCGTGCATCCGGTCTGTGACGTTGTGAGGAGCATCACTAATTTTCAAACATTGCGGATGGCTTTTGTGGTAATGAAGTGGTTGGGGTACAACGTAGCAGACGTAGCACGTAGATGCGATATAAAAAGTTTAATAATTTGGAGATTGATTTTTTAGAACCTATTTAGAACCTATTTAAACCCGTCCGGATACATCATAAATGTCAAAATATAATGGAGTGTACAAAAACAAGGGCAGGTTCTACGCAACAATAGTTGTTAATTACGATCGGATAGACCTTGAACCATTTGGTGGTGTATGCAGCCGTGAAATCAAAGGGTTGGTTTCGGGAGTTGAAAGTAATACTTAATTACCCATGACATCAAAATATCTGACATCGATAAAGCCGTACGTGTTTTTGAAGACTTAAAACGTGCGGAGATGAGAAAACAGAAAGAACAGAAAGAACAGAAAGAACAGAACGAAAAAACAGCGAGGCTGCTAGGATTAAATAAAAAACAAGTACAGTCAACGAAAGATTTAAGTGTGTGGATGTATAATCTACGTTTTTAAGTTACCCAATTCGGTATGTACGGTTCTCCCACAGGGTTTTTAAGCAGAAGGAGCTGATGCTCCATCTGTCTAATTTGAGCCGATTGACCAGCCATTATTTTGTAACACATTTGCTGGTGCTCTCTCAGTTCCTGCATGGACTGTTTCATCCGCTCCAGCTCCTGCACGATCTGTGGTTCGTGCGGTACTTGTGGTTCGTGCGGTACTTGTGGTACGTGTGGTTCGTGCGTGCGTTGTCTTTTGGGGTTAATGTGTGTTTCGTACTCCAGGGGTCTTTTTCTGGAGCTCCACAGTGCTATTTTTTTGTGCGGTTGTGTATTTAAAAAATGGTGCGGTCTTTTAGTCGCCATGTTTGACCACATTGTACTTCTTATTAATACGCCATAATACATCGTCGCATATGACGGCGGTGTCCTGTGCCGGCAGATTTAACTGATTGATGACCGAGTGTACGGTGTGTAACATTTCTGCTCCGTGCCACATCAACATGGAAGCGCCCGCCGTCATTACTTTGATTTCTAGTTCTTCCACCGAACATATGCCGCTGTTGATCAACGATGTTTCACAGGAATGTCCAACCCCTTTGATGTTTTGGAGAGAGGTCAGTGTCATTGGGTAGGCATGCGTCGTGTGCCGCAACGGTCCCATGCACAACAAGATTTGTTTCAGCGCCTGCGCATCCGGCAACGCTCGATGCTGTTGTGCCATCGCACCGTGCATGTAGTGTTGAAACACACATTCGAGTTTGTAGTTGGATAATTTTACATGTTGGCGTAAAATCAGTAACGAGTCCAAGAACAGCACATTGGGGTATGGCAGACCGCACTTGTCGAACGCTTTCTTCAACACCTCTATGTCGCTCTTGAAACAGTTGTGCGAGACCATTATTCTGTACCGCGATATCCACTGGCAAAACATTTGCAATCCCTTGGTGAGTGTCACGGCGTTTGATTCTAAAAATTTGTGGGTGAGAGGAAAGCAACCTTCGTGGGGTTCCGGTATGATCCCGATGCACGGATCCACTACGACGTTGAACGACTCCTGCGTTGAGAGTGCGGTGGCTCCGATCTCCCACAGTGCACACGACTCCGGGTCATTGATGTCGCCCACAAATTCCAAATCGAACACAACCACATGTGGTAGCAGTGTGGACCACGTATGGTATTCTATTTTGGTCGCCATTTTATTGCACACGAAATTGATGTGGATACATCGCCATAATTCCAGATTTGTTGTACTTTGTAAAGTCTACCTCGCCCCCCTCGACAATGTTTTGCACCAGATCTGGAACTTTGCGATGCGGCACCACCGTGCTGTGTTCTAACCCCAATACCTTGCACAGTTTAAAAGATGTCCAGCGGTGTGGCAGGTCACACACCATCCTGGCAAATATCTGTTCGTGGTAGTCGAACTGCAATTCGCGGTACTGGTTTAACATCTCTTCCGCCGATCCAAAAAAAACCGGCTGGCGTCGATACAGTGTCAAGCACACCACACCGAGCGACCACACGTCACACCTGACGTCGGTCATGCCGCCGGTGAGCAATTCGACGGGACGCCACGGCAGGGTGACCATGTCTGGTGTTTGGCATTGGGTCGTGTACGGCAACGTGCGGGAGAGACCGAAATCTATAATTTTAAACGTGTCGCCCACCTTGACAATGTTTGACGGTGTGATGTCACGATGGACAATGCCTCGGGCGTGCAAAAATGCCAACCCTTTGAGAATATCCCACAAAACATGCTGTGCGGACGAGTCGTACGCCAACGGTTCTCCGACTTCAAACACACCGCACCAACAGTAGTTTTGCCAATTGGAACTGAAACGACGGATCAAGTTGGGGTGGTCAAATCCGCCGCAAAACTCCTCTCTGACTGCCGCGTAGAAAAACGCCTCGTCGTGCGTAAACTGTCTTTTGACCGCGTAGTCTTTGCCTTTGTGGGAGACGAGCATCACGTTGCCGTAGGTGCCGTTGCCCAGGGTTTCACCGATTGTGAGACACAATGCTTTTGCCAGACTCATCGTGCGGAAATATTTTCACTATAAATACTCGCCATAATTACACTAAAATGCAAATCGTTTCAAAAGTATTGTTTGTGGCGGGGGTGGTGACACATATCTTCGTGCTGGGTCAGTCCGGATTTGAGTTGTCGTGGGGAGCACTCGATGCGTCGAGCACCGATCGGTGCAGTCAGTTTAGGTCGTTGATGACCCTGGCGTTTGTTTTTGCATGTTTGGTGGTGGGGTTGGTGGCGTACCCCACTGTCATGAACAGGTACAGTGGTACGTGTAAGTATCACCAGAGCAAGTGGGGAAAAAGGGTAAAGGAGTTGTTCGTACTGATCACCATCTATCTTCAAGCCGCGTCGACGTTCCAATCAAATACATTGGACACTTGCGGGGTTGAAAATACATTTTGGGTGCTGATGGCTGGGTTGTTAACATTGAGTGGGTTTTGGGTGTATTTGTTTGAGGACACGTACGACGGAGTGACCGGCATACCTATATAACACAACTATTTTTATTGTACACTATGTCGTTTTTATTAAACAAAGAATTTTTTGATAGGCTCGAAGTCACATCGACACCCAATACAGAACTGTCACCCTTTGCGGACTGGATGCACGGCACGCACGGCACGAGGGACAAATCCACACAGACCGATCCTCTTATTGAAACGTTGCTGGGTCGCCTCGTCCTTGCCCACTGCCCCGACCCGGAGGTGGTCACCGACTACGTGGATCACGTCAACACTTCGAAAGAGCTTGTTCGACTGTTAAAACAGGACAGCCCACCTGAACAGCCGATTCGTAATGGACCGTCTCGTTCAAATGCATGACCTTCTTGTACATCTCTTCAATGTGTGGCATCGGTGCTAGTTTGTAAGCCTGGCTGATGTGAGACAGTTTGTCTTTGAAGTCGCTTCGACCTGCCTGGGTGTAATGGTACTCCGCCAACGTCCTGTGTTCAAACTCTACGTTTGCCGTCGGTTTCCACAGTTTGTTGGACATTTCTGCCAACTGGTACGCTATGCGAATCACTTGGTGGTTTTGTTTGAAAGAATGCACGTTGTAACAGTACAGGCTTCGAGCGAAGAACAACTTGCTCAACTGGTACTCCACCTGCAGCTCGGACATGCTGTAGACAAACGGCGTGCGTTCCCACCGCATGGATATCATTTGTTTGCAGATCCCCAAAGCGTTGGTCAAAATGTCTTTGGTTTCTTTGAACTGTTTGTTTAGATGTGTTTGTTGTGCTTGGAGCATCAACTTGTCGTACACGTTCGACATTGCTCGGTACTCTTCAAATTTCCAACAGCTCGAGTTGATCCCGTGCCACTCGAACAGCGGTGTTTTTTTTAAGGGGGTGTGTCGTATCAGCCCCATCATCGTTTGCAATTTGTCGAGGTAGTTTTGACTGGATTCGACACTGTCCGCTTCTTTCCGCCGCGCCTCCGACAACTCGATGCATAGTGGGGTATGTCCTGGAATAAACTTTTCAAACAGCATTTTTTGTAAGTCCACCGTGCTAACTAATAGGACAATAATCGGAATCTTCTTTGTGTTCTTCGGGGGGAGGTGTCGATTGTTTTTGTTTGGAAAGAGCACGAACTTGGCGCTGCAATATTCTGACAATGTTTTCCAATTTTTCTACTCGGACCACCAACGACTGTTCGGGAAAAAAGGACATTTATGCATCGGGTGGTCGGGTTTATACCTGCACTGTTGAAGTCGGAACAGATGTTTTTTTTTAGGTCAGTTGGATTTGACGATGTTGCGACAGCGTGCGATGTAGTAAAACGAGTACGAACCGCATGCACATTTATGGTTGGTC
>Ga0206677_10004855_pt1 | contig 10807 bp, 19 predicted proteins | sample M130m12015metaG_FD_155475 | JGI IMG/M metagenome (GOLD analysis project Ga0206677, IMG submission 155475) | Ammonia-oxidizing marine archaeal communities from Monterey Bay, California, United States - M1 30m 12015 | ecosystem: Environmental > Aquatic > Marine > Intertidal zone | place: USA... | reverse complement strand
TGGTCAACGTGGGACTGGGCACTGGTAACGAGCAACAGAAGCTCATGGCGCTGCAGCAGGCGATGATGGCTCAGGAGAAGATCATCTCCCAGTTCGGTCTAATGAACGGCATCGTGGGCCCCAAGGAGGTCACCAACACCGTGGCCGACATGCTACGCCTAGCGGGCGTACAGAACGCTGACCGCTACTTCCAGCCCGTGGACGATGCCAAGGCCCAGCAGATGATGCAGATGGCGCAGCAGGCACAGCAACAGCAACCAGACCCCAACGCCGGGTTAGTCCAAGCCGAGCAGGTCAAGGCACAGGCGCAGATTCAGATAGCTCAGGCCGAGATGCAGCAGAAGCAGCAATTCAAGATGGCCGAAATGCAACAGAAGCAGCAGGACGACATGCAACAGCTACAGGCACGATTCGCCGAGGACGCTATGGACCGAGACCTCGAGAGGGACAAGCTCGACGCCAAGATAGCACTGGACGCTGCGGCACTAGATAACAAGGCGATGTTCGACGAGGCATCGCTATACGCAAAAATCAACGCGCCAAGGATGGGGCAGTAAATGAATAAAAAAGACTTAGCAGATCGAGTCAAAACTCTTAGAGAAGACGAGATCCTAATCTATGTACTAAGCGGTATTCAGGAAGATGCCGCCACGATCTTCAAGAACCCACACTCCACCTCGGAGAAGGTTCTCGAAGCCCACCAAGCCATTCAGGCCGTGGGTTATTTGGAAAGTGCGTTCGACGCCATAACGGCAGACGCGAAACTCGACAGGGAGAGTTAAAAAATGAGTGAACAGGAATTAGTTGATACCGGGCCAGAATCAGGATCACCAGCCCGCGACGATCTTGGACAATTAACGGACGAGGCGTTACTTGAGCAGATGTATGAGCGAGAGGAGCCTAGCCCTGTCGATGAAGAGGGGTCAGAAACCGTAGCAGAAGGGGAGTATGACGAAGAGGAGGAGGAGGCTGATACCACCCTCAGTGAGGACGATCAGTCGGACGATTCCGAAGAAGTAGAGGAAGATGACGAAGACGTAGAATACGCAGACGATGATTCCGGTAAGGAGCCACAGACTTTCGCCGTCAAGATTGATGGTAAGGAAGTTACGGTAGACCTAGAGGAGTTAAAGAGAGGCTATTCAGGTCAGAGTTTCATCAACCAGAGCATGCAGAAGGTGGCTCACCACCGAAAGGAAACTGAGCAGCTCTTTGCACAGCTCTCACACGAGCGCGGGCAGATACAGCAAGCCTTCCAGATGTTGCAATCTGGGGCACTGTCAGCACCGCCAGTGGCACCCGATGAGGCGCTATTTAACAGCGACCCTCTTGGCTACATGGAGCAGAAGCTAGCCTACGATCAGCAGGCTAACGAGTACCAGCATAAGCTCAACTACTTGCAGCAGCAAGTTCAAGAAAATCAGGAAGTGCAGACTCACGCAAAGCAGGTCTACCTCGCAAGAGAGGCCGAATTGTTGCAGGGCTATGCCCCTGAGTTGTTTGACGAGAGCACGGGTCAAGGTGCGAAAGAAAACCTCGTGGCTACAGCGGCCGAGGCTTATGGCTTCGCACCCGAAGAGCTAGCGATGTTGATGGACCACCGACACGTCCGCGTCCTTATGGATGCAGTGAAGTACAACAACTTGAACAGCGCATCTGGTAAGAAAAAGGTTGAGCAGAAGGTCAAGAACGGGGTCGTGCGCGGTAAGAAGCGCAAGGTCAGCGCCGCACAGGCGTCACGAAAGAAGATGAAGCAGAAGCTCAGAGAGTCTGGAAGTATCGAAGACGCGATGGGCTTAATTCTTGAGTAAATAACTTTTCTTTAAAAATTTTAGGAGATACAACAATGGCTACAATTGGTACTTCATACGGCGGAGATTTGAACCGCCCCGGCTACACCGACGAGGGTGGCATCACTGGTATCCGTGAGGACCTGTCAGACATCATTACTGACATCAGCCCCACAGAGACGCCGTTCTACACCAAGTGTGGGAAGACGACTACCAGCAACACCTACACCGAGTGGCAGACAAGCGAGCTTCGTGACGCAGCAGTAACGGGTCACGTTGAGGGAGCTGACACGTTGTCTGGTTTCAACCCAACAGTACGGGTCGGCAACTACACGATGATCCAGAAGGAAGGCTTTAAGGTCTCTGGCACTGCTGAGAAGCTGTCACTGGCTGGCCGTAACAAAGAGTACGCCTACCAAGCACTGCAGGCCGGTAAGGCACTGAAGCGTGACCTCGAGATGGCCCTTTTGGGTACTCAGTCTCGTGACGCTGGCTCTACCACCAAGGCTCGCATGTTGTGTGGCGTGGGCGGCTGGATCACTACCAACACGGTAGGTGACGCGACCTTCCCAACTGCTGCAGACGGCTCTGGCGGTTTCGCTGCCGGCTCTGGTGCTGCCTTCACGCAGGCTGACTTTGACAGCCTCTTGGAAGCTATCTGGAACGCAGGCGGAGAGCCAGACCGTATCTACCTCGCGTCTGACTTGATGGCTGCTGCAGTAGCGGTGCTCGAGGGCAACAACAACCAGCGCAACCAAGTGTCACCAGACAAGGTTAATAACAACCTCGTTCGGTACCAGACGCCTTGGGGCACTGTGACGTTTGTTCCTGACCGCTTCATGCCTGCTGGATCTATCTACGTTGTAGATTCTAGCAAGTGGAAGGTCTCAACCCTTCGCGGTTGGAAGCAAGAGAAGCTGGCCAAGACTGGCGACTCTGTCCACGGTCAAATCGTTGGTGAGCACACTCTGGTTTCTCTCAACGAGAAGGCAAGCGGGCACATGGCCTCTTACACTGCCTCAGCAGCCGCTGGCGGCGAGTAAGTAGGAACACGATAGCCCTCCTCCGGGAGGGCTTTTTCATACCTATCAGGGAAGATAAATGAAGATTGCAGGGACACTAGAAATTCAGGACGACGGTTCACTACTTCACATCGAGAAGTTTTCGGACAGTCACGCGTTTAGCGAGGCGGAGCACGCTAGAGCGGCAAGAAAGCACAAGGGCGGCAAGCTGCTGGACTTTGTGAGTTACGAGTGCGAGCCACAGTACAGCTACCCACCGTGGCTGGAGCAGATGTGGTCGCAGAAGTGGGGCATAAGGCTGGACGACCCGGCCATAGAAGACGTGGTTCAGATAGAGCTTAATTCTGGCGAATATGAAAAGTTTAGGATTTAACTTATGGGTTTATTGACCGCAGGTAGGAGTTTAAAAGAGCTAATCGAGATGGGCTTCCCGGACTCGGTCGCCCAGAAAATATTTGATGGCGATCTGCCTATGGACGAGGCCAGCAGGGTCGCTAGACGAGAGGAGCAGATGACCCCTGACCAGCTATACCGAGGCCACTCTGCTGACAGGCCGCCAAGAAGCGATGAGGATATGTTCCTGTCTAACTCGCCAAGGACGGCTCAGACCTATGCCGACAATCGTGGGGATGTCTGGGATGAGGCCAGCGGAGACTACGTTAAGAGGGAAGGCGCGGTGACGCCACTAAGGACTAACGCCAATAACTTATTGGAGGTAGATGTTTACGGGAATGAGTACACATACCCACATGTGAACGTGCCCGGATACGGCATGGCAATGGGTAGTGACGAGATAGCAAACGCGGTAAAGCAGGGTAACGGTCGCACCGGGGGAGGGCTACAGGGCACGAAGTTCGAGGACATGATGGATGATTACAACGGATATGGTGAGCCCTCTGACGTTTACAATATCCTTGGCTCCTATCCCGACGTAAAGATCCGCCACGCAGAAAATGCCGCATTCGATCCCGATTACAGCGGGCCTAATATCATGGGCCTTACAGAGAACGCGGGTAACGCAGCGCAGAATTCCCTGAGCGTGGCCCTGAGCAATACCAGCAGCATAGAAGAGACTATGGGGCGAGCTGCGACAGAGGGCCTGCTAGGCTTGGGAGTAAGCCCTGAGAGGGCTGAGTTTTGGGGTCCGATAGCAGCCATCGCGCCACAGTTTTTGCCGGGCGTCGGCGCAGGTGTTGGAATAGACAACACTGTTAGGGCGATCAACGAGGGTAACTACGGGGAGGCTGCGTTTGAGGCTGGGCTTACGGTACTGGGAGAGGTGCCTATATTTGGCGACCTAGCAGCAAAGGGCCTTAAATCGGTATTGGGAAGAGGCGGAGATGCCGCTGAGGAGCTGCCAAGTGGGTTGCTTGGAATTACCGGCAAGAAGGTGCAAACCAGAAAGGTTGGCGAGGAGATCCCGACAGAGGTTTATGACCCGCTGAAGGTAAAAGATGGAGGCGAGGTTTCTCCCTATTCGCAGAATCCGGTGCTGGCAAATATTGACCTTGATGGACCGCGTCCAGATAACATCGCGGCGAGTCAATGGAAGAAGAAGCAGCGTCAGATGGAGGACCCGGTTATCCGGGCGCGGGAAGAGGCTAGGCCGGGAGGTGGTATGGCCGTGGGCACGGACAATTTAGAGGCCACGGAAATCTCCTATGAGGATCTGGCGAGAGAGGGGACGCCACTGACTTGGCTGCCTGCTGATGGCACGATGGTTGGTGAAGTTAATCAGATAGGCGGCAGGAAGATAAAACCTGTCGCGGTCAACGGTGGACCGCTGCACGCAGATAAGTACAACGCTTGGATGAGTATGAGAGGTGCGGCTGCAGGCAAGCAGGGCCACGCTCAGAAAATCCTGAGTGATACCGGCGAGTCGCCAATGTACATGCACCTCAACATGGGTAACGAGGGCTCTAACTTCTCACACATGCCGTCCGAGATTTGGACTAACTATGTCGATGAGTATCCGATGCACGGTGAGGGCTGGGATGCGCTGAACGCTAGAATGAGCAAGCTCCCAGACAAGGATGATACAAAAGGAGTTAGTGTAGACTGGCTCGAGGCCGGGCCAGATTCGCCTGAAGGGCTGAGAGGATTCCTGCTGCCTCACTACGGTGCAGAGGCTGCTGAGAGCACGCTGGGTAATCGCAGAAAGATATTTATGGATACGGTCGCCAAGGCTGGGGTGCAGGACGCTGGCGGGCCGATAGTTAACGATATCTATAGCGGGCTACTCGAGCCCGGTCTGCTAGGAAAGCAGGGCATGGCTGGATTCAGAGGCATGAAGGCGGTCGATGCAGACCCCGGTGGGCTGCTGAGTAACCTTGATCGACACCCGTCCTACGACACAATAATACCGGGTAACGGTACCTATAAATTTAAGGAGGGAATTGTGCCGGCTGATGTAATGTTCCCTGATGCGTTTAACCATCCATCGCGGGTTAATAAACGGCCTGACAGAAGGTTCAGGTCAGTGCAGACTAACGGAACCGAGTATCAGAAACCGGATCAGCAGTGGCTTGATGGGATTATGGGGTATCTGGACTCTTTGCATCAATAAACTGCTTGGCTTCCTCTAGGGTCTCAAGGCCCTCAAAGCCTCCCCCCGGCAGAAATACAGCATAGTAATCTTCAACCTCGTTGTAGACTATCTCATAGCCTTTGTAGCTGTGCTTTTCCATGACAACTCCTTGAGTGTTCCCGAGATTGTTCCCGAGATTTGGGTCGGCTACTCTCGACACGCCACGTCCTTGTGGCTTACTATATATGGCTCCGTCTGCTGGGCTCGAACCAGCGACCCGCTGATTAACAGCCACCGGGTCACAGCCCTGAGAGCTATGTAGTACGTCGATTTCACCGTAAACTTGTTCCCGAGAATCAAAAAAAAGGCCCATATTCTGGGCCATTCTTGCTTTTTGTTCCCGGAGGATTAAAACTCATATCTCTTTAGCTATTTCGTCAAATTGTTCTTGGCATTCGCGTTTATCGTATGCAGTAGTTCCTTCGATGTAATGCAATTCCTCAACGCCATCCTCATCGACATCAATGACGTAAGCTCGCCACACGCGGGGCGCTCCCTCTAGCTCAAAGTCGATCTCACTTTCGATGGTGTATCTCATTATTTCAGCACCTCCATTTGCTTGCTAATATGCTTGGGGATGGTGGCGCCACCGTCAAGCTCGAAGGCGCCGAGCGGGTATGCCCACTGTCGGTCAAGCAGCCCGTTGTCCTCGCAGATAAGGTCGCGCACCAGCTCAATGTCTGATCCGTCATTATTGCGGTAGTCCTCAAGCGCAGCGGCTAAGGTGTCATGCTCGCTGGCGTCTATGATGTCGCCGTCGGCGTCCATGTGCAGGACGCGCCACTCCCAGCTAATGTATTCACCCTTCTTCATATCCATCTCCCTATCCAATGAAGACAGTCTACGCTGAGTAAATAACTTCGTCAAGCGGTAATTTTACCTAGTGGCCGGTATCTCCTGCAGGGTACGCACATAAACCTTACGCATCTTGGGGTCCCGGTGGCCTCCGTGGTTGGTCTCGTGGTCGGATATACCCTTGGCCTTGAGGTCGTGGAAGCTGAACGGCTCAATACCCTCAGATCTCATCTTGCCCTGTAGGCGCCTCCACGCGCTCCTAAAGGCGCTCTCACCGTACTGGTAGCATATATGCGTATTACCACTAACGTCGCTTACAGCGGCTCTGAGGCGCTCTGAGAGCATCGTAAGCTCTCCCTCGGACCCTTTTGACCGCACGAGACGCACATGGCTCTCTGTCACGTCCTCGGTGGTCAGTGATAGCACCTCGCCGAGCCTAGCCCGGAGCAAATAAGCCAGCTCCATCATCTGGGATATAGGTGGCGGCGCCATCCTTAGCACCGTCTCAAATTCGTCATCCGTGACGTATCTCTCCCGGGGGGCCTCCCGATTGAGCTTCACACCTATACACGGGTTGTCAGGCACCTCGTAACGCTCTAGCGTCCAGTTCCACGCAGACTTGAGCACCGCTATCTGGCGGTTCGCTGCGACTGGGCTGGGATAGGCGTCTAGGTAGCTCCTGACGGTCTGTTTCTTGACTTGCGTTAGCTTTGCGTCACCAAACTTAATGTTGCCCACAGGGGCTCCTATGAGCTTCTCGATGGCCTTTGAGTAGTCCTTCTGCGACTTAGGCGACAGCTCCTTGAACCGCTCACTATCGCGGTACAGGTTGAGCAGCCATCCCACCGTATCCTTTGGCCCACTGGTCAACTCCTCGTAAGCCTTCCAGACCTCGCTCATGGTGGCGTCTGGTGTGGCTAGGAACACTGTCGGCCCCCACTTGATCTTGCCTAGTACGCGCCCTAGATAGGGCTTGTATCGATAGCCGTACTTGTCACTCAAACAGTATGGTGGCAGCTTGCTTTTCGCCATCGAGATCCTCGCTCAGAAAGTCACTGGTTGTCCGGGGCTTTCCGTCCCCGCCAATGACGTATCTTATGCGATGTTCCCGAAGCCACGCAATCACCTTACTAGAATGCTTGTAGCCTGACAGCTCCTGAAGGGCATCAAAGGGCACTACAGGCACGCGACAGCTCCAGTATGTTGTAGGTGATTACAAATGCCACGGTTGCGCCGATGATTACTAGGCCCACTGTGTTAAGTGGTCGCCATACTCTTTTAGTCATAAATCCTCCGAAATAAAAAAGGCCCCGAAGGGCCTTGTAGGCTTAGTGGTTGGTTAGAACGGAATGTCACCACCCGTAACTGATGCCGGTGCTGCCGGTGCTGCAGCTTGCTGGCGGTCCTCGTCAAGGTCGTACAGGTTTAACCAGCCGTTAAAGTCTGGGCCGACTGGCATGGCGTCGATCTTGATGCACACGCTTTTGTCTTCCCTGACAAACGCACGCCCGACAGTGAAGTAGCGATTCTTCTCGTTACCCTGTGAGTCGGTGTACTTACCTGTGCTTGCTACTACCTTCTTAAATTGCTTCATGCGGCACTCCTTGTCGCTTTGATAAATTCCTGCTGCTCGCCAGTGAGGCGGCCCCAGACTGCTTGTCTCTCGTAGGTGGAGAGTTCACCGATCACCTCGCCCAGCAGCACGGTGTCTTGCGACTCGTGGGCTGACTCGATGCTTGCTGCACACTCATCTAAGAAGTCATTCGCCAGCTTCAGCGTGGCACGATGCGCCTTCTTAAATTCGACCTTGGCTCCGGGCTCCGCGCCATTGAAAAGATCAACCTGATCCTTCTCTGACAGCGTCCCCAGAAATTGATGCAACCCCATGCCGTCACCGGCAGTAATAAAGCCCTGCGCCTTATCAAACAAAGTCTCACTAATCAGGTGCTTGACCTTGCCCAAATAAAGCGAAAGGCCGCAGCCGTGCATCGCGATGCACTTAACTAGACATCGCATGTTCGCGTCCGACACGTCTCTAGACGATGGATTCAGGATGCTCTTGTTGCGGTTATCCATGACCGGGAGCCGCATAACGTGAGTGAGGCCCTCAACCGTGACCCCAACCTCGACCATCATGCTGCCGTCAGGGAACGTCTGAGTCTCACCGAAGTAGTAACTGCTGTCCGGGTATTCCTCACATAACGTAGCCCATGCTACCGACCAGCTTAAAAAGTCGAGCTGACCTTTTCTCTCGATGCCCTCCGATACATCTTTTCTACTTAGCTTTATAAAGCGGTTCTCTTCTTTCATTTAGCCTCCCTGCTGATGCTCAAGAATCAACCTCCGTAAGTACCACTCAGTTTTTTTCAAGTCTTGCAGCGCCGAACCCTTAAATTGGTGGCGATGTAAATACTTGTGGATATTGCCAAGCAGGTAGTCTTTAACTCCGCTGCCTAACTGCTGCGCGATGTAGTCGATGGCCTCAACCTCACCAACCCGGTAGTGGTCTGGCTTATTAACCGGGTCAGGCACATAGGGCACCTCTTTGGGCGCCCGGTTGTCGTAGAAGCGACTGGTCACCGCGTCGTACTCCTCTGGCTTTGCATCAATACTCATACATCCACCTCGAACAGATCGTTGTCCTCTTCAACGTCGTAGTGGTCAGCGAAGAACGTCACCACCGACATGTACGGGTAGTCGTCTTCGTCGGTCTCTACCGCGTCACAGTAGCCAGCGTCCAGTGCTGACTGCTTACTCTTGAAATACAGTGTCGCGTTATATCTCATCGCCTTCCTCCTTTGGCACGGTGTCTTCCCAGTGGTATGTCATGCCTATGTATAGACCTAACGGAATCCAGATGGGCGCCGTCAGGATCATAAGAGCCCAAGAGACCGCTCTGTAAAACTCATCCTCAAAGGTCCTAACGCTCATTCGCCGTACTCCTGTAAGTAGACTCTATTCCACGCGTCCTCTTTATCATCATCGCCCTCAATCAGGTCTAGGATTACCTGCTGCAAATCTGAAAGCAGAGCACGATGCCGCTCTATCTCGACCGCTACGTCGCCAAGTGCCAGATCAATACTCATCCGATTGCCTCCATCCGCTCTTCTGCCACGGCAGCAAGCTCGTGGTATTCCTCTTCCAGCTTCTTCCACGCCTCGTGATACCTCGTGCAGTCGATCACGTTGCGCCCGCACAATTCACGGATCAGCGCCATAGGGATATCCTCCACAAGCCCGGCATCCATGATTAGCTGTTGCAGCTCCTCCCGCTGCAGGTCATCCGCATAACTGCTATCGAATCCCATGCGACCTCCTTCTCAGCTTCTTGCCGAGGTTCATATACTCGACGTGCGGCACGCCATCGATCACTACACCGCACGAGATAATTGGCTTCTTTGCAAAATGCTTGCCGTAAGCAAAGGCCATGTGCTCGTGGTTAACGCCGCAGCCGACAGCCATGCCCCAGACCAGCTCCTGATCCGTAGCTGTGGCTGAAATGCCTGCGTTGCTATGGTTGTGCCCCGACACCGTGCAGCGCATACGCTGCTCTGCGTCCTTGCGAAAGCCGTTAACGCCCCCGGAGGTTTCGCCGTGGTGGTAAAGCACGTCGTCAATCTCGACGCTGTCAACTACCTTCCACGGCATCCCAAACAGCTCCTCAATTGGCCGCATAAATATCGCCGGCTCCATGCCTAGCTTGCGGATCTGCCGGGCCGGGATGCGGTCGTGGTTACCCATGATTAGCGTTGCGTCCGGAAAAGCCTCATACCAATCCTGAGCCCGCTCGAAGGCTGACTCATACTCACCAAGCACGTTGTGCAGTAGCGGCTCGCTGTCGTGAAACGATAGGCTGTGATTGTCAACAAAGTCTCCGATGTGGATGACGTTATTCACACCCCAGTTCTCAAACGTCTCCAGACAGAAATCAAGGTAACCGTCCAGCTCGTAGGGCAGGTGGGTGTCACCTATGATGCCGACCCTGCTGCCGCCGGGAGCCATGAGGTTCTTGCCGCGCCTGCCTTGGTCTGCTCGTTTCTGTACCTGCTGCAACCTCTCCCTTAAAGAGCTGTCATCGATGCCCAGCTTCCTCGCTGCAGCACGCCTACTCATGCCCTCGATGTAGACAAGGGTGACGGCTTCTTCTTGCTTTAACGTGTTGCAGAATTCCAGCAGGTCGTTACCGTCTAACGTATCCGTATACTTCGAGGTCATATTCCCTTCCTTGGTCTTTAAGCTCGAGTTGCTCGCTAAGGCGTTCTGACTCTGCCTTGTAGTGAGCTGAGATTGCTTTGATGTTGTTTCGGGCGTACTGGCCCCGGGACTTACAGGCTTCCCTTTCAAGAAGCGCGTTAAGATTCGCGTCAGTCTCGTCTCGTCCATGAATACCTCCAAATTGCTCGCGCCAAAGCTGAGTGTGCGAGGTAGGAAAACCCTCTAAGTAATTGTGACAATAGGCACATAGCGACAGTGCATTCTTCGGGTCATAACGGACTGACCAGTGGCCACGAGAAATGTAGTGACTGCACTGCAAGCCCTGCGGCCTATCGGTGTAGTCCTTCTCGCATCGCTGGCACTTCCACTCCGCTGCCTTACGAATACAATCACTAAAAT
>Ga0206677_10004839_pt1 | contig 10832 bp, 19 predicted proteins | sample M130m12015metaG_FD_155475 | JGI IMG/M metagenome (GOLD analysis project Ga0206677, IMG submission 155475) | Ammonia-oxidizing marine archaeal communities from Monterey Bay, California, United States - M1 30m 12015 | ecosystem: Environmental > Aquatic > Marine > Intertidal zone | place: USA... | reverse complement strand
CTATCTAATAATACTGCTTGTGTTACCCTACCAGCATATCCAGTTTGTATTTGGGGTTGCATGGACCCCTGTGCTGAAAACTATAACCCTGACGCAACTTGTGATAATGAGAATTGTGAATATCCAGATCCTATTGTCGATACAGTTTATATTGAACTGCCAGGAGATACAGTCTTTATTGAGACGATTGATACGGTCTACGTAGAATTACCACAAGATACCATTACGATAATTGAATATGTGCAGATTACTGACACTCTAGAAATCGAAGTCATTGAGTACATTTATCTAACTGATACTATTGTTGAAGTGCAATTCATTGATTGTAATACTGGTCTACCATGTGAAGATGAACCACCTGGTAATCCTACCGATGACGATTGTTGGCCATGGGCTGTTTATATTCCAAACACATTTACGCCTAACAATGATGGATGGAATGATGCCTGGAAGATTATCCTAGATCTAGGCTGTTGGGTTGATATTGAATTTAGAATCTATAATCGTTGGGGCGGATTGGTCTTCGAGGGTTATGGTGATAATTATGAGTCATATCCCTATTGGGATGGTAGTATGCAGGGTGGACCATCCTATGTCGCCGATGGAATCTACGTTTATACATTTACAGCAAGGAGGTGGAACTCTCCTCAAGTCCATCAGAAAAATGGACATATAACTATATTTAGATAACTATGAAAAAACTATTTACATTTTTATGCTGCGTAGCCTTAGCTGGCTGTGCTAACTATTCAGAAATTAAATCTCCACGCTACTTTAATACTGACGTGGATATTCTGGATTACTTTGCAAATCCTTATGGTACAACGTGGACTATGAGAGCAAAACCTGGTGAGACAATGAGATTAGTGTTTAATTATGAGATAATTGATATTGATTTTAAACCAGATCCTGAACGACCTGGTGAATATATCTTCATTGTAAAGAGTGAAGTACACGGACAGTAAACATAATAAAGCCTCGGGGTCCTAGAATCCCGAGGCTTTTCTTTTACACCAAATTGAATTAGTTTAGAACTTTAAACCAAATCCAATTTGAAGGTTAGTAGTCTCAGCTCCTAAGTCGTAAACAACTTTTGGATCTAGGTACATTGCACCTTTATGAAACTCAAACATTTTACCTACACCTAATGATGCTTGATCGAAATCAAAATCATTTAGGCCTACGTAACCGAAGAAACCTTTGTAGAAGTATCTACCTTCTAAACCAAGATTCATATCTTCAGTCGAGTCTGCTTGTGATAAACTCATGCCGATCATATAATTGTCAGCAAATGCATATCCGATTGTTGGTTGGATTGATAATTCAGTCCAAGCCGTGTTAGTAATATCGCCAGTACCAACGTACCAGTCTCCCTTCGCGTTTTGCGCGTTCGCACCTAATACTGTGAATACAGAAAGTGCCATTGTTAAAATAAAATTTCTCATAATAATTAATTTGGTTTGTAAAAAAACTTCTATTCAGTCTGCTATTTGCAGTTCTCTAGGATTAGTTATAGAAGTAGCTGCCATAAGATTAGCGGCAGTGTTTGTTAATGTCTTTGAGTTAATATCTCTCATCTTTTGCTTTGTGGAGTATTATAGTTAAAACTAGTGTTTTGTTCCAAAAAAATATGACAAATATTGAACAAAATATATAATATATGAAGCTAATCGATCTAGACTGGTACTCACGACCTCCAATTGACTTTGAACACAAGCAATATCTACTCTACGCATATATGTCAAGAGTTGACCAGACCTATCTAGAACAGAAGGTATCTCCACATCTATTACATCTTGAGAGAATGAAGGAAGAGATGGATTACTTTATCTCAAAGTGGATTATTATGCAAAAAGTCTTTGATAAAAATAGATACGCTTGGTTTGATAATCCAAAATTAGAAGGGGAAGATAATATAGAGTTATCTAAGATAGTAGAAATTGTAGACTATGCTAGTCCGATTGTAGATGCTAAAATTAGACAGGGTTATCTCCTATTTGAAAAGTACCCTAGACAACTTTTATATTAAATTATTAGCATAGTTAATACTTAAAACTAAAGCATTAATTAAGATCTTCATACCGATAGCAATTAGAATAATACCAAAAACTCTTTCCATAATTGTTAGTCCTATTTTACCTAATTTTCTTTGAATGAAATCTGCTGATTTTAAAAAGACAAAGATTGCAATTGAATTTAAGACAATTCCAACTAGAATTACTGCTGTAGAAAAATCTTGATTTAGAGATATAATAGTTGATAATGTACCTGGACCTGCAATAATTGGAAATGCAATAGGGAAGATTGAAGGTGGCATTGGCTCACTAGAACCTTCTGACTCAATACCTAAAACCATTCGTACACCAAAATATAGAAGTAACATTGCACCTGCCAATGCAAAGTGAAATACTTGTAGTCCTAGTAATTTAAAGATAATATCTCCGATAAAGAGTATTGACACCATGATAACTGTGGCTACAATTGTAGACTTTGCAGTTTCTATCTCGCCATTCTCTTTTCTAAGACGAATAACCAAAGGAACATTACCTGGCATATCAATGACTGCAAAGATAGTCAAAAACACCGTTAAGACGTTTAGCACAAATTCCATGAAAATTTAAGTTTATTATACGTTTCTCCATCTACGTTTATCTGACCATTTTACTTTCATGGTCTGACCTAACATAGCTAATCGGCTTACTTTCTGATTGAAAGCGTTTCTGTCTTGATTTAACTGAGTGTTGCCGTTTTGTTGTTCGTTATTCATTACTAATTCTTTTTCTTAATTCTGTTGAAGACCAATTATGATCTCGACTATTATATATTATTTTTATTCCTCTATTTAGACAAATATCTTTAGCTGTAAAATGTTTGCTTTCATATTCTATACCAATAAATCTATAATCTAATTTAAAAGACATAAAAATCTCTTCTAAATCATGTTCAGTTGTATAAGGTACTATCTTATCAACATACTTACAAGCTTCTACTTGAACATATCTTTCTACAATAGATTGAATAGGTTTATTCTTCTCTGGTCGATCGATTGTAGGATCTGTTTGTAGTGCAACAATTAGATAGTCACAATGTTGTTTTGCCTCTTCTAACATTTTAACATGACCTGCGTGAAATAGGTCAAATGAAGAACATGTAATTCCTATTCTCATTTCTTTTTCTTTTGAAATAGTGGTATTGTAATTGTAAATATAGCCCCACCCATCGAAGTAGCTAGAACATCTCTACTTTCTACTGTTCCTCCAGTTCTATTATCATATAGTTCTTTTAATATGCCAGCGGAAACTGAAGCAGCCATGGCTGTTATTTGTGCTCTTGTTTTATTACCATGTTTTTTATATGACCAATGATAACCTAAGGCTCCTGCTGCAATACCTGCTGCAAAATGTGCCTGTTTATCTTTTTCTTGTAAAATAAAATTTTGTCCAACCATGTTTGTCGTTAACATAAACGCAATAATAAGTAAGAGTTTTCTCATAGTTTAATTGTATTGCTGATAGTATCTGCTATATTTTTAAAGTATTCTTTGTCATCTCCATACTTAGTAACCATCGCTGCAGTACCTATTCTAATACCAGATGTTTCCCATACTCCTCTTGGATCGTTAGGAATTGAGTTTTTATTTACTACTATATTATGCTCAGCTTCTAATCTATCTGCAACTTCAGCTCCTGATTTATTTCCAGTGTGAATTAAAATAATATGCGAGTCTGTTCCTCCTGTTGTCAGCTTAATACCATTTTGTTTGAAGGTCTGACACATTAATTCAGCCATTTCAACTACTTGTTTTGAATACTCTTTAAATTCAGGTGCAGATGCTTCATGGTATGATTGTGTTTTACCAGCAACTTGATTCATCAGAGGTCCACCTTGTGTTCCTGGGAAAACACCTGAGTTAATTTTCTTAGTGTAGTCTTCATTGTTCCAAAGAATCATTCCACCTCTAGCTCCTCTTAGAGTTTTATGAGTAGTAGAAGTAACGAAATCTGCATGTGGTAGAGGTGACTCGTAAACACCACCTGCAATTAGACCACTATAGTGAGCCATATCTACTAGAAGCAAAGCACCAACTGAGTCTGCTATCTTTCTGAATTTTAAGAAATCAATTTGACGAGGATATGCAGATGCTCCAGCGATAATCATCTTAGGTTTTAGATTATGTGCTTTCGCTGAAATTTCACCGTAGTCTAACCAACCATCTTCATCGACTCCATAGAAATGATTGTCAAACCATTTTCCACTTAGATTAGCTGGTGAACCATGAGATAGGTGACCACCTGCCGAAAGGTCCATACCTAAAATAGTATCTCCTGGTTTAAGAAATGCTTTAAAAATTGCTAAGTTAGCATTAGCTCCACTATGAGGTTGTATATTTGCAAAATTACAGTCATATAGTTTAGTAACTAATTCAATACCATAATTCTCTAACTCATCATAGTTACCACAACCATTATAGTATCTCTTGCCTGGAAAACCTTCAGCATATTTATTAGTAAATACAGATCCACAGAAATATCTTACATCTTCTGATGCAAAGTTTTCAGAAGCAATAAAATTATGTTCTTCTATCTGTCTAGTTTCTTCTTCTCTTAGAATATTAAGTATTTTATCGTTTATCATCTATTTGCTCTCTGATTTTTTGATTTGAATCTATCTCCAGGACTTGTCTTCCCATGTTTTGTTTTTCTACCCTTAACACGTTCTCTCCACATTTTAAATGAAGACTCTTTCATATTCGCCCTCATTATTTTTCTAACATCATTCTCTTTAAGGCCAAACTGAAACTCGATGGCCTCAAATGGGGTTCGATCTTCCCATGCCATCTCGATAATTCTATCGATGTCTCTATCAGTCAGTTTCACTAATTTATTTATCTAGTTTTCTACTAGCTATCCATTCAATTAATCTATCCTTAGGCCTTATACCTAACTCTTTATTAGTATTATTGTCTATATGTGCGCTTTCGTTTCTCTCACCAGGTCTTTCTGGGATGAATTCCCATTCACCAAATTGTTCAGCAACCTCAATAATAGTTCTACTAGTCCCCGATCTTAAATACCATTCACCATTACCTTTTTTATATTCTGATGACTTAATTACACCATCAATAATATCATCAATATGAGTAAAGTCTCTAGTCTGAATACCTGGTTTTACCACTGTACATTTCTCACCTGCTAAATATTGTCTTTCAAAAATACCTACAACTGTTGCATAGTCACCTGACATAATTTGACCAGGTCCATATACATTAAAGAAATAGTTAATTTGATATTCTAATCCATACCAATCAGCATAGTTCTTAATTAGTTCTACCATCTTGGCTTTCATCCAAGCATAAGGAGATAGGTTTTCATCTTGGCCATCGTTACCTAATTTAGAAGATGACGCAGAGTAAATTAATTTTGCATTCCACTCTCTACATAGTTCTAAAATTCTTGGAGTACCTCCTAAGATAGAATCCGTAACCATTTGAATATCATCGAATGACTGAGCGACTCTACTATATTCACCGAGATGATAAACTGTATCAAAACTATACTTGGCTAGTAGAGTATGGGAGTTCATTGTATGGCCGTAGATATACTTAACTCCTGGTATATGGTTATCTCTACTTCCAGTAAAATAGTTATCTAGCGATACGATATATGCTTCTGGATAATCCTTACTAAGTCTTTTAATTAGATTAGAACCAACAAAACCAGCTCCACCAGTAACTAAAATTGATCTATTTGTTTCTACTGTCTGGGACTTGTTGTGGCGCATGTGAACTTACTTTATTTGAAGAACCATCTTGATTAAACCAATCTTTCTTGGTTGCGATAGCATTAATTGTTTTAACAGGGTACATTTCATTTAAATCTGCTCTAGAATGTTGCATATAGGTTGCCATAATAAATTCATCATTAATAAATAAATTATCTTCTAATTTGTAATCAACTAGCTTTTGTGCACCTAATTTTGTTAATATGTATGCTTGCATATTATAGTGCTTAGATGGAATACAGAAAGTATCATCTATTGAAATATCATTTTCAGGCTTAAAAACCCATCTACCTAATGTAAGATAATCCCAAGTAAATGGCCAATCACCATTAGCATTAGGTTCAGGTAAATCTAACATTCTTTTTTCTGGTAAGAAGTCTTCTTCTAAAATAAGGACTACTTCTTCATCGCCTTCTGCTACGCGTTTCCATGCGTTAATATGACTTATGGTACATCCGATTTCACCAGGTTGGACTGGTAATTTCCAAAAAGGATTTTTGGTATCTAATTTCCAACCATCATAAATAGTAACCCAATCAGGAACTGGTTCATTCCAACCATCGTGGCCAAATAGAATTTCAAATCCAGTTGTCCCTTCAAATTCAGCTTCCTTTAATCTTATTTTAATATCATTAACTCTATCCTGATCTGGATTTAATGCTAAAACGTAAATCTTATCAATTTTCATTTATTACTTATCGATTTTTTTAGGTTCTTCTAAATCTTTACCTCCAACTTCTTTTGGATCTTGCATCCAGGCAATATACTGGTCGATCATTCTAGATAAAGCTTCTGGTTTATCATCTTTCTTAAACTTCACTTTAATTGAAGCCATACCGTTTGATCCAGGAGGATTATGTTTACATGGAGCGCCGTGGTCTACTTGAATAGACGCTAGATTATGTTCGTAGTTTTTCTTTCTAAATAGACCTAGTAGATCTTTCTTTATATTACTAACTTCTTTTGGATCGTCACCAAAATGCAGTCTTGCTGCAAATTCAATTTCTAATTCTTTAAGGCCGACCGAGCCATGGTCAGCAAGAATAAAGAGAGGAACAACCATCTCTTTTTCACCAACTTTAAATGTTTTTGTAATAGGACTTCCATCCTCATTGAAGTAGTTACGAATTGCATTGATATGTTGTCTCTCAGAAATACCTTGAGAAACCATAGCCGCTTCTAAGAGGCCACCAATTAATTCTTCGACATTTAATCTTGCCATGTTTATCTAACTTAAGTTGATATTTATACTTTATATTTTAAAATAGTTTCATTACAAAAAAAGCCCTCATCGAGGGCTTTTAAATGCTTTTTGTTAACTCACCATTACTTTGCTGCTGGAGCTACTGGAGACTTCTCAGTTGGTTGAACTGGAGTAGGATCCATCATTGATACTAATGCATCAGATAATTTCAACATGCCTTCAGTTGGCTCTAATTGCTGTGCATGAACTTTTACGTTATACTTTGCAGAATTGTCAGTCTTTCTAGTATTCTCTTTTGAAGAAGATACTTTACCAGACATTGACGCTTTGAATTTCATACCGAACCATCCACCTGATGCAGATGCAGACATAGAAGCTGAAGAGCTTGATTTATCTGTTGCTACGTCAGAAGTTTGAACTTCCATATTAAACTCAATATCTGCACTTTGTACAGCTAAAGATGGTAGAGGAACTAACGGTAACATAGGTACTTTTGCAAAGTGTTCAGCCCAAGTCTGTTCACCAGTATCTGGGTTGGTTACAACTTTATTGATTTGTACATCTAACGCTCTAGTCTTTCCATCGATAAAAGCTACTTCGTTAATATACTGCCAAGTTACCTCGTTTAATTTTGCTTGACCCTTTGCCATTCCGACTAGAGGTGAAACGATTAGATCTTCGATTGGAAGACCTCTGAATTGATCTGCTATTCCTGCCATTTTTGTTGAATTTGTTTAAGTTATACAGTTTATATATCTCTGCTAATATAGAAATATATTACTCTTATATTAGCTTTTGCTTGTTCTCTCCGAACGTAGCAATACCACTATATTCGTCTTTAATTTTCTTAATATTATTAATTGCCTTAGTTACTTCTTTCTGCATCTCTTCTGGAACTTCAAAGTTCATAACTGACTGACACGTCGGACATTGACAAATAGGATTTTGCATTAACCATTGTAAGTCAACATGTAAAGGTGTTCTGCAAACTGGGCAAGGTAGTGGCATATTATTTCCAGGGTAGCATTGTTATGCCTATTTTATTAAATATAAATTCAAAGATAATTACGAAAAGAATTCCACCTACTATTTGCCAAGCCCAGAACTTCCAGCCAGTTAAGCCCTCTTGCCATTTACGAAATCTAGACTCTTTAGCCTTTTCATAAAGACCTAACTTAGTATTGATTTTATTTGCCCACCAACCTATATCGAATAGATTGCCAAAAGTTATTAGTATTTTTCTCAGTAGTTTCATGGCCTATATTAGTAGTTTCTTTAATGTACTTTTCTTTATTTTCTGATTCCCACCACTCATCAATATGTTTATCGAAGTGCCATCTGTAATCTAAGCCTGTACAGAACTCTTCTTCGCACCTACTACATTTAATAATGGGTTTGCACATTATATGCCTTGTACAATTGCATTGTAGATTACCAATCCAACAACCATAGCAATAACTGCTATCATAGAAATACCTGCTAAAGTCTCACTAGTTTCTACTTGTTTTCTTGATCTACCTTGCCAATCTTCTCGGTTCCAGTTTTTATCTTCCATATTAATTATAGTTAATAATTGTATTTTGTTTCTGGGCAACAGTCTACGCGATTACACTCTTTGCAAATCCAATAACTATCTCCTTGCGCTGTCATGACCTGCATTGGTATTTCGCATTTCTTACAATACTTATCCATTAAGTATTTATCGTCCTCAAATGTTTATACCATTTGATTAGATGTGAAGCTGTCTTATAGTTAGTGGCTAGTGGTACATTGTGAACATCACAAAGTCTCATCAACATAGAAATATCTACATCATGGGCATGTTTGCCTAGTGGATCTCTCATAAATATAACCAGATCGATTTCACCTCTGGTTACCATTGCTGCAATTTCTGCATCTCCACCTAGTGGTCCACTCTGTACTGGTTCTACCTTCTTAATACCAGCTCTTTTACAATGAGAGCCAGTTGTGCCTGTGGCTACAATGTAAATATCATCTTGATTAAAGAAGGCCAATCTCTTTGATACGAAAGCAACCATATCTGCTTTCTTGTTGTCGTGTGCTATTAAAGCGATTTTCATATATTTTGTTTTAGTCGGGGTGGCAGGATTCGAACCTGCGGCCTCCACGTCCCAAACGTGGCGCGATAACCGGGCTACGCTACACCCCGTTCGTGTAACTCTTTTTTCTTTTGAGGAAGATCTCCCTCTTCGATTTGCCTTAATAAATAAAGAGAATTGCTAGTTCTAAATAACCAGTAATTCTCTCTTGATTCTATAATTTCTTGAACTGCTGTTGTCTGCCATGTAAAAAAATCATTGAATGGCGACATCAGAAGACTTAACCCCTCTTTTGGGAATTTATGTCTTTTTTTATACGTGCGATCGTCACTAAACTCTAACCAAGTAACCTTTGCTGATATTTTTTGAAAGCCAGGTTCTTCTGGTTTTGTCAATATCCACTTAGGTTCACCTTCAGTCAGGCCAATTAATTCAGCCTGATTTCGATCAATCTTAAATTTACCATCTTCATCATAACCTAAGATGAGTTTGGGTTGACATCCGCCTATCATTTATGCATTACTTTATGTAATATTTATGTGTTATAGATAAAATCTGTGAATAGTTTCACGGTAGTCAAGGAGAGACTTGAACTCTCATGTAACCAATTACTCTTTCGACAAGGTATAAGCTTGAGGAGATACTTGACTATAACATTTACTTATGAATTCTCCACTTGGACTCTCCTTTCGGTTGTAGGCGTGAGATTTGACGCCTCGTTGTTCGGCTTTCGCCTATCCAAGAGCTGGGGAGTAGGGGACTCGAACCCCTACTTCTGCCTAACCAACTTAATCACATCGCGTAACTAGTATGATGCTTTCAGTCTTAAGGTTGGAGCGTCGTACCGTTTGACTAACTCCCCGTGTTTTAGTGAACCAGACAGGATTCGAACCTGTGACCGTCTGCTTAGAAGGCAGATGCTCTATCCAGCTGAGCTACTGGTCCATATTGTTTAGTACCCGAGGACGGGCTCGAACCGTCACGGACATTACTGTCCAAGGGATTTTAAGTCCCTCGTGTCTACCAATTCCACCACTCGGGCATTTGGTACTAAATCTAGATGTCAAAGAGCCTTGTTGTTAATTACAGTACTAATATACGAAATTAATCTGACAATAAAAAATCTGAGGGCAACTAATTTGTTAAATTGTTAAAGTTTTCTGCTTTGTAGTTCTTGATGCATTCTTCTTCCATCAACTCTACCATTTTAGAGTAAGAGATTTCTTCTCTGCTGAGTTTCCATTCCAACTCTCTTACAAATCCTTGCTTTAAGTATTTAGCCATTGTCTTTGGTGTTAAAGGTTATTGGTTTCAAGTGGGTAAAACCCAACTCCTCATTCAAATCTATATTATATGCTTCCATCTTCCTAAACATCACCTCAGATAGTGTTTCACCATCTAACAATAAACTATCTTTATCATATAGCTTTAGACTATCTAATATAGATAACATACAGGAAGCCATATTGTGTACTTTGTCTTTGCTCATCTCTCTTTTGGTGTTAAAGGTATCTAATATATCTTTAATTACGTCTAATTTACCAGTTACGTAATCGTCTTGACCCATTAAAGACATTAAGTTTAATCTATACTCTTTCAACCATTCCATGTAGTTCTTGATGCATTCTTCTTCCATCAACTCTACCATTTTAGAGTAAGAGATTTCTTCTCTGTTGAGTTGCCATTCCAACTCTCTTACAAATCCTTGCTTTAAGTATTTAGCCATTATTATGAAATTAAGTGAGGTTTGGCTTCAGCTAGTCCTGCATTTGTAACTACATTATATT
>Ga0206677_10004832_pt1 | contig 10840 bp, 10 predicted proteins | sample M130m12015metaG_FD_155475 | JGI IMG/M metagenome (GOLD analysis project Ga0206677, IMG submission 155475) | Ammonia-oxidizing marine archaeal communities from Monterey Bay, California, United States - M1 30m 12015 | ecosystem: Environmental > Aquatic > Marine > Intertidal zone | place: USA... | reverse complement strand
TACGTCCCTGAGGATCGCGAACAAGACCGGTCAAATAAACATTGCTAAAGGGCTGTTCTTTTCTGTACTCATAGCCAGAAATAATCATTCGAGCTACCCAGAAAAACAATATGTCTGGACCAGTGACGAGGTCCTGAGTAGGATAATAATAATTTATCTCCTCATTGTCTGGGTTTCGAATTCCATCAAAAACCGAAATTGGCCATAACCAAGAAGAAAACCATGTATCCAAAACATCAGCATCTTGGCGAAGATCTGATAGCGCAAGAGAGGCATTTCCTGTTTTAGTCTTCGCTAAGCTAAGTGCCTCTTCTAGCGTTTCAGCAACAACGAAGTCTTCTTTACCATCTCCATAGAAATAGGCAGGTATTTGTTGTCCCCACCACAATTGACGAGATATATTCCAATCGCGGATGTTTTCCATCCAGTGGCGATAAGTATTATTGAATTTCGACGGAACGAGGTTCACCTCATCTGAATGCAAGACTGCGTCGATGGCAGGCTTAGCCAAATCTTCCATTTTTAAGAACCATTGATCTGACAGGCGTGGTTCAATCACAGCTTTAGTACGTTCTGAAGTTCCTACATTGTGATTGTAGTTTTCCTTTTTGACCAAAACATTCAATGACTCCAGTTCTTTTGCAATTGCTTTACGCACAACAAAACGATCTTTTCCTTCATAATGCAAACCAAAACTATTTAGAGTGGCGTCTGCATTAAAAATATCGATGTGTTCTAAATTATGCTTTTCCCCTAATACCTTATCGTTAATGTCATGCGCAGGCGTCACTTTTAAACAACCGGTACCAAATTCACGATCAACGTATTCATCCTCGATAATAGGGATGGAACGATTGGCAATAGGAACAATCACACGTTTTCCTTTTAAATATTGGTAACGTTCATCCTCTGGATGAATACAGACTGCAGTATCCCCTAAAAGGGTTTCTGGCCTGGTGGTCGCAATAATCACCTGCTCATCACTTCCTTCTACTTGATAAGCGATGTGGTACAAAAAGCCAGGTTTCTCGACAAAGATCACCTCTTCATCAGACAAGGTGGTTTGTGCCTCAGGATCCCAGTTTACCATGCGGTAACCGCGATAAATAAACCCTTTATTGTACAGGTCGACAAAAACCTTGATCACCGACTCATACATGTCTGGATCGAGGGTAAATTTAGTTCTGTCCCAATCACATGAACAGCCCAGTTTTTTAAGTTGCTGTAAAATCACACCCCCATATTCATCTGTCCAATCCCAAGCATGCTTTAAAAATTCTTCACGCGTAAGGTCATTTTTATCTATCCCTTGATCCTTTAAGCGAGCAACCACTTTTGCCTCGGTTGCAATGGATGCATGGTCAGTACCGGGTACCCAACAAGCATTTAATCCTTTCATTCTGGCTCGACGGATGAGAATATCTTGTAAAGAATTATTCAACATATGCCCCATGTGAAGTACACCCGTTACATTTGGCGGTGGAATAACAATGGAATAGGATTCACGTGCATCGGGAGTAGAAGCAAAATAATTTTGCTCCATCCAGTATGCATACCACTTTTCTTCTACTTGAGAAGCGTCAAATTTTGAAGGGATAGCCATTAATGGTCTGATTTTTGTTATAGATAACAAAAATAATCCTACTTCAGTGAAAACGAAAGAAAACAGAAGACTTTCTAAGCAAGAAGTATGAACGACCTAAAAAATTGTATATTAGAACTCCAAATAAAACAGCAGACATGAAAACAATTGTTACTTTTTTTGCTTTGTTTATGGCCCTAAACCTAAACGCTCAAACCCCAGAAAATGGCCCTGTCATTGACTTTACTTCCATTACGGTAGACTATGGCGAAATCGAAAGAGGCAGTGATGGCATTCGTATTTTCGAATTCACCAACACTGGTGATGAACCACTCATTATTTCAAAAGTTTACTCGTCTTGCGGATGCACCATCCCTAAAAAACCTGAAGCACCCATTGCGCCAGGAGAAAAAGGAGAGATTCAAGTTAAATACGACACCAATCGCATGGGTCCCATCCGTAAAACAATCACGGTAAATTCAAACGCCAAGGGCACGCCAATAGTCTCGTTAAAAATCAAGGGGACTGTGATATAGTGTCAAAAAATGATTGAAGCATAAATAAATCTTAGGACACCCACCCACTAATTTGCACAATTAACGAGTATTTTGTTAAATCTAAACAAATTTCATTCCATAAAACCAAGTAGGTACTTTTTTTATGATATTTGCAGCTGATTTAGTACAACTATGCCTGAAATTTCACAAAAAGGAAACGATCTTCCGGAGTCACCCATTCGAAAACTGGTTCAGTTTGCGGATGCTGCAAAGGCAAATGGCATACATGTACACCATCTAAACATTGGACAACCAGACATCCACGCCCCAGTTGAGGCTATGGAGGTGGTCAAAAATAGTTCGCTTGAATTACTACCCTATGGCTCTTCAGAAGGTTCGCTGGCTTACAGAGAAGCCTTAGCCAAATATTATTCTACGCACAACATAAGCATTCGCCCAGAAGAAATCATTGTTACTACGGGTGCGAGTGAGGCCTTGGCATTTACCCTAAACAGCATTTGTGATGCTGGTGATGAAATCATCATCCCAGAACCATTTTATGCCAATTACAAAGGTTTTGCTGCTGCAGCAAGCGTAAATGTCATTCCGGTAATCTCCCTCTTTGACGATCAATTTAAACTTCCTTCATTGGAAGAGATTGAAGCGAAGATAACCGCAAAAACACGAGCAATCCTCTTATGTAATCCAAGTAATCCAACGGGCTACTTATACACAGAAGAAGAAATAACTGCGCTGGGTAAACTTAGTTTGAAACATGACTTATTTTTTATTGTAGATGAAGTTTATCGAGAATTTATTCACGACGAAAGTCTTTCGCATTTTTCAGTACTTCAGCTAGCCGATTTAAAAGAAAACGCCATCATGATCGACTCTGTGTCCAAACGCTACAGCATGTGTGGTGCACGTGTAGGCGCCATGGTTAGTCGTAACAAAAGATTATTGGCCACCGCGCTTAAATTTGCTCACCTTCGACTATCACCAGCAACGTATGCGCTAATGGCTAGTGAAGCTGCACTAAAGGCACCCTCCAGTTATCTAGCTGGTGTAATCAAAGAATATAAGGCACGAAAAAACACCTTAATAAAAGCCTTAAGCAATATAGAAGGAGTACGTGTATCCAATCCTACTGGTGCTTTTTACTGCATGGCTGAGCTCCCTGTCAAAGATGCCGAGCACTTCTCAAAATGGCTATTAACTGATTTTTCGTATGAAAAGGAAACGGTGATGTTTGCCCCTGCAGCAGGTTTTTATTCTACCCCAGGCCATGGTCAAAAAGAAGTTCGAATTGGTTTTGTGCTCAATGTAGACAAGTTAATTCGTACAGCCGTGATTTTAGAAAAAGCACTACAAGCTTATCCAAATCCCTAAGGATTGGTTAACTTGCTTTCAAGTAAATTTTCATGGAGATTCAATCCTCTTTCTCGTTAAAAGACTATAACAGCTTTGGCATTGACCAAACCGCTGAGGCCTTTGTCTCAGTCCACAGTGAAGCGGAGCTAAAAGAGGCATTGACCCTAAAGGATTATCCTAAAAAATTTATTCTCGGCGGTGGAAGTAATTTACTACTAACACGTCCTCTTGAAGGATTGTGTATTCACATCAACACCAAGGGAATTCATGTCATCGAGGAAGATGAAGAAACAGTGATTGTAGAAGCCATGGCCGGAGAAAACTGGCACAATTTCGTCCAATGGAGCATTGAACGAGGCTACGGAGGAATGGAGAACTTATCCCTCATCCCCGGGAATGTCGGAACTGCATCCATTCAAAACATCGGCGCCTATGGTGTAGAGCTCAAAGATGTTTTTATCAGTTGCAGCGCCGTTGCACTAAACGATTTACACGAAAAAGAGTTTAACCTTGAGGCAGCAACTTTTGGTTACCGAAACTCCGTTTTTAAAACCACTGCCCGAGGAAAGTATGTCATCACACGGTTACGTGTGCGACTCACCAAGACCAAGCATCAACTTAATATTGCTTATGGAGCCATTAAAGAAGCATTGGGCAAATTACCTCCAAATCCCAAAAATATAGGGGCAGCGGTCATTGCTATTCGACAAAGTAAACTTCCCGACCCTAAAGAGATCGGAAACAGTGGAAGCTTCTTCAAAAATCCTGTAATCGCAAAAAAACACTACTGTCAACTTCAAGAAAAGCACCCCAATATTCCCTCATACCCTGTAAACATTGAACAAGTTAAGGTTCCTGCCGGCTGGTTAATCGACACCCTTGGCTACAAAGGTTACCGTAAAGGAGATGCTGGAGTTCACAAGCATCAGGCCCTCGTTTTGGTCAATTATGGAAAGGCAAAAGGAGAAGAGATTATGGCTTTAGCCAAAGAAATTCAGCAAAAAGTGAAAGAAACGTTTGACATTTCACTCGAAGCAGAGGTCAACATTATTTAGATCTAGTTTTTGTTTTTCGAATCAATCTGAATGGTAACAGGCCCATCATTCACCAATGCCACTTTCATATCAGCCCCAAAAACACCGCGTTCTACTTTTTTACCCAAGAGTTTTTCGGCTTGTTCACAGAAAGCCTCATACATAGGAATGGCATGGGTGTGGTTCGCCGCTTTAATGTAGGATGGGCGATTTCCTTTTTTCGTTGAAGCCATTAGAGTAAACTGACTAATGGTCAGGAGATCTCCATTGACATCGAGCAAGGAGGCGTTCATTACCCCATTGACATCGTTAAAAATACGAAGCTGCAACATCTTATTAACCAGCCAATCAATGTCTTCTTGGGTATCAGCTGCTTCCACACCCAGTAAAACCATCAGTCCTTGATTGATTTGTCCTACAATGGTTTGATCCACTGTAACGGATGCTTCGCTAACACGTTGAATGACCACTCGCATACTAATTTCTATAAGGGGTGTCTTGTTCCAATAATTGCAAATAACTAGCATAACGAGAAGCAGCGATGCTGCCTTTTTCAACCCCCTCTTTTACAGCACAACTCGGCTCGTCTACATGCAAGCAGTTGTTGAATTTACAATCGGATTTCACCGCATGAAATTCAGTAAAATAGCTCCCTAATTCTTCGGGCTGCATATCAACCACACCAAAACCTTTTATTCCGGGCGTATCAATGATGCGCGCTGCATTGGGTAGATCGAACATTTCTGCATAGGTGGTGGTGTGTTGTCCTTGTTGGTGTTGCTCAGAAATTTCGGCCGTGCGCAAACGTAAATCTGGTGACAAGACATTGAGTAAGGTCGACTTTCCAACCCCACTATGTCCAGAAAACATGGAAGATTTTTCGCGCATCAATGCATCGATCATCGACACATCGTCAGGATTGAAACATGAAATTGAGTAGCAGTCAAAGTCCAAGCTAGTGTATACACTTTTCATGAATTCTATTTCTGTAATTTCTTCTTCGCTATAGGTGTCCATTTTATTGAATAATAAAACAACAGGGATTTGATAAGCTTGTGCAGTAATTAGAAATCGATCAATAAAGGCAAAGAAAGTAGGGGGATTGTTGAGCGTAATGAGTAAAAATGCCTGATCAATATTTGCTGCAATGATTTGAGTTTGCTTGGATAAGTTCACCGACTTTCTGACAATGTAATTGTGCCTTGGCTCAATTTCTTCAATGATCCCTTTTGTTTCCTCCCCTTCAGTAAAGAGACTAAACACAACACGATCGCCTACAGCGACAGGATTGGTGTGCTTGATTCCTTTGAGGCGAAACTTCCCTTTGATACGGCATTGATAAAAAACACCTTCGGTACTTTTGACCAAGTACCAACTTCCGGTAGAACGATAAACGATTCCCTTTTGCAATGCAAACGTTTTAACTGGGTTAAAGATAAGTTAGATTTGCCAAAAACAGTAGGATTCTTTCTTCATTTACTATCTTTGTACAAAACAAATTGAATGTCCAAAAAAACGATTTTAATGATCTTAGACGGTTGGGGAAAAGCACCCAATCCCGAGGTCTCAGCAGTTGACCAAGCCAAAATCCCTTTCATAGATAGCCTCTATCAAAACTTCTCTCACAATGATTTGTTTACCGACGGAATGCATGTTGGACTTCCTGAAGGACAAATGGGAAATAGTGAGGTTGGCCACATGAATTTGGGTGCTGGTAGAATTGTTTACCAAGATTTAGCAAAAATAAACCTAGCCATTGAGCAGAACACCCTTAAAGACGAAGTCGTTCTTAAAGAAGCTATGGCCTATGCCAAAGCCAATGATAAGACCATCCACCTACTTGGACTATTATCAAACGGTGGGGTTCACTCCCACCTCAACCACATCAAAAGCTTACTCAGTATTCTGAGCGAGAATGAATGTGCTAAAGTTGCGCTTCACGGATTTACAGACGGACGAGATGTTGACCCACAGTCGGGCGCAGATTTTGTCGCTGATTTAGAGGCACATATGGAAAAAACCACCGGGAAAGTTGGAAGCCTTATTGGTCGCTACTTTGCCATGGATAGAGATCAACGTTGGGATAGAGTGCAGAAAGCTTTTGCGCTTTTGGTCAATGGAAAAGGAAAAGATACAAGCGATTTTGTCGGTGCACTCAAAGCGTCTTATCAAAATGGGGTAACCGATGAATTTATAGAACCACTCATCAATAATGATGGAGACACTAAGATTGAGCAAGGAGATGTTGTTTTATTTTTCAACTTCAGAACTGACAGAGGAAGAGAACTAACACAAATGCTCTCCCAAAAAGCATTTCCAGAGCAAGGAACTAGTCCACTCGATTTGCACTATGTCACCATGACCAACTACGACAGCAATTACAAGAACGTGAATGTAATCTTTAACAAAGAAAACATTACCGACACCCTGGGAGAAACTATTTCCAATGCAGGTAAAATTCAAATTCGAATTGCTGAAACAGAAAAATATCCACATGTAACCTTCTTTTTCAATGGTGGACGTGAAGAACCTTTTAAAGGGGAAGAACGCATTCTCTGCCCATCTCCTAAAGTAGCCACCTATGATCTTCAACCAGAAATGAGTGCCTACGAAATTCGTGATGCCATCATTCCGGAAATTCAAAAAGAAACAGCTGACTTCATCTGCTTGAACTTTGCGAACCCAGACATGGTAGGGCATACCGGTGATTTGAATGCTGCTATCAAGGCTTGTGAAGTTGTAGACGAATGCACTGAATCCATTGTTGAAGCTGCCTTGGCAAAAGATTACTCCATCCTCGTTATTGCAGATCATGGAAATTGTGAAACCATGCTCAACGAAGACGGAAGCCCAAATACTGCTCACACAACCAATCCCGTTCCAGTAATCTTGGTTGAAAATGAAAAAAGAACAATTCAGTCAGGTGTATTGGGTGCGATTGCTCCTACCCTCCTTGATCTGATGGGAATTGCTCAACCAACTGCGATGACACAAAAATCATTACTTTAGCATATGCGCGTTTTATATTTAACATTTTGCCTTCTAATCATTGCCTGTGCAGACCAACCCAAAAAAAAGGTTGTTGCACCCATTGAAAAAGAAAAAACAGCAATTCCAGACCACTTAATAGGTAAGGATTTTGATGGTGAAGAAATCTTAATCGGAAAGGTAAGCCTCTCACAGTTGAGCGAATTTAGCGCTGCTTGGTACACGAATGAATACAATAGCTACAAGGTGAATCAATCTATTTTGGCCGAAATTAAAAGTGTTTTTAACAGCCGAAAAGTCAGCTTAATTATGGGAACCTGGTGTGAAGACAGTCAACGAGAAGTTCCCGGAATGATCAAGATTCTAACCGAGGCAGGCTACCCCACCGCAGACATGGAAATTATTGCTGTTGATGAGGACAAAACAACACCAGAAAAATTAGAAAAAACCTATAATCTATTCAATGTTCCTACGCTTATTTTCTCCGAAAATGGCACTGAACTTAATCGAATTGTTGAGTTTCCTATCCGTAGCTTAGAGCATGATATCTTGGCTATTTTAAAAGGAGAAGACTATAAAAATGCATACGCAGAATGAGCGCTATAATCTTAAAAAATGCAGAAGAAATTGAATTAATGCGCGAAAGCGCATTAATTGTTTCCAAAACATTGGGCATGTTGGCCAGCGAAATCAAACCCGGAATTTCCACACTTGACTTGGATGCAAAAGCGGAAAGTTTTATTCGAGATCACGGAGCTGAACCAGGTTTTCTTGGACTATACGATTTCCCCAACACCCTGTGCATGAGTCCCAATGCTCAGGTCGTACATGGGATTCCCAACAGTGAACCTCTGCAAGATGGCGATATTATTTCCATCGATTGTGGCGCATTAAAAAACGGCTTTTACGGAGACCATGCCTATACTTTTGCTGTTGGAGAAATTGAACCAGCCACTGAAAAATTATTGCGCATTACCAAAGAATCTCTTTATGTTGGGATTAATGCCTTTCGTGCTGGAAACAGAATTGGAGACATGGGTTTTGCCATACAACAGTACTGTGAAAAGGAGGGTTATGGTGTAGTGCGCGAATTGGTAGGCCATGGTTTAGGAACCACCATGCACGAAGGACCTGAAGTTCCCAATTACGGAAGGCGTGGACGCGGAAAGAAATTTGTTGATGGAATGGTTTTGGCCATTGAACCCATGATTAACGGTGGAACTCATCGCATTAAACAACTGAAAGACGGCTGGACAATCTTAACTGCCGACGGAAAACCATCAGCACATTTTGAACACAATGTAGCCCTAGTGGACGGAAAACCAGAATTGTTATCTACCTTCCATTACATCTATGAAGCACTCGGTATTCAGAGTGATGAAGAAATATCGTTTCGAAAACAACCACTAACGGCATGAAATGGTTGCTGAACCTTTTTCCACGCCCTTGGCTAATCTCGTTAAGCATTTGGCTTCGTCCATTGATAAAGCTTTATTACAGTGGAAATCGTTTTGAAGACCCAATCGATGGAAGTAGCTATCGGAAATTTCTGCCCTATGGCTATGATAAGTTAAGAGAAAACGCACTGTGTCCTGGGACATTATCCCTTGAACGTCACCGGTTACTCTGGCTCTATCTATCAAGGGAAACCTCTTTTTTAAAGGACAACATTAGGGTATTGCACATTGCTCCAGAACAGGTGTTTTACACCAAATTTAAGGGGCTTGACCATTGGGATTACACCACAACAGACCTTCATTCTCCTTTGGCCGATGTAAAAGCGGACATTTGTGCTCTACCCTTTGAAAGCGATAATTACGATTTGATTTTATGCAATCATGTTTTGGAACATATTCCGGATGATCACACTGCCATGAAAGAATTGTATCGTGTCTTAAAAAAGGGCGGTACGTTGATTGCGCAAGTTCCATTGGATGAAAATAGATCGGTTACTTTTGAAGACGATAGCATTACAGATCAAAAGGAACGAACAAAAATATTTGGCCAGTATGATCACGTTCGTGTGTATGGTACGGATTATTTCAATCGCATAGAAAGCATTGGATTTTCGGCTGAGGGAGTCAACTATTTACCCAAGCTTAGTTCTGAGGAACGCAGTCGCTATGCCTTACCAAAAGAAGAAAGAATCCCCATCGCTAAAAAGTAGACTTACTGTTTACGCATTAGTTCATCAACTAAAGCAGAAACGGTTCTTTCTAATTGTTTGATACGCTTCTCCTGTTCAATCGTAAACAAATACAATTCCGCAATTTTTTCTAACTGGAGTTCAGAAGCGCGATTCAGTTCAATTCCACCCTTGTCTTAAATCATTTCTGCACTTGGGATATTGGGTAAATGATAGTGCTTTTGAAGGAACTGCTCAATTTCCGTTAAAACAGGAAAGCGGTACTCAGGATTATCTTTACTTTTTCCCGTATAAAAATATTCAAACACATAGTCAGGGGTTAGCGTGGCTTAGGCAATGATACTTTGTGAGGCAACTATCGTTCCAGATACGACCAGAGTTCCTTCTGTTTGCGTACTGTCTCCAATGCCAATATTTCCGTTTTTTAAAACTACAAGAGCATAGGGTGAAATGGATTCAATATTATCTCCTATTTTAATTCCTGCTTGTAAGGTATCTACAACCAACCACAAAGCTGCCGTGAGTGAAAAGAGGTATTTCATAGGTCAAGATTTTAGGTTTTGGGAAAAATAAAATCAATATATTGTATACATAAATAAACAAAATTTATTATGAATGCAAACGGATTCTACCAACGAGAGGAAAACACTTCTTCTAGTTGACCACCATCTGAACTCAGAATCCAGTAGGCAGCTAAACTATTGTTTGATTCAATTAAAGCTTTACTTTCATCGAAAGGCATTACCATGAGTGCAGTAGCATACGCATCAGCCATCATACAATTTGGAGCTTTAACCGAAACACTTAAGACCTTGGAACGGACAGGTATACCGCTCAATGGATTGATGGAGTGGACGTATTTGTCGCCCGTTAATTCATCCAGGCGAAACTTGCGGTAATTACCCGAGGTTGCCAAGGCTAGATTACTTAGAGCGACAATGGATTGTAAAGAACGCTCTCCTGTTTCATTTGGCTTATCTATCCCAATTTTCCAGGCTTTACCACTTTTAGGACTATTCCCTTTGGCAACAACTTCGCCGCCAATTTCTACCAAATGATTCTGGCTACCTAATTGAATTAAATAATCCGCTATTACATCAACTGCATAGCCTTTTGCCAAGGCATTAAAGTCGATATAAATTTCTGGCTTTTCTTTACGTATTCGATGATCGGGAGTCAGGTGAATTTTATCCCAGCCCGTAATTTGCATTAAGCTATCGCG
>Ga0206677_10004831_pt1 | contig 10842 bp, 19 predicted proteins | sample M130m12015metaG_FD_155475 | JGI IMG/M metagenome (GOLD analysis project Ga0206677, IMG submission 155475) | Ammonia-oxidizing marine archaeal communities from Monterey Bay, California, United States - M1 30m 12015 | ecosystem: Environmental > Aquatic > Marine > Intertidal zone | place: USA... | reverse complement strand
CAAGCATCACCTCTTTATCTTCAATAGAATGATAGCGCATGGGTCTTGAAAGCAAGTCGGCTTTTTTTGCATTGACTTGTTTTGATAAGAATTTTGGAAAGGGTGCTTTTACCAACATCCTATCTTTTGCTGACCAAAAATAATCACGGAAGCGTATGTCTTTGCATATCTTGCTAAGTTCGTATTGGCCGTGTTCAATTTCACCTTTCCATTCCTTTCGCTCTTGAGGGATCAAGTCACCATCGACCCATCTAATAATTGGGCTAATTGTGGTATATCTCAAAAGGCTCAAATCAATTCCAGACATGCTTTGAGTGGTAAATAAAACCGTCATTCCTCCCCCAAAGTGTGAAAGGACTCCTGCAGCTTTAGCAAGGGTTTGATTCGTTGAAGACATGGCCGACCTAGAGTTAAAATGCGTTGCGGAATCATCAAGAAGCCACACAGCCGGACCCTCAACCTTTGCGATGTCGTTAAATGATGTATTGGACACCCTTCCAGCCCAATGAACCGGGATTCCCTCGTCTATTACCACTTGCGGAAAAGAGTCGAGAATTACGGGTCTATTGGTGTGTTCTATGACATAATCAATGAAAGCATAAGCCAAAGAGGTTTTACCTCCCCGCGCACTTGCCACAATTGGTATGATTCCGGTCCCTAAAGCCTCCCTCATCGATCCATCAACCTTCCAACGTTGGCCTTCTTGAAGAAGCAGGTTGACGATTGAAGGAGGAAAGGCGTTTCTTTTCAATCAAAATCCTCCACCATGTCTTCTATTGTATCATCAATTTCAAGTTCCACACTTGTTTCTTCAATTCCAAAAGATTCGGAAACCTCGGTAGGGATAATAGCCCCATAAATTGTCTTCAAAGCCCAATCCACAATCTCTATGCTTTGCTTTTCTACTTCTACCCCTACTGTTTGGGCTGATATTCTGGATTCTTTCAAGGTGCTTTGTAAAAGTTCGACCATTTGTTGAAGTGTTGTTAAATCTCTTACTTGGTCTATTTGTGTGGCGTTAGCAAATTCAGAACCTATCGCAGTTTTGTTTTTGACGTCAATAGATGTTAGAACTTGCCTCATGACACCAGAGTTTGATTGAAATAAAACAGAATTACCTTCAATTTCTAAACCGACTCTATTTCCTATTCTGTATTCGGTTAAACGGTGAGGACCATCACTTACCAGGATCAACGAGGCATCATCTTTGGCTCGCTCCATCATAAATGGAATGAATACCAATGATGAAAGCAAAGCAATGAAGAACCAAGCCGGGACTTCACCCACTAAAAAATACAATAGGACAGCCATTGAAACAACAAACAAACCCCCACCTGTGAGGTATGAAGCCCCCACGAACACATCGGCCCAAGTTCGACCTTTTGCCCCTCCTTTGTGGCTTGAAGCTGCGGTTTCTTCTTCACTCATTGAACCACCTCTTCAATGAAGTTCTTTTGAACGTATGAATTGATTAAATTCCAATAAACATAGGTCGAAAGGATCCAGGCAATAATCACGGAAAGGAATGAAGCCCAATTTTCTTGAATTTCAGCCTTTGCCGCATCAATCAATACTATATCCAAATTATTGAACTTGAACCATTCACCTTCCCATTCCAATCGGTCTGGGTAAAAGTTGACATTCGAATACGTTTGGTTAAATTCTCCGTTGTCTGTTGAAAGGGTGATGTTTTGAAGAGTGTTATTCAATTTGAAGAATATGTTGCCATTTGATGATCGAGCCTTGAATTCTCCATTTACATAAAGTGAAAGGTTTTCACAATTTGAACGCACGTTCAATTCGTTGCCAAAATTACTGGAATTTTGACCAACCAAGAAAAGATGTGAACCGCTTTCTGTGTATGCGTATGCGATACAAGGCGAGACACTCGCCGCCGCCCCGCTTGGTAGAAGGAGAAGAACCAAGAGGGTAATTATGCCGGTGAATCTAAACGTCGAGTGCCTCATGTTGTGTTTGTCTTTCATTTTTTGTTCTCTCCTTCATTTTATTCACTCCTTTACCTTCCAAATGCACTTGAAAGGAAGTATGTTGCGACGCTAGCAAGACCTCCTATCGGAGTTAATCCTAAAGCGACTCTAAACACGCTTCCCCCACTCCCAACCAAATCAACAACAGGCTCAAAGACGTTGCTTAATGTGTAAATGAGAAAAAGTCCCACTCCAATCGCTAAAGCCAAACCGATCAATACAGCCAACTTGAAACCTTGATTGATTAGACCGTCTTCATTTTGTGCGCTCGATACTGCGGCTGTTGTGGCGGCTGTTGCTATTACCAAAAAATTCACTTCCTACCGTCTTGAAATCGGGTATCACTTTTTGTTTCTTTTTGCGTTTCTATAATTGAAATACAGTCTTACATTACCAGATTTCCCAACTTTTTCAGTTCGAACCATTCCACCCGTAAGCCTAATGTTGTCTGCTACTTTTTTAGCAGTTGATTTTTTCCATACGCCATCGGGTGCTTCTTTTGAACTTACCACCAAGTTGTATTTCTTTCCATTATATTGCTTCGTTTTCTTTATTTTTCTTTTCATATTTACACCTCAAATTATTGCTTGCCGATAGTTGTAGAGATTGGACGCCCAAGTTAATGCCAAAGCCGCTAATGATCCTATGAATAAGTACCCTGTTAGACCTATTTGACCTTCCCAAGCTGCTCTTATGAATGATTCAGCGTTGGTATAATTAAGCAAAAAGTTGGAGGAAACCAATTGAGTTGAAACACCGGCAAAACCACGTTGAAAACCACTATTAAGATAACCCGAATTCCCAACAGCACCAACAAAAGACAAGCTGCCAAACAAAGTCAAGAGATAAATGGCAATTTCAACAACCATTAAACCGCCCCCTTGAACAAATTCTTGAATGGATCCCAGTAAGGGGTTGATGCGATAGCAAGAGCAAAGGTTCCGAATGAAAGGAGAAGTGTTGCAGACTTAATGATAAAACCGGCTTGAACTGTATTTACGCTCTGGTGAGTTGCTGTAAAGGTCCAAAATTGGTCACCGGCAAATGGAATTTGAGTGTTTCCAATGTTCAAACCATCAGCCCTTTCAATTGATTTAATTTGAATAAGGTGGTCTGTATTTATCCAATCGCCTCCGTTAAATTCTGTCAAAGATAGACTTTCATAGCCTGTGAAGTCAAATTCTAATTCGAAACCTATTACGCAATCATTACCCCAATTAGAATTTTGGTTATCATAGCGCAGGTATTGATATTTGTTAGTGGTTTCAAATTCAAATTCTTTGAAAGATTTTGAGTTATTTGCATAAATAAAACTTAAATCGGCTTTTATGTCAAGATCAACAAATCCATTATAGGCGCAATCATAGGTTGTAATGTAATCAATAAAGGTGTATTTTATTGAATCAAGTGTGTCATTTTGCTCAATACCATCCAAAGAATCCCCATAAAGATAGAAAGAGAACGGACCTTCGCCGCTTGTTCCGATGTATTCACCCGGAGCAACAATTCTTTGATGATTTTGGTGGAATTGATAAGCAGGGGTTGGAGCGACCCAATCATATTTTGCTGATGTTAAGGGGTCAATGCTAATCGAACTGGTGTTTCTGGTACAGAATCCATCTACAATGTGGGCACAATCATACCAACCAGAAGGCATAGGCATTGAAGATTCATAAGAATAAGTCATGTTTGCTCCGTTATCATACCAATATCCTTTCCAAGCATTACCACCTGCATCCATTGTGATAGAGCTCTGCTCATATTCATCACTGGACGATCCTGCGTTTGAAATAATCGCAGTCGCGAAAGGCAAAGCCACCAAGACAATCATTATGGCTACGGCATTCCATTGGAGGGCGCTCATAGGTGGTTTCTTAGCCATAAATGACCCTCTCCTTATGGGCCGCCGCTTTCACAATTTACATCATTTTCATTTGCCCAAGCGTTTGCTTGCTCACCATCATCATCATTGTATTCACCGGTGACAATGTTGAAACAAATGGTATCAATTTGAGCATTACTCATAGGTTGCATGTAATCTCGATGATATTCAAAGATTGATTGGTAAGAATCACCAGTTGAACGTTCTTCAATTGGTGTGAAGTCTTCACCGTTGCCATCAGCATAAGGGTACTCCGTGCATTCTGGGTCCATTCCGTCAACGAACCCATCTTGATCGTTGTCCTCTTGGTCGATACATTCTGGGTGATAGCCCACGACGCTCATTCCTGTTAGGGCATTGCCCAGAAGCATTGCCAAAAGCAATGCACCAACGGCAAGCCCTCCTTTTGTTGCTTTATCCATTGGGGTTTCCCCCAATTTAACGGCGGTCGATTAGACCAACAACTGCGGAAGTCAATGAAGCTGCGAGGAAGAGCATGTATGAGTTCTGGACGTCATCATAGTTAGCCCATGTTCGGTTTCCACTGATGAGATCCCATGCTTCGGAACCGAATGCGGAGAAAGCAACGAATCCGATAATCATAGGAGCGTATCGAAGGATGGTGTTGAGAGCAGGTGGGTTGTTACCAGAAACGGAAACAAGACCGAAACCAGCGCCACCAAGAAGGGTGACAAAGACACCAGCAACCGCAACACGGTCAATGAAGTCAATGCCGCCAAGTGAAGCTGCAGTTGCAGGATCAACACTTGCGGGGTCGGTCACGATATTGAAAGCATCGCCAAGACCTACTGTGAGGGCCATCCATAATGCTCCGACCACTGAAAGGGCCATGCTAATTTGTTTAACTTGTGTTTGCCATGTTGCCATAATAATCAACTCTGTTATTCCTACCCAATTAACTCAAGGATATAAGGAGATGAACCCATATTATACTACCATCCCCTTTAGGGGATGATTTGAACCCACCTTTTACGAGTTGATTTAGGAATAGGTGGCAATTCACCAACAAAAGCATAAATTTTGGAATGATGATGCCCTATCGAGACTGTTCCAACTAATTCGAAACCGTTTGAACGATAACATTTGATAATCTGGGCCACTTCTCTTGAAGACCTGGATCGGTTAGGCCATGCTTTACAAAAAACGTTTGAGATTTCAGCCGGTGGCAGGTCGCCAAGCTGCCTAAGAATGAAAGCAATTCTAACCCAATCAGTTTTTTTGGATGCAAGAGATTTCAATAATTTACCTCCATGCGTTTGAAAAGATGTGGGCCGGGTGTTCGTTTTGTTATGATCCTCCCGCAACCCGAATTGGTCACATAACCGAGCGTACCCACAAAGCGCATGGAGGGTTCACGCTCCTTGAAACCTCCCCCATCTTCTTGTGAGCGAAGCGAACAGAACAGGCTTCAAGCCACTGCCGGGGGCATGCCCCCGGTGGCGTTTGAAGCCGGTCTGGTCACTTTTTCCCCTAACCCCTTAACTTATATTCCGTCGGACCCCCACAGGGGTTAGAGGGAGGCCGTGAGGCTGTCGGGAAAACCGTATTCAACCAACGGTTGAAGGTTTGGGGGATTTTCCATTAGTTTATTTCATAAACAGTTATATGTGGAATGCCCCTCGGTTGAAACATGTCAGCATTCATAACCTGCCGGAAATGTCAAAGCGCAATGTTCAACCCATCGGATGAAGGAATAATGATTTTCAAAAGAAATCATATGAACATATGCAAATCAAAAACAATATACGCAACCATTGATGAATCGGAGGCGTTTCAATGAGCAACCAGAAGACTCTTGTTAATCAAACCTTGAATGATTGGACTAATGCGGGAAAGCAAGTATTCCCAAGAGGATCGTCAAAGCCAGACCACAGAACCCCCCATGAGTTATTCAAATACATGGATGAGGAAGTTGGAGGGTTTGACCTTGATGCCGCAGCTTCAATTGAAAATCACCTATGTGAAAAATACTTCACAGAAGAAGATGATGGTCTTGAACAGTATTGGGGCAGTGGAAAGGCTTGGTGCAATCCTCCTTATCATGAATGGGGAAAGTGGGCCGCTAAAGCATTTCATGAGGTTACGGACGGTTTCTTAGATGAAGCATGGCTATTAATTCCCGCAAGGACAGACACCAAAGCATTTCATGATTATGTCTGGGGGAGGGCTACCGAAGTCCGTTTCATCAAAGGTCGATTGAAATTTACAGGACCACACGAATTGAAGAAAAATGCAAGTGCTACCTTTCCAAGTGTTTTGGTCAAATTTACTTCAACTTCTGGTTATCATGAATTGATTGTGAAGACCTGTGACAAAACAGGCAAGCCACATGAACCAATGCCGGGACAACATGACACCCTATGGGGGAATAAATGATGGTGGGAAGGCCAAGAACTGTCAGGAATAAGCGAAGGCTCCCTATTTCCATTAGTCTTCCACCTCAAATGATAGAAGAACTTGACAACTTTCTTTCGGAAAAACAAAGCCGATCCAGGTTTATTGAAAGTTTGCTTAAGCGCACCCTTATTCAAAAACATGGTGCAATCAACCCATTTATTGAACATAAATGGTCATGCACGACCTGTCAATCAGTCTGGAAGACAAATAGGCCAAAGGTGAGAACCTTCCATTGCATTCAAAAGAGCTGCCTAAGTGAATTGATTCAATATGAAGGAATTTATACGGGGGAAGAGGAATGATGAACGATTGCTGTCAAATCAAGGGGAACGCTCGCATTCAGCATTCAACGAACCCGGAGGTTCTATTGAGAGTTGTGTGTCAATACTGCGCTCTTGTGATCCATGAAGAAAGAAGGGATGATTGAAACAAAAAATATATTGAAAAAAAAGGAGAGATAAAAATGGCAAGAACCAGAATACTAAGAAAGAAAATGATAGAGATATTTCAAAGAGAAGGAGATATGACAGGTGGAGATATGAAATACCATCTCGATAATGAATTGAGATGGGGTGGAGGATCAATAAACGCAGTTGTTATGTTACTTCGAAGGAATGGAGAAGTTGAGAAAAAAGGAATGCAAATTTATACCAACAGTGCAAAACGCCACCGCCAAATCATTTGGGGGTTGAAAGAATGAGAGAAGGAGAGCAAGCATGCTTAACAATTCTCAAAAAGAGCGTGAGGGAGTGTGCTGAAGCTAACTTTCCTCATGGTGCTTGCCGGATATGTGTGTCGACCTTGGAAGCTGCTCTTAAGGCTCAAATCAACATCAATGAGCATGAACTTGAATTGATGCAAGAAGAAGCATGGTTGACCGGGAATTATTGTGTTTGTCGTGAGGATGAAATCAACTTGAACTGTACGGGGTGCTTTTGATGTGGCAATTTATGGATAATTATGAATTTCAACCGGGAGATGGTAGTCGATATACGATCCATCTAATGGATGCCAAATATGGTGGAGTTTATGTTATCGTCAATGAAGATTCAACATGGCGTTACCATCAAGGTGATTGTTTGAAGTTCTTGTGTGGGAATAACAATCAGTGGACTCAAAGGGCTGTTTTCAATTTCTTGGAGGCTTTGGAATGATTTACAACCCAGAAGAAGGTATTCTTCGAATCTGTTCTTATGGCGGAGGGGTGCAGACATTTGGAATGCTTTTGATGATTAGAGATGGTTTAATTGAACGCCCCCATGCGTTTATCTTTTCCGATACTAAGGCAGAATATGACGCCACATATGCACATATTGAGGCATATGCAAAGCCGCTATGTGAAGAGATGGGCATTCCATTTTACACAGTTCAATTTAATGAGGGGATCATTGAAGGCTACAAATCAAATAATTCAATTCCGCTTCCCGGTTTTAGAAGCTGCACATTTAATTACAAAGTTAGGCCAATAAATTACAAATTAAAGGAATTATTGGGAGATAATTGGACAAGGGGGGAGGCTTGCGTTAATTCCTACATTGGAATATCTACCGATGAGGCTCAACGTGCAGTGAGCAGAAAGGATCAACGTCCGAAGTGGTCAATGCAAACCTATCCTTTTCTTGAATTGGATATGTCAAGAAGGCAAATTATCGAATATATTGAAAAATCGGGTTATCCCGTTCCTATAAAATCTGGATGCTACATTTGCCCTTACCACGGATTCAAGGGCTTTGTTGATTTGAAAACCAATCACCCAGAAAAATTTAAAATTGCTGTTGAGATGGAGGAACTTTATTTTGAACATCGACCAGAAAGAAATCATGGTTTCCTTCAAGATACAATGATACGACTCAAAGAACTTGGCGAGATCCCCTCTCTTTGGTCATTTGCCGACCAAATACCCAATGAAACAAAAGAATGCGATTCTGGGGGATGTTTCCTATGAATATCGCATGGTGGCATCAATCGGGAGGCTGTACGTTTTGCTTGTTGCATTACATGAACCCAACAGTCGCAAAACCATGTGCTAATCATTCAAATGATCCCCCAAGCGAGGCGGTGGCATGAATGGTTTGGCTTTATGTGCCGGGGTTGGAGGTCTTGAGCGAGGAATTGAATCCATCATTCCTCAAGCAAAAACCGTTTGCTATGTCGAAGGGGAAACCTATCCCGCTTCGGTCTTGGCCTCTAAGATGGAATCGGGACGTATTCCTAAAGCACCTATCTGGTCTAATGTGCGAACCTTCGATGGCCATCCATGGCGTGGAAAGATTTCTTTCCTCTCTGGAGGATTCCCATGCCAACCATATTCAAAGGCAGGGAAACAATTGGCGGATAAGGATCCAAGAGATTTGTGGCCCGACTTTGCCCGTATCATTGGCGAGGTTCGACCACACTTCATCTTCTTGGAAAACGTCGCAAATGTCGTTAAGTGGGCATTACCCACAGTTCTCAAAGACCTTTCCAAAATGGGGTATGATGCGGCGTGGTGTGTTGTGGCAGCTTCCCAAGTTGGTGCGCCCCACAAACGCTCACGTTGGTTCCTCTTTGCCTACTCCAACGACTCAAGCAAACATGCTATGCGATTCCATGAGCCACAGCCAAGCCCACAGGAATTTGAAGAGAAAATTCGCAACTCCCACGGTGACGGACGCTGCAAACATGCCAATACGAAAGGTCGCCAAAGAATCTTTAGAAAATGGGAATTGGAGAGGGATCGACCTAAGAACTTCGGCTCAATTGATACCGGAACAAAATTATCCAACTCCAACCGTCAGGGAAACGAAAGATATAGGGACAAATCTCAACAGGGGGAAATACTCAAACGACACATTGACCAAGAAGGTTTCAAATTTGGAGAATTTGAAAGTTGGTGGAAGGTTGAACCCGGAATGGGTCGAATGGTTGATGGGGTGGCCCATTGGGTTCACCGAATGCGAGCATGTGGGAACGGAGTAGTGCCTCAACAGGCTGCTTATGCTTATTCTATTTTGATGAAGAGGTGTGGATTTTGACAAAACAAGCTGAAGCATTCCTAAAGAATCATAAAAAAACAAATTTATCCGACTTTAGGACTCCAAGTTATCTCATAACCTGGATCAATGAAAATTTTGGGCCAATTCATTATGATGCGGCTTGTATAGATGGTTTGAATAATTTATTCGAACCATTAAGGCTTGAAGATCATTGGCCCGAAGGTTCAACAGTATATTCAAACCCTCCATTTGACACGCCTTCAATTCTTAAGTGGTTCGCAAAAGGTCTTGAACACACTAAAACCGGAGGCACTCACATTATGTTGATTCCAAATAAATTATGCCAAAAGACATTTTGTGATAATATCAACCCTCATATTCAAGAATTAGTTTTCTTGGGTGGAAGGATTAACTTTGAAGGCCCAAATATAGTAAAAGGGGGCAGTTCAAGAAACGGTTGTTTATTACTAATCAATAAAGATGTAGGTTTGAATCGTTTTAAGTCAATCAACATTAGTGATATTAAGGCTTCCAAACCTTAGCCTTTCTTTTACTCTGCGGCATTGAAGCAAACCTCGATCCAAGTGGTTGACGGCTCATAACCTCTTGAAGTCCAATTTCATCCACCATTGCCAAAGCCGCATTAACATGATTCCCTTCAATACCAAGACGTTTCAATTTGTTTCGAAGCGTTATTGATTTTGAATTGCTTAATGCAATATGTCGAGGGATTCCCCCATTCATCTTTGAAAGTCGAGCGGCGGCCATGCGGTCAAATCTTCTCTGTTGTTCTCTCGTCATGGTTCCACCTTCTTTCTTTTCTGCCTTCGCTTTTGTGGTGGCTTGACAATACCAAGCATCACCTCTTTATCTTCAATAGAATGATAGCGCATGGGTCTTGAAAGCAAGTCGGCTTTTTTTGCATCGACTTCCTTTGATAAGAATTTGGGGAAGGGTGCTTTAACCAACATTCTATCTTTTGCCGACCAAAAATAATCACGGAAGCGTATGTCTTTGCATATCTTTCTTAATTCCCATTGACCGTGCTCAATTTCACCTTTCCATTCTTTACGCTCTTGAGGGATCAAGTCAGCATCGACCCATCTAATGATGGGGCTAATTGTGGTATATCTCAAAAGGCTCAAATCAATACCTGACATGCTTTGAGTGGTAAATAAAACCGTCATACCACCGCCAAAATGTGAAAGCACTCCTGCGGCTTTAGCAAGTGTTTGATTGGTTGAAGACATAGCCGACCTTGAGTTAAAATGGGTTGCTGAATCATCCAACAGCCATACAGCCGGACCCTCGACTTTGGCAATGTCGTTAAATGATGTATTAGAGACCCTGCCTGACCAATGCTCAGGAATTCCCTCATCGATTACCACTTGCGGAAAAGAGTCTAGAATAACCGGCCTGTTTGTGTGTTCTATGACATAATCAATGAAAGCATAAGCAAGGGATGTTTTTCCACCCCTCGCACTTGCCACAATTGGTATGATTCCGGTCCCTAAAGCCTCCCTCATCGATCCATCAACCTTCCAACGTTGGCCTTCTTGAAGAAGCAGGTTGACGCTTG
>Ga0206677_10004826_pt1 | contig 10846 bp, 15 predicted proteins | sample M130m12015metaG_FD_155475 | JGI IMG/M metagenome (GOLD analysis project Ga0206677, IMG submission 155475) | Ammonia-oxidizing marine archaeal communities from Monterey Bay, California, United States - M1 30m 12015 | ecosystem: Environmental > Aquatic > Marine > Intertidal zone | place: USA... | reverse complement strand
CTTCTTGGATTCTTCTTTCTTATCCTCGCACATTTGCTGCATCTTCTCGTTAGGGAGTTTCTCACAACCAGCCCATTTCTCAACCAAATTGGCAACGATATCTGAGATAGTTTCTTCAGAAGATTTCTTCTCGACAACACCTTCATTCTCTTTGATTTGCTTCTCCCATTCTTCGGCTAGTTCGGGATTGTCTTTCATCATTTTCTTGAAGGACTCTGGGGTGTGTCCAGCCATAAGTTCTAGTTCGGAAGAACCCAACTTCATCTGACGAGCAGCAATCAAAGTTTGCATGATGGCTTTCTTGTAGGTCTTAGAATCTACTCCAATCCAAGCCATAGCCTCTGAGTTATCTTTGAGTGCAAACAACTCATCATAGTGATCTTTCACAACAAGTTCTTCCATCATGTCACCTATGGCGAGTTCTTTGAGATCACTACGAAGATCACGAGAAAGTTTGTCAACCCTCCATTGGTACAAGGCTGGCATTATCGTTTCAATTAGGATTTGAGGCACTCTAGCCGCTTTCTTTTTCATGGGTTCTCCATTTGCTTTTTTAGATTTGAAATATTCATTAGGTTTTTTCTGACAATGTTCATCGGCATCGCTCAACTGGTCACGCTTGTATTTACAAGCAATAGACCACGCTGTCGGAAACGCTTTGTCGGCTGATGTGCCATTTTCTTTTTCCATCTTCTTTGCTCGGCAATGAACATAATCCATTGTGTTGGTCATCCCCGAACACTCATCCTCTGCTTGTTTGGCGTATCGTGGTCGATTGTTCTTCATCCACTCTTTCCCTTTCAAGGTCAACATTAAAGTGTCGCAATATGCGTTGGCACATTCTAGGATAAACTCGTACCCTTTTCTCTCCAAGAACTGTTGGACATCGTCTTTGTTATCTCTACGGATTCCACCTTCCAAATCAGAGTTGTCGGCATCTTCACCACGAAGCCCCGTGGTATATGCGAAGAACATTATGCCGTTGTCAATGTGGAAATACTGATCCTCAAAACCAGACTCATGCCAACGCCTCGCTTGACCGAACCTTCTCTGCAACAAACGAAAGATTTCCGTCAGTTCCTTTTCGTCTTCCCGTGAAGAAGCACTCTTTCCGAACTGGCGAGAATACACTTGTTCTAAGTCACGAGAATCTCTAGGAGGTCTTCCGAGAATCATATTGTGATGGCTAGAATCTTTGGCGACCAAGAACGCTTTCATCTCGTTGTCGCCCATTCGTTTTTTGACTGCGAAATCCCTATACAGTTCCCACTCTTTTTTTGAGTCGGAATCGTAGTTCGGTGTCATTATGTACTGAGCCATCAAACGAGAGTACTTGCTGTCCTCTGGATACACATCACCATATAACTCAAAAGTTTTCATATAATTCTCTTATAGGTTTATCATTGATACGAATCTATTGAAAGATTATTGAAGGGGTATATTGGTTCAAAAGGAGAAGACCCATGAAGATAGAAAGAGGTAGTTCGTGGTTGGAAGAAAAACCAAAGAAGAAATACCAAGCCCCTCAGCCGAAAGGAGAAGATTTTGAATCTCATCTCAGAAAAGCAATGGGAGTCGAACTCTATGAAAAGTTCCGTGTATCTCAGAAGGGAAAGAAAAAATGAGAAGATTTAGATATACAATACATAATATAATCGGGCATCCTTTAATGGAAATCTTCTATTTGCTCGGAATGAATCAACGGGCAGAATGGATACACGATATCACTCTCCCAAGAGGTGAATAATGGAGAGAGAAGTACTAGGGAGATATTGCCCCGAATGTGATGTGACCTATTTCAGTCGAACTAGGCATGCCTTCGCTTGCTGCGTCTGTTGGGAGGAGAACAAAGAACCTCGCAAGGGGGGTTACATTGACGGTGGTCGGGAGTATTGCCGAGTTGGGGGTAAAGGCATTATGGTGATGGTGACCATCCAACAGACCGATGAAGAACTAGCGAAGGACTGGAGAACCAAAGAAGATAAGTACGGGCGTATCAAAGGGGCTGTAGGAACACCTCTGAAGAAATCCTAGACCTTCAAGGGTTTGCTGATACCATGTACCGCCAGAAACTCTGAGGCATAGGCTTTCGCTACGGTCGGATTGTGTATCACCGTTGCGTTCTCTATGGATTGATTCCCATTCGTGGTGGGATTGAAAGAACCATTCCACAAGGCAATAGGTTTCCCCTTCTCCAAACGAATCACGAACTTGTGGTGCATGTTCTGTGGGTGGGATATCATCCCACAAACCAGTATATCTTCTTCTATGGTTTCACCCATAACTGGGAAGGTTTTTTTACTGGCTCTCATTTTCCCATACATCTCACGGGTTTTCTTGGCGAGACCCCCCTTCTTATTGAGCCAACTCTCATTCCGTAATATAAGAACACTAGGTTTCTCAAGAAGGGCTTTGATGACTTTCTGTGAGGTAAGCCAAGCCACGCAACAGACAACGCTCTCAGAGGCTTCTATGAACTCAATGAGGTGTGTTTCCAAGTCACGGAAATAACATTCAAACTGTTTGTTTGTGATTTGATGTTCATCACTGAGTTTTTCATTGAGGTCAGCACCTTTCTTTCGTTTCCAGACTTTACGAGCCATTTGCCACCAACTTAAAAATCCATTGTGTGATAAGTGACCTTTTTGATTTCCTTTGTTGTTTGAAATAAGGTCGCAAGACAGTTTCTACACTATTGTGTAATAAGTCCTCAATTAACTTTGCTTCTTTTCTTGAAAAGTGAATTGGCTTTGGGAAATCTACTTGCACAGAGATCCCTTTTGAGTTTATTCCTATGTGGAATTGGCAGTTTGGTGTTAGGCACTCAGTTTTACGAGCCATTAGGTCACTCTCTTTTCAGTGTGTCCGAAAGATTCACCAGCCCCTTCCCAGAACCCTCGTAGAAAACCAGCACGGTAGGCTTCTTCGATATTTGTAAACTGCTTCGATTCGGTGTTCAACTTTTTCCGTCTATCTGAGAGATAATCCAATAAAAAGTTTTTCCAGTCATTGATTTTGTAGAACATTTTGCTCTCCTTTATTTGTGTGTGTGTTCTATACGAAAAAGGGGTTGCCTTACAACCCCTCTAACTTGAGGTTCTCAACCACACGGGGTATCTCTCTCTTCAAGATTTCGGACATCACTTGATAAACCCTCCCCTCCAAGTCCTCTTTTGATTTGAGGGCATAGAAAGAAAGATAGACCTCCCTCTTTATAGCCTCCATCAACAAGGTGTGGGAAACTTGAGTCATTCCTCCAGAAGGCAGTGCCAACAGTTGTTGATAATCTTCATTCGTTAAGGGTTGGTGCTTAGAAAACCAAGAATCTTCATGCTGCACCATCTCGATTAAGACTTTCACAGAGGCTTCCCAATTTATTTCGACACTCTTTTGTGGGGTTGTATCTGACATCTTGTTTTTCCCTCAATTATTGTTGAACCATTTTCAGAATTATGATGTATCTTATCAGTATTCCTTATGGTATATGATGTTGATTTGATGTTGATTTCTAGGGGGCTGGTGTTCTAGCCCCCTATTTTTTTGGTGCAATAGTTCTTTAATAAGATACCGAAGAAGAAAGGAGTCTCTATGTCAATACCAGAAGAACATCGGATAAAGTGGGAAGCAGAGGTGTCAAAGGCACTCTTGGTTTGGACTAATGGTCGTGACCCATCCGAAACACTAGAGAATGATTACTCATCGGGCATTGTCGATATAGATGAAGTGTGGGAGTATCTCGAAGGTGACGAACTAGCCTTGATGGATACAGCCACCGAAGAACTGAAAGCCTTCTTGGAAGAATCCCTCTACGAAGAATGGTTGGTGCTATCCTCACACGAACCCCCCATTGAGTTCCGTGTCGCTTCCCGTCATATGGATAAAACGGGGATCGATAAGTTCGGCTGAGGACAGCAAGATATTCTTGAGGATCAAGAATGGGAACACTTTTTTAAGATATTCTGGGACAACCTTCAATAATCAATCCATACCACAAACAAATAAGTATGGGCGAACCTCGTCTTTTTGTATCTGAACTCTATGCGATTTTTTTAACCAAGTTGACCTCTTTGGAGGTGATGGGGGAATCGTGTGGGGTTTTTTGTTTTTGTGGGCGTGTTCCGACTATTCGTTGGGCTACGAGAAAGTGATCATTGAGTATGTATATCTTGAAGACACTTCCAATCCAGTTGAGGTCATTGTCGAAGTTCCCGTTGAGGACACAGCAGCAGATGACATCTGGGTGGATAGTTTCACCCAACCTAGTTCTAGTTCGGGTGTCGATATTGTGTGGGTGGTTGACCGTTCGGGTTCGATGAGCAATAATCAAACCAAGTTAGAATTGGGATTCCAAGCGATGTTGACGGATCTCAATGCCTCGTGGGATGCTATGTGGCGAGTTGCTATAATATCAGCCGATAGTAATTATGCTGCAAATGAACAGCAGTTCCCCTTGTTGTTTGGGGACACAGAAATAGATGCCATAACCATGCTCCAAAACACGGGGGGTCATAGGGAAGAAGGCTTCAAGGCTTTCTATTCTTATTACACGGGTTCGTATGCTCAGAACTGGATGCGACATGAAGCCTCCCTCCTCGTTATTTTTGTGTCTGACGAAGATGACCAATCCACGAATATGTTCTCTCAAGCATCTGATTTCGTTCAGTGGTATTCGGGTATCCGTAATACTGTCTTTCTAGCATCTATCGTGGTATCCACCACCGATTGTGAACCCGACATCGGGGATAGATACATGGAAGCCACAAACCTTTTGAATGGCATTGTGGTTGATATATGTAGTGATGATTGGACACCCTCTGTCCAAGATGCTCTCCAACAGATACAACCGTATAGTGAATGGGAACTGACAAATGTCCCCTATTATGGTGAGCAAGGAATCTTTGTTTTTATTGATGGTCAGCCATCAAGTGATTGGCACTATGACAGTTCTCGGAATGTCGTGGTGTTTGATGTAACCCCCAACGGTGATGCCCTCGTGGAAATCGCCTACGAATACTAGGAGTTTCTTATGAACGCCATCGAATACACAATGTGTGTGATTGAACTTTATCCCACCATAGGACTCGCTTCCATATTGTCCTTCTGCACTGGATTCATCTTCGGGTTTGTGCTTAACAAAAAAGCCCAATGATCCCGTTAAGGAACAATTGGGCTTGATTTAGTTCGGAAGACCGAGAATGTTCCCTTACGGGATCACATACTCTTAGCCGAGTTGTTTTTCGAGGTTGGCTAGAATACTAGGGAGGTTTTTCAAGAGGTCTTTCTCTGATCTGTGATCCCAAGTTCCTTTACCGTACTTGGCTTGAACGCTGTACATCTCGTCACCGCTATCCCATTTGGTCACATCTATATAGATGACCTCTTTGAAGTTGCCGTTTTGTATGTTGGTTTCAAACTCGTAAGTGATCGCTCCATCGCTATCTGCACGATTAGACTTGAACCCAGCGGCAAAGTAAAGACCGTACGCCTTACCAGCCTTTGAGTTTTGGATTCGGAGAGCGAGAGCCTTGTCGTGTAAGCGTGCTTCTTTCAAGAGAGGTAACAAATCCTTTCGGAGTTCTGGGTTCTGATGAGCAAGACGAATGATTTTGTTTCTTAAAGAATCCCCCGAACTGGCTGAACGGATGGAGACATTACCCCCGAACAAAGTTGGTATCATTGCTTCTAGTTCGGCTGCCATCAATTCATTGTAGCCTTCCGAGTCATAAACGGTGTATCCACCCTTCATGTACTCATCTCTCATACGGTTCTCGAAGATACTTGTGTGAGGTGCAATGAAACCACGATACAACTTAGTCGCTTCTTTCTGGATAGCACTTTTCAAACCACGACTGTCATCACTGAAGACCCGAACTCCAGCAAAACTCGCTCCTTGACCCTCGTTCAACTTCATGGCAATAACGATAGTTCCCTTCTCTAAAGAAGAACCCTCTTGTTCGGGCAGAAGAGCCGTGCCTCTCTGAGAGAAGAAAGCATCCTTGAATGGTTCATAGATATCTCGCATTTTTCTCGCTTCCCATATCGCCTTTGCAATGGACTCGGAATCACTATCCCGAACCTTGAGACGAGAAACACCCGTGAAATCCAACTGGAGTTTTTCAGCAACAAGATTCTTCAACTGGGGTTGTCCTTCCATTAAAGGAAACAAAAACTGAAACCAATAACGATTCGCCTTAGCGTTGTACCAAAAAGAATCGAACTTATTCTCAAGTTGCTCTCGGAGAGTCAAATCCCCAAAACCACCCCAAGTATAACGGAAGGTTAGAAGACCAAAAATATCCTCTGCAATGAGTTTTTTCTCACGACTCATCTGAGGAAAATTACGCTGTCCATTGGAACTCCATAAAGTAGTGACCCCATCATTCTCTTGATCATATATCTTGAAGGGCTTCCCACCTATTTCCATTTTTCTATCAATCTTCATAATCACTCCAATATAAGTCTTTCTCTCAAATGAGAATATAAATAGATTATCAAACGATACCAGCCTCAGCAGTAATCATCAATCCAGCAACAGAAACCGAACTCTCAACGGCTTTCTCTGCCACGAGGAGAGGGTCAATAATCTTTGTCTTATAAAGATCAATCACCTTTTTCTTACGGACATCCCACCCGTGCCAAGCATGTTCACCATCACGGAGCAGAATCTCCACAGCGAAGTCACCGTTCTGCCGAGCATTGCCCACTATCGTTTCCATTGGTTTCCTTAAAGCCCGTTTAAGAATACCTTCACCACCATCGTCACTCAGAACTTGAGATGCCCAAAGATAAGAAGCCCCACCACCAGCGACTATCCCAGTTTTCAAAGCACTCTGAACAGCACCAAGTGCATCCTCAATCCGAGCACGTTTCTCTTTCATAGCCAGTTCGGTGTGACCACCAACTGAAACCAAACAGAAACCACCCTTCAGTTTGGATATTCTTTTTGTGATGTCATCTCGGTCGTAATCTGAAATCGAACTCGCCATATCTGTTTGGAGTTCGTTGACTCTCCTTTCGATGGAGGTTTCGGCTTCATCGAAAGCCGAGAAGATGGTTTTCTTCTCTTGGACAAGAACCTCCAAGCAAGACCCAAACCAGTCCGTATTGAACTTCGTGATGTCATACTGATCCACCTCTAAAACTTCACAACCACAAAGAGCCGCCAAGTCCTTCATGTACTCGGCTCTCCTCAGAGATACCCCAGCGATATTGATGGGCATTGATGTACAAACACCCTTCACATGATTGGTCGCCATAAACTTCAAGGCTTCCCCTTCCAACCCATAACAAATTAACAACAACTCATTCTGGGGGAACTGGGAAGATTCTTCAAGCATCGAATGGACATCCTTCATGGATGTAATCACTTTCGGAACAATCGCAACCAAAGGGGAAATCAACTTCTTCTCAAGGGCGTTGTCCATAAAATGACGACTCACTGCCCCACAAGATAACTCAAAGCCCTCCTTGAAATCCATCTCGATACCAATGCCCTTCCCTTCTTCGATAACCACTGTCCCATCTTTACCGACAGCAAGACAAGCCTCAGTTAAGACATCGGCTACCTCTCGGTCACCGTTACAAGAAATCATTGCAACTGAATGAAGTTCGGATTCCTCCTCAACGGGGAAGGCATTATCCCACAAGGTCTTGATAACTTTATCACTCGCTTGACGGAGTTCCCTTTGGAGAGTCATGGGGTCAAACCCAGCCGTGATCATCTTATGTCCCTCTCTCAGAATGGCGTTGGTCAAACAAGCAGTGGTGGTCGTGCCATCACCAGCCTCGTCATTGACCTTGATACAAGCCTCCTTCAACACTTGACAACCCATATTCGCTACGGGGTTCTTCAGATTGATCTCACGGGCGACCGTCACACCATCTTTCGTTTGGAGCAAACCCCCCATTCGATTCATCATGACTGTGCCACTAAATGGCCCCATTGTCTTGGTCACGGTGTTCGCAAATATGTCAGCACCCTTCAGTATTTGAGTTCGGAAGTCTTCCCCAAAATATATCTCTTTCGACATTGTTATTCTCCTATTTGTTGTGCCATAGTGTATTGTTCAATAATCTTGTGTGGGGCTTATGGGAAGGGTTCTCCTCCCAATAATCCAACATAAAGATTTCTCGACCATCATCCAAAAAAATAGTTCTGGATTCCTTGTCCCACGAAGATAATACCCAACCGAACTCAATACCAAGCGTATGAAAAAACACCCAATCCTTCTCTGCTTCCGACAACCCCTCTAGTTCGGGTGTCGTTACATAAAAACATTGGGTGTCTTCAACTAAGTTCCGATATGAAATATCGAATAGCACGAACCAAATCAACTGTCCTCAACTCGTGCTTGATAACGATCTGAAACTCTCCCGACACTGCTGGCTTCTCGCCAAAGAGTGATCTTCTCTTTCCCGATATCCCACTTACCATTGGTGTAGAAACGATGGACATCTGAGAGTGCTGCACGAATGACCGACAACTTGTCCTCCACCCAGTCCTCCATGTTCTCACCGTCAACCCACAGAACTAACTCTTGGCACATACGCAAAGAATCTCGAATGTTCTGCTTGGACATGTAATCACTTCCAGCCGTTTTCGCCATCCTCATATTGGGGTACGGCACTTGCATGCCAGATTCAGATATCTCGTGGGATATCACAACAGCGGGTCTCCGAACTAGATAGTTCGTGTGCTTCTCGTACCACTTGGAATAAAAATCTTTGTGAGGCACTTTCCTAACCACTTCATTGGGGTCGGGGATGTTCGGGTCAGCCACCCAAACATATTCCTCACAAACATGGAACACAGTGGAAGCGTGACTCCACTCTCGACCCTCTGGATTCCAAGCAATCATTATCGGTAACCCTTGGTCAGTCCATTCCTTCATTTGCTCGATTGTACAAGGAGCAGTGAGAGTTGCACGCTTACCGAAATGCTGGGCGGCATTGATGACGGCTTCCCAAGTAGCACCCTTCATCGGTCTAGCACCCATCACGTCATTGACGATGTCCTCCGTCATCCACTCCATACCCAATGCCTTCAAGCACATAGACAAAGAACAAGGAACGCAAGTGTATTGCGTTCTCTGACGAACGGGGATAACCATAGCCTTCGCTAATTTCTTCATTTGAACTTACGTTCTAGGTACTTCACGGTTTTCTCCAACATCTCTCTTGAAGGTGCTGCACCGTTGATCTTCAACTCGTGGATTGCTCTACGGAAAATCATCTTGACGGGCTTCGTGGAATGATGATGAACTTGATCCATCACGATGCCAGTCTTGTCTTTCGACATACGATAACCCACTGTGTCTGTACCACGACCAGAAGGTATAGGCATCATGGGGTATTTCTGTTGATGGAATACCTCAGAGAACCGAGATACCTCAATACTGAAAGCCGTGTCGGATTGTACTGACCACCGACCCATGTTGCCCGATATAATGTTCTTCGATCCAGATTGATATCTTCCCGTTATTGTCCATTTCATGATTAACTCCTTTGGAAATACTTAATGGCTTGCTCACCCAATGCTTTCGCTAAAGGCTTGCCGTTGATAAATAACTCTAGTTCCGATGTCTTTTCATTGACATCAAAAATATCTGCACGATTACGGTGCATTGACTCCATCTTGATGACACCATTCTCAAAGGAATACTCTGTCACACCTCTACGATAACCCTTCATTGAAATGGCATACTGGGCTAACACCTCCGATAAGGTCTCTACCGTGCTGTCTATCTGATAAGTGTCTTCTTTGTATGTACCACCAACTCGCAACTCACCCGTAACGTGAAAGGTCGGCTTGACATACTCAAAACGAAACTCATTGGGGGATACCATCGTACACTCATTGCCATTACAATGACGGACAATGTGCCTACGGAGAACAGAACTCAAGACTCCCGAACTACCACCCAAGAACTGATTGAGTTTCTTCACTTGCTTCTCACTCAATTTGAAGTTGGGGTCACGGGCTGCCTTCTTACCCAAATCTACAACCATCCCCTCAATGAAGGATAACCCACGAGGATACTTCGCTTGTACCAATGGGTCGTTCTTTGCATCTTGTAAACCCTTGTACATACCTTGTAACAACAACCGAAGTGTCGCTTCTTTTGATAGTTTCTTCATTTCAATACCCCTTAAATTGTTTTTTGATGTTCTTCAATGCGTTTCTTTGCTATCTCGAAATACATTGGGTCTTTTTCTATACCCCTAAATCTACGCTTGATTTTTAGACAAGCAATCCCAGTCGAGAAACTACCACCACACGGATCGAGCACAAGATCGCCCTCATTGGTGTTATCAAGTATTAATTCTTCTAGTAACCTATGATTTTTCTCTGTTGGGTGTAGTTTATTTCTGCCATTTGGATGCTTGAATACTGTGTTTTTACAGTGGGCATTAAATGTTTTTGATTTTTTTGACTTAAACCACACTGCCATTTCAATCCCCGATAAATATACATATTGACCGTTCATAGGGGATGGATTTGATTTTTGCCATACAATAGGTCTAGTTGTCCCTTTTTTAGAGGCATAGTAGGCATAAATTGTAGAGAATTGCTCTTTACCACAAAAGATAATGACCGTCTTGCTTATTCTTGTGACCTCGTCTAAAAAGTCAGTCAAATCAAAGGTTAAAATATCTGCCGTACCTTTATCAAGGGATCTCAAGCCATTGCTGGATCTATTGACAACATCGTACGGTATGTCCGTGAGACACAAATCAACACTATTGTCTTCAATGTCTTTCATCAATTTTAGACAATCCCCATGCCATAGTTCAACATCTTTCATGTTTTCAATACCCCTTATAATGCTTCACTTTCTATACAATA
>Ga0206677_10004825_pt1 | contig 10846 bp, 10 predicted proteins | sample M130m12015metaG_FD_155475 | JGI IMG/M metagenome (GOLD analysis project Ga0206677, IMG submission 155475) | Ammonia-oxidizing marine archaeal communities from Monterey Bay, California, United States - M1 30m 12015 | ecosystem: Environmental > Aquatic > Marine > Intertidal zone | place: USA... | reverse complement strand
TATGCGGCGGGATAAGATCAGGCGAATGATAGGTTTCCACCGGATCAATATTATACCCGCGCGCAGGTTGCAGGCCCAAAGTGACCTTGCCGAAGCGCAGAATTGACAGCTTGAACCCACCATCTTTTGGGTCAAAGAATGGATCACTTTCTGGTGCGCCCCAACGCTCTTCAAGCTGCGCGCGCAGCCCATAGGGCAGGGTCTGATAGTGAGCCATGTAATCGGCAATCGGCAATAGCACACCACCTGTGCGCGTGGCGCGATCGGTGAGCCAATTGGTCGGCCCGGCCATGATCTGTTCCATCAATTCAGCGCTGGTCTCGGGCGCATTTTTGACGCCATAGCCAGCCTGTTGCAGCAGGGCGAGCGCATGAACTGCAGAGGCAGGTGTATCGAGCCCCACCCCATTGGCCAAGCGGCCATCTTTATTGGGGTAATTGGCCAAAATGAGCGCGACTTGGCGCTGTGCCGGCGCGGTTCTGCGCAGGCTGGCCCAATTGGCCGCGAGGGCCGCAACAAAGGTGACGCGATCTCCGCGCGCTTTATAGGTTGCAATCGGACATTCGGTCGCCACATCGAAAAAGGCCTCGCCCTTAAAGCTGATTGCGCGTGACAGAATGCGGCCATCTACTTCCGGCAGGGCCACATTCATCGCGATATCGCGGGCAGAGAGCCCATTGAGGCCTTCCTCCCAACTGGCCTCAGTGCTGGCCGCCAGGGCCACTTGTAGCACGGGCGCTTGGCGGGCTGAGACGGCGGTGAGCGGGTTATTTGGACTGCTGTCCCCATGTGGGTTGCCAACGGCAAATGAGGTGCAGTTCAAGATCACCGCAGGCGGGGCCGCTTGAAAAAGTTGATCCAAAGTGGCCACAGAGATCGGATCTTTGAGGGACGCGACAAAGATTGGCAGGGGGTTCAGCCCGGCCAGTCGCAGGGCTTTGACCATCCGGTTGATCGGGTTGAGCCCGGCCCCCTGCACCAAGGCGCGATAAAAGATCACGGGAACGATGGGCGCGTCCTGTGTCCAATGGGCCTGAGCGGCACTGAGATCGGAAATGCCATCGCCCGGCCAATAGACCCCGGCACGCAGCAGCGGTTCGGCCGCTTGTGGCGCGGGGGCTTGGGCGATCATATATTGGCAATAGCTCAGAAAGTTGACCGCATTTTTTGGCCCGCCTTCCACCAGATAGGCCCAAAGCGCATCATAGTCTTGATCAGAGACCGTCGAAAATAAGCGCAGATCAGGATCGGGTTTGTCATCGCCGGGAAGGGCAGCGAAGGCCACGCCCGCATCGGCCAGGCGCGCGGCATATTGTTCGAAGCCGTATTTCCAATAGCTCGCGCCTCCAAGCACCCGAGCCACCACCAATTTTGCCTTGGACGCGCAGGCGTCAATATGCAAATCAACGGACATCGGATGTTGCAGGTGCATCATGCTCGCCAGACGCAATTCGGGGGGCTGCGCCATTTCTGAACGTGCCGTCGCCAGGGCGGCCAGTTCAGTATCGGCCGCAGAGATGAACACGATATCCGCTGGGCTTTGACCGAGGTCAACGGGCTCTTGGCCCTCGTCTACAGATCCGGCGGCGGCGGCCAAAAGATGCATTATGCGGTTCCGTCTTGCTCAAGGCCAGCGAATGGGGCATCAGCAGGGCTGAGGCCTGGGGCCGATTTAAAGGATGGACTATGGATTATAAAGACGCCGGTGCCATTAAGAAAGGCAGCAACAAGCCGCGGCACAGCGAGCATAATGCGAAAGGGAGCCGTAAAAATCCCTTTGGCAAAAGCGAAGGGAAGGCCGAGCTTCTGGCGCGGATGAAAGCGGCTGTGAAAGCCCGTCAAGACGCCTCTTAAGTTCATAGGGTTTTGGTCATAAATATGCTGCTGTCATTGGCGATATAATCGCCAAATGGCCCGCAGGCTGTGAAGCCGTGCCGCCTGTAGAGGCGCAGGGCAGCGTGCAAAGAATTCCCGGTTTCAAGTTTGATGTCGCCAAGCTCCAGTTCGCGGGCTAGATCGTGCAGCGCCCGTAAAAGGGCATCGGCCACCCCTTGTCCGCGGGCATTAGGGTCTACGAACATGGATTTGATTTCCCCATAGCCGAGTTTCACCGCCAGGGCACCGGTGCCAAGCACCCTGGCGCCTCGGCGCGCGATATAAAAATGCACATTCGGCGCACAGAGCTCCTCTATAGATAGAAAGCTGTTGTCCTCGGGCGGAAAGAGCGATTGCATGAGCGCGTGACTGGCACGCAGCAATGCTGTGGCCTGCGATTCTTTGGGATCACTGCGCTCGACCACAAGCATGGTTTAATGCACCGCAGCGCAGGATTTCAACGCCGCCTCAATCGCAGCTTGATCCAAGCCCGCCTGGCCAATCACCACCAAGCGTGTGGCGCGCGCGGTATCGCCGAAGGGTTGATCAAAATAGGTCTCCACCCGCGGTCCGACGGCCTGAAGTGTCAGACGCATCGGCTTGCCAGAAACAGCCGCAAAGCCTTTCAGGCGCAGAATATCATGGGCACTAATGATCGTGCTGACTTGATCTGAAAAGGCTTTTGGATCTGTGATCTCGCCGAGGGTGACGACAAAGCTTTCAAAGGCATCATGGTCGTGATCGTGGTGATGGTCATGATCATGCTCATGATCATGCTCATGCTCGTCGCTGTGGTCATGATGGTGATGGTGCAGTTCATGGCGGGAGTCCAGATCGCTCTCCGCGCCTATCCCTTGTCCCAGCAGCACATCAACCGGCAATTTTCCCATGGATGTTGTGACCACTTGTACGCCACTGCGTGAGGACTCGCGCAGAGTGCCGACCAATGCTTCAGCCTCAGCGCCCTCCAGTAGGTCGGTTTTGTTCACCACAATCATATCAGCGCAGGCAATTTGATCTTCGAAAAGCTCCGAGAGGGGCGTTTCATGGTCAAGGTTCTCATCCAATTGACGTTGCGCATCAACTGCGGCCACTGAATGGGCAAATCTCCCTTCAGTTACGGCCTTTCCATCGACCACCGTTACAACCCCATCGACCGTCACCTGTGTCGAGATGCCTGGCCAGTTGAAGGCCCGCACAAGCGGCTGCGGCAGGGCCAGCCCGCTGGTCTCAATCACGATATGGTCGGGTCTATCTTCTCGGGCCAGAAGCTTTTCCATTGTCGGGATGAAATCATCGGCGACCGTGCAGCAGATGCAGCCGTTGGACAGCTCCATCACATCTTCCTCACGGCAGGTTTCATCACCGCAGCCCTTCAATATGTCGCCATCCACGCCAAGATCGCCAAACTCATTGATGATCAGGGCGATTCTACGGCCCTGTGCATTTTGCAACATATGGCGGATGAGTGTGGTTTTGCCCGCGCCAAGAAAGCCGGTGATGATGGTTGCGGGGATTTTCGAGATCATGTCAGTATTCCTTGTGATCGGGCCTAGAGTGCTTTACGCCGATTAGATGTCAGCCAAAAGGGGCGATTTTGAAAGATCGTGTGACCATATGTGATACCTGCGCGGAGCCAGGCGGCAGGGCGCCCGGCGCGGACTGGGCTGTGGCGCTTACCAAAGCGGCGCAAGACTGCGGTTTGCAGGTTGAGTTTGTGACCTGTTCTTGTCTCAACATGTGTCAGTCTCCCGTGGCCTTTGCGTTGCAAGGGGCGCATAAGGCAACCTATCTCTTTTCTGGTGCCGACCCTGCGCAGGATACGCAAGATATGCTGGGCCTGCTTAAGCTATACGCGGATGCGCCGGAGGGCTGGATCACCGAAGCAGAGGCCGCAGGGCGTTTGCGGCTGTGCCTGCAAGGTCGCGTCCCGAAGCTCTAACAGCGCCTCTAACTCTCCAAACGCCTCAGAGTGGCTGCCACCACATAGCCCAGCATGACCCATCCCGCAGCCGCCGCTCCCAGGCTTAGCGCTGCGAATTCTGCAGCCAGCTCAGGTGGTGCCACACCGAAAAACGTATCGAGATGTGGCGCGCCCAGCAGGTGCGGAATTGCCATCAAGATGACGCCGGCGACGGGTAAATAGCTGCGCCCAAAGGCGATCAAACCAAGCCCCACGGCGCTCGCGAGGATCGTGCTGATCCACCACAATTGCCGTTGCCCCACCTCAGCTGCGATGGTGCCGGGCAGCTCAGGTGGCAGGCCGAATGCCGGCGCCAATTGCACGGCGATATAGCCGCACAGCCCCCAGATCAAACCCTGTCGGGCTGAGGTGGTGATGCCTTTGAGGGCTGCAAAGCTGATCATCGCGGCCAACAGCAGCCCGTAGCCCGTGTAGGTCACGATGTTAAAGGCCACGGTCATGGAATGGCGGGCCCAATCTCCGCCCAAAGAGGGAGCACCCCGATCGCTCTGGGGAGATCCGTCCGCACCAAAATGAACGCGTGCTCCGGTCTCATAGAGCTCGCCTTCTAAAAGCAGCGGAATGACGAATGTGAACTGAAGCACCGAAGCCAACAGCCCAGCGGCAATGCCGGCGCAAATCGCGCTGACAAACAGATTTTTAGCCATGGACTTAGCTTAGTGGCAGGGGAATGCCATTGCATGGCGGCCGTCATGGGCCGCATCATGTAAGGCAGTGGCTTGCGCGTAGCCAGAGGCCATCAACAGTGCGAGCCCAGTAATAAAGGCCAAGGTGATGCCCGCGGTGGCGGGCACGGAAGCTGCAATTGCTTTGCTTTGTGTTGTCATTTCGTCTCTCCTAGTCCTGTCACACCCGACAGGGGTTATTGGTCTTGCAGGCCGGTCTCCTGGCTGGCGGCATGATGATCTGTCTCCTTCCCGGTTTCCCAGTGGCTATGACAGACCCAAACCGCTTACAGTCGCGGGGGCGGCTTTGGTTTTGGGCCCCGATATGGGTCACCCGCACCAAATTCCCGTTTCAGTTCCAGATGCTTTGCATCCGATGAACGCCTTGCACTGTCATCTGTGGCTTGCTTGATGGGAGTCGTCAAGATCGTTTGCGACCTGACAGTGCTGAGTATCGGCATTTGTGATCTTGGCGGGACCATCACCTGATGGGTTTTCATTTGGCTTGGACTGTTCCATTGTCCGCGCAGGACAGGAAGAGGTTGAAATGCGCGGATTGGTTTTGAGGGTTGCCACAGGCATGGGAATGGGCCTGGGCATTTGTGTGGCTTCCGCGGTTGGGGCAGTGGATTTGCCGCCGCCGCTTGAGGATGCGGATTTTCGCCCAGTGCGCTTGGAAGAAGCGCAGTTGGGGCAGCTCTTGTTCTATGATCCGCTATTGTCTGGCAATAAAGAGGTGGCTTGTGCAACCTGTCACCATCCCGCCTTTGGGACGGGTGATGGGCTGTCCTTATCGTTAGGGGATGGCGGGAGTGGGCTTGGTCTCAACCGTGTGGTGGATCCGCAAAACCTGCCCGAGCAACGCGTGCCGCGCAATGCGCAGCCCTTATTCAACCTTGGTGCCAAGCAAATGACCGTCTTGTTCCATGATGGCCGGGTTGAGGTTGATGCGAGCCGTCCATCCGGTCTGCGCACGCCGCTTGAAGAGGAAATGGTGGGCGGCTTTGCTTCGATTATTTCAGCGCAAACCATGTTCCCCGTGCTCTCAGGCGATGAAATGGCGGGGCATTATTCTGAAAATGAAATCTCACAAGCCGTGCGGCGCGGCACGCTTACGGGCAAGGGCGGGGCCTGGGACTTGATCGCCCAAAGGGTGGCCTCTGTGCCGGATTATGCGGCGCGTTTTATGGCGGTCTACCCTGATGTGACAGCGCCGCAGGACATTGCCTTTACCGATATCTCCAATGCCGTTGCAGCCTTTATGGAATTTGAATGGCGCTCAGATACAGCCCCCTTTGATGCGCTATTGGCGGGCGCGCACAGCTATTCGGGCGCCCAGGCGCGCGGGCTTGAGCTGTTTTATGGCGCGGCGGGATGCTCGGCCTGTCACAGCGGGCCACTTTTGACCGATTTTGGGTTTCATGCCATGGGTCAACCGCAGCTTGGGCCAGGCAAAGCGGCACGTTTTGAGCGCCACGCGCGCGATGAGGGGCGCTTTCGCGTGACCGGGCGGGAAGAGGATAGATTTGCGTTTCGCACACCTTCGTTGCGCAATGTCGCGCTGACCGGCCCTTGGGGGCATTCTGGAGCCTATAGTGATCTCGCCAGCTTTGTTGCGGCTCATGCAGATCCGACTGCGGCTTTGCAGAGCTTTGATCGCACCGGTGTTGTCTTGCCAGAATTTGAAGCGGCTGATTGGCGGATCATGGATGACCCCGTAGAGGTGGCAGCGATCTCAGCCGCGGTTGAGGTGGAGCCCCTGGCGCTTGAGGCGCAAGAGGTGGCCGATATCGTCGCCTTTTTGCACAGCCTAACCGACCCGGCGATGAAAGCTGGCAGGCTGGGCGTGCCCACAGCCGTGCCCAGTGGTTTGCGCGTGCCAAAACCCTAGCGACAGCTTCGGTCTCGCCACCGGGCAAACTGTTACGGGCTGAGCGTGATCGCTTGGTTGGCTGCGGTTTTGTGATGGGTGATTTGACCGCCGGGCCATTCAACGGTGATCTCGGCTTGGGTTGCAGCGCCGAGGCCGAAATGCAACGGGCCGGCTTGGCCGCCAGCATGTCCACCACCGATGATCGTGCGCTGCATATCGCCGTTGACGGTTACGCTGGCACCGATCGCATGGCGATTGCCGCCGGGTTGTAGGAGCGAGACCGCAAGCCAATGGCCGGCATTTGGGGTCTCGTTGCGGTAAATTTCCAATGGCGCGCGGCGGTTCAGCACCAATACATCCAGCCGGCCATCCCCATCGAAATCTGCAAGCGCGGCACCGCGCCCCCTTTCGGTACTGGCCAAACCGGCGGTTTGACCCATTTCCCGAAAGGTGCCATCCGCTTGCTGCATCAGAAGATTATTGGGATCTTTGATCGCATTGGATGGCATTTGATCCACATTGCCTTTGGAGATGAACAGGTCGGCACGCCCGTCATTGTCCATATCGCCAAATTGCGCATGCCAGCCGGTCGAAGGGCGCCCATCATCGCCCAGATAGGGGCGATGCGCATAGGTTCCGATAGAAAACGGAGCGTTGCGATAGGTGCCGTCAAGCTGGGCCATTTGCATCAGCTGGTCGCCCATGGAGGTGAGCATGACCTCTTCGCGCCCATCGCCGGTGATGTCGCGGCTGGCGATGCCCATGCCCCAGATCGAGATTTCTTCCCAGTTGTCTGAGGCCCCTAGAAAACGGCGCTCCTTGAGATCCCACATTTGCTCATATCCGCCGCGGACATAATATTGCCGATCGTTTGAGATCCGCAAGCGCAGCGCTCCGCTGGCATCCTTTGTGGTCAACATTGATAGGCTGCAAAATCCCTGTTCCAGCGGGGTAGACTGATAGCCATCTGCGCGCGGCGTGAGAAGTTCATGGGTGTCACATGCGAAAAACGGACCCTCGGGGTTTTTCAAATCCACATAATTACCCACGGCCATGTGCGGGCGGGCGTCATCGGCCCACCAAGCGCTAAAGGCCGTCGACCATTGATCGGCGGCTGGGAGGGTGAACGCGTCTTTGGCCGGCGTAAAGCTACAATCTGGGCCACCTTTCAAAATTATATTTTGGCCAATGCGCAGCACGAATAGATCCATGACGCCATCGGCATTGATGTCGATGGGGTATGCGCCTGTGCTGGCGCGAATATCGGGCAAGGGCTGGGCTGTGAAAGTGAAATTGCCGTGATTAACGAACAGGCCGGCCGGCCCCGTTCCGCCGGCGGCAAAAATATCGGGCAGGCTGTCTCCATTACAGTCCATGACTGCGACACCGCCTCCGACAAAATGGTTCCACCCGCCCAGATAGCGGTGCTCGGGCAAACGATGTGACAGGTCGCGAAACAGCGGCTCGGCCTGTGCTATTGCGCCTAGAAAACATAGGATTACGCTCAGAAATTTCACGGCTTTTGGCGTCCTTCGACAATGACCGTGCGGGTCAATTCGGTCAAAGCAAGGGCGGTTGCGCCGCGGGCCCAAACCATATCACCCCAAGTTTGCACCTCAACCCGCGTCTCATGGCGACTGTGGTATAGTGCCAAAGCGCGCATTTCGGCCTGCATCTCTTTGGCATTGAGAAAATCATAGCGCATCAATTGGCCCGACAGAATGATCAGTTCAGGGTCTAGTAAATGGATAATATTGGACAGGGCCACGGCCAGGTAGCGGCCTGCGCGTTTGAAAATGGTGCGAATATGCGGATCACTGCTGGCAGCTTTCTCGTAGAGAGATTTGAGCGCATCAGGCAGGTTATGTGGCTTTTCTGGCGACAATCCGAATACTGTGGAGGCCTCGCGGGCGAGGGCGTAGTCAGCCAGATAGGCCTCCAAACATCCGCGTTGACCGCATCGGCACAGCGCGCCATCAAGCTGCACTTTCGTGTGCCCAAGTTCCAACCCCATACCATGGGCGCCGCGAAACAATTGGTTGTCGCTGACAAAGCCCATACCAACCCCATTTTCAACGGTCACCACAACAAAGTTGCTCAAAGCGCGCCCCGCGCCAAACCACAATTCAGCAAGGGTCAAAACATTGGCGTCATTGTCGATGCGAACAGGAGTCTCAAAATGATCGGCAAAGATTTGCCCCAGTGGCACATCCGCGTTTTGCAGCAGTGGCGACCAGGCCACCATTCCGGATTCAAAATCAACGATCCCGGCAATCCCAACGCCAATGGCGGAAATCGTATCCATGGGGATCTCAGCTGAGGTGCACAGCTGGGTAATGAGATTTTCAGCATCTCTCAGCAGGTCCGTCGCTGTCTTTTTGTCGGTATTGCTGGCCAGGGCGGCGCTGGCCAGGAGATTGCCTGCCAAATCGGTTAATATCGCCGTATGAGTTTCGTCAGAAAGTTTCACCCCAACCACGCGCAGCGCTCCGGGCACCACCTCTAACGCAACCGGGGGGCGGCCCCGGCTGGTTTCGCGTGCGGCGCCTTCGACTTCTCGCAAAAACCCATCTGAGATCAATTCAGCGGTGAGTGCGGTGACAGAGCCGGGGCTGACATCTAGGCTTCGGGCGATGGTTGCGCGTGCAATACGGCCGCTGGCGCGGACCTGTTCAAAGATCTGTTGGCGCAGCGAGAACGATTCGCGCGCTGAGGTGCGCAGAATCGGCCCATATCCGGTTGCCAGCGCAACTGATTCGATTTCGCTAGGAAACCCATCCTCAAACATAAATTCATCCTTTGAACTATAAGCCACCAAAGTTTTTCAGAGGTGCCGCAAAACCTGTATTTATTTGCGATTGGCACCGCTGTTATTTGCCATTTTACACATTTTGCCCGCTAACAATAGTAAATTTTAATTTGACAACTGAATTAAATCGCGCAGTATGTGCAAGTTGCTCTGACCTTGCGCCTGCTTGGTTGAGCTAAATTTTTGGGAGGACTACAATGAATAAGCTAATCATCGCAGCCGCAGTCGCAGCAGCTGGTTTTACAGGGTCCGCTGCTTCGGCAGAGGGCATGTCCATCGGTGTGTCTTGGGCAAGTTTCCAAGAAGAGCGTTGGAAAATCGACGAAGCTGCAATGGTTGCAGCCATTGAAGCGGCTGGCAATACATATGTATCCGCAGATGCGGAATCATCATCTGCTAAGCAGTTGACGGATATTGAAGCGCTGATCACCCAGGGCGTCGACGCTTTGGTTATCAACGCTTGGGACAAAGACGCAATCGCACCCGCGATCGAAGCGGCGGCAAACGAAGGCATCCCTGTGATCGGTTATGACCGGTTGATCGAAGATGACCGCACATTCTACCTGACATTCGACAATATCGGCGTTGGCCGCATCATTGCGAAATCTGTGCAGGCGGTTCAGCCATCTGGCAACTATGCGATCATCAAGGGCGATCCAGGCGATCCAAACGCAATGTTCTTGCTGCAGGGCATGATGGAAGTCATTGGCGCTGATGTTGATGCGGGCAAAATCAAAATCGTTGGTGAATCTTTCTCCGACGGATGGAAGCCAGAAAATGCTCAGAAAAACATGGAGCAAATCCTGACAGCCAATGACAACAACGTGGATGCGGTTCTGTCAGAAAATGACGGCATGGCCGGCGGTGTTGTCGCGGCGCTTTCTGCGCAGGGTCTTGTGATCCCAGTTGGCGGTCAAGATGGTGACTTGGCAGCGATCAACCGCGTTGCACGCGGCACGCAGACCGTGTCCGTTTGGAAAGACGCCCGCGATCTGGGTAAAGCGGCTGGTGAGATTGCTTCTGCTCTGGCAGCTGGCACATCCATGGATGCTATCGACGGTGCGACCAAATTTTCCGGTGGTGAAAAAGGCATTGCAATCAACGCAATCCTTCTCGACCCAACACCTTTGACACGCGACAACCTGAGCGTTGCGATTGATGGCGGTCACATCAGCAAAGAGCAGGCCTGCGCCGGCGCTTTGCCAGGTGTTGATGGCTGTAACTAAGCCCTAAGATCTGTGGTGCCGATCCATAACTGGGTCGGCGCTCAGCCTCCTCCTCCTCTTATTCTTTGGCCATTTTGATTTGGACATGTTCGAGTAGCCTTGTCAGATCTTCGTCTGCCCGCCCGCTCCTTGTTGATCAGAGTTGAGCCTATAGCCATTTTGGATTCCCTATGACTGATACTTCGACATCAAAGGCCGCAACCAAAAGCCAACAGGGTTTGATTGCGCGCTTCTTGAGCGACACTGAGATAGATACCCGGCTGCTGGGCATGTTGGGCGCATTGGCACTGATTTGGGGAGGATTTCACCTTTATGGTGTGATTTTCAATAATTTTGGAGCGTTTTTGACGCCGCGCAACCTTTGGAATTTGTCGGTGCAAACCTCTTCCATTGGCATCATGGCCACCGGCATGG
>Ga0206677_10004824_pt1 | contig 10848 bp, 9 predicted proteins | sample M130m12015metaG_FD_155475 | JGI IMG/M metagenome (GOLD analysis project Ga0206677, IMG submission 155475) | Ammonia-oxidizing marine archaeal communities from Monterey Bay, California, United States - M1 30m 12015 | ecosystem: Environmental > Aquatic > Marine > Intertidal zone | place: USA... | reverse complement strand
ATAGCCTTTATCATTGGGGATTTCGGGGCCGAAGTGGAAGCCAACCTTATCAAGGTCGCTGAAGACCTTGGTGCTAAAGGAAGCATCTATTACCAAGACAAACCGCTAGGTACTGCGCACGCAATTCACTGCGCCGCGGATAGCATGGACGATGAGATTGTAGTCGCCTTTGCAGATACCCTGTTCCGCGCAGATTTCACCCTAGATACTGAAGCAGATTCTGTGATTTGGGTGAAGCAAGTAGACAATCCTTCTGCCTATGGCGTTGTTCAGTTTGGCGAGGATGGAACCATCAATAATTTCGTTGAAAAACCGCAAGAATTCGTTTCGGATAAAGCCATCATCGGCATCTATTATTTCAAAGATGGCCCAGGGTTACGCAACGAACTGAAGTATATTCTCGATAACAATATCATGGACAAAGGGGAATACCAACTCACGGATGCATTGAGCTCTTTACTTGCACAGGGCAAGGTATTCAAGCCAGGAACTGTTAACGATTGGATGGATTGTGGGAATAAAGAAATTACGGTTGAAACCAACAGCAAGATGTTAGGCTACCTCGAGGGGAAACCTGAATTGCGCGGAGCCAACATTACCCTCGAAAATGCGTCCATTATCGAACCTTGTTACATCGGTTCAAATGTGGTATTAAAGAATGCGACAGTAGGGCCAAATGTGAGTTTAGGCAATGATTGTGTAGTTGAAGACGCAACGATAGAAGGTTCATTAATACAAACAGAAACGACAATTAAAAATATTCACCTCAAAGACAGTATGATCGGCAACAAAGCGCATGTCGACGGGAAGTGGACTTCACTATCTTTAGGTGATTTTTCAAGAATGGACTAATGCACAAAAAGCTGGCCCTGTTTGGGGTACTTTTCTTTACAGCCTCACTTTATGCGCAAGGCCCTTCGGAAGAGGGGCCTTCTGCGTTAAGCGGAACGTTCTATAAAGCCGAAACCTTCCGCATCACTGGAAGGACTGAACTGGCGATGGAGCTATACGAGAGGCTGACAAAGGACCCGGTGTATAGAGAAACGGCCTTATACCAATTGGCCCGTATGCATTTTGAGAAGAACCAAATTTTACAGGCCTTCGATCTCGCGTCCCTTGGTGTCGACTCCTACCCTGCGAATCTTTGGCTGCTTCGAATCCAAGCGCAAAGCGCAAAAAGTATAGGTGATTTTAAAACTGCGGGGCGCTCTTTTGAAATACTCTATTCCTCAGCCCCGCATCAACCAGAATACCTTTTTGAAGGATACAGTACGTACCTCGAGGGTCGACTTTTCCAAGAGGCCTTGAACGTACTCTCAAAAATTGAAAATCTCGAAGGAACCACACCAGAATTGGTTCAGGATCGGGCGCGGCTGTACCTTCAACTCAACGATGCTAAAGCTGCCGAACGTTGTTTTAAAACTGCCATTGACAATGTACCAGATGTACCAGAATACAGAGGCTTGCTGAGCCAATACTATGATGGCAATGGGAAAACAAAAAAAGCGTTTAAGGTGCTCAGTAGGGCGGTTGAGGCATTCCCTGAAAACGGTGCCTTACATATGGAGTTGGCCCGTATGGCTCAAAAAATGGACTATACTGAGGCGGCCTTTTACCACATGGAGCAAGGACTGCTGTTAGACGGTGTCCCTCTTGAAGACAAAGTGCCCGTGATGCTAAGCATCTATGAGAATAGAGAAAATCCATCTTTTAGAGCCTTGTTTGATCGTGTTTTTCCAGTACTCGAAACTACTTATTCCGGTCGTATTGAGCTGCTATTACTTACTGCACAAATTCACATACAGAATGAACGTTGGCAAGAAGCATTGGAGGGGTACCTCACGGCTATATCAATGAATCCAATAAACTACGCGTTTTACCAAATGGCGTATTCTCTTAGTCAGGAGATTGGTGATGTGGATGGACAAATTGCTTTGCTTGAACGCATCGAAGAAAGCTTTAATGCGGATGAAGATGTACTTGAAGGTCTCGTTTACGAATATTACAATGTGGGGCGTTGGGCATCTTGTGCCCGTTTAGCTACTGAGCGGGCCGAAATGACACTGGATCCTGAAGTGGCGGGAAATTTATATGCCCTTGCGGGAACGGCCTGGTTCCAGTTGGATTCCTTTGAATTAGGTACCGTAGCGTATGAAAAAGCATTGGACCAAGAACGTAGTCCTACAACCTTGAATAACTATGCGTGGGATTTAGCAACGCACGAACGAAATCTCGAAGTCGCATTGCAATTGACCGTAGAATGTAATGCCTCCGTTGCGCTTGAACCTACGTTTTTAGATACTTGGGCATGGGTATTGTATAAAATGGGACGGTATGCAGAAGCACAGGTAAAAATCGAACTAGCTTTGCAAATGCTCAAAGAGGGCGATCGCGCCGGCACTTACATACATGCCGCGAAGATCGAACAAGCGCTTGGGAATAAAGAGAAAGCAAAGTTCTACAGAATGAAAGAGGCCCGCTTAAAATAGATCTAATGCACGATGGACCACGGCATATATTGAGGATTGCGACACACCTTTTTGTGGGTGTAGCTTTAGCTGTGCTCACAGGTTGTGGAGGTCCTTTATCTGTCGAAAAGCCGCTACGAAGGGAAAAGATTAGCGACGGTGTATCACGAAAAATTATCGTTGAAGATCGCTTTGCGTGGACACAAAGTTTTACGCGCATCTCAGCTGAAACTCCAGACGGTGAGCAACGCTTTCGCGTTCAAGTACGTTCCAAACAAGACAGTATCCTTTGGGCAGCCATTTCCGACGATATGATTGGATTGCGCGTGGGTAAGGCTATTGTAATTAATGATAGTGCGGCCTTTTCTTCTACACTTCTGGGTGTTGAATGGACCGGATCTGCACATGATCTCGCTGGCGTAACTGGTATTGAGATCCCTTTTCAATATCTGAACAGGCTCTTGCGCGGCCAATTAATTGGGACCAACGACGCCATGCGGTATCGATACGACGCCAACGGCGATCACTGGGTTACACAATACGCTATAAGCAGAGGACGCTCAGTTACGGTGGCTTTAGATAGGGACTTACGGATGAGTTACGTGCTTATTGAAGATCCTTTGGAATCGGTTTTTATTCAATACAAAAACGTAGATGACGAGACCGGATACCCGTCTGAGATCGAGATAACTATTAAAAGCCAACCGGATTACAAAGTGACCATTGAGGTTACTGAAATCCGCACTGGGGGACCTTTTAATACACCATTTAGTCTGTGATGAAGAAGCTTTTATTCGTGTTTCTGGTCCTTCTAAATACTGGTTTGCAGGCGCAAACTAAAGAAGAATTACAGCGCCAGAAAGTACTGCTACAAGACCAGATTGATCTGGCAAGCGAATTACTTTTGAAGACTAAAAGTACCAAAGAAGCAAGCCTGTCGGAACTTCAAACTTTGAATCAAAAAATTGAGGCGCGTAATAAGCTCATCAGAACGATGGACCGTCAAATTCGTTCGATTGACCGTGAAGTAACGCGTAAAGCCAAAGAGATCAAGGACCTCGAAAGACGTGTCGATTCTTTAAAGAGTGATTATGCGGATCTCATCAAGCTCGCTCAACGTCAACAAAAACCACGGGATCAAATACTCTTTATTCTAAGTTCAAGTAGTTTTGCCCAAGCCGCAAAGCGCATGCAATACTTCAAGGATATGGCCGCTTACCGCGAGCGACAGGTACAACAGATTGCCGTTGCCCAGGAAACTTTAGCACGCGAGCGAGAAACGCTCATTGCCAAAAAGGCTGAAAAAATTCAAGTCCAAAAAGCCCAAGAAGGAGAAAAATCAGCACTACAAGCGGATGCGCAAATCCAGGAAACGACGGTGCAAAATCTACAGTCAAAAGAATCGACTTTAAAGAAAGATATCGATAAAAAGCAGCGCGAAGCCCAGCAATTGGAGCGGCAAATAAAACGCATCATCGCAGAGGAAATGCGTAAAGCAAAAGAACGGGCAGAACGAAGTAGTTTAGAAAATGAAGCTAAAGAATTAGGGCTTGTTTCAGGCAAAGATTATTCGAAACGCACCTCGAATAAGGCCTTGAAAAAACTTATTGATAAAACTCGCACGGCAAAAGGATTAGATGTTCGAGACGATGGGCCGTCTTTTGCTATGACCCCTGAAGCAAGGGCCCTGGCAAATAATTTTGCCTCAAACAAAGGTGCACTACCCTGGCCTGTAGAACGTGGCATTATCACTGGAAAATTTGGTAAACACCCGCACCCGATTGTTAAAGGTGTGATCGTGGATAACCCGCATATCGAGATTACGACAGAAGAAAACGCAATAGTTCGCTCGGTATTCGAAGGTGAAGTCAGTTCGGTCGTGCCTATTCCCGGGGCCAACGTAATGGTACTTGTGCGTCACGGTAATTACTTCACCGTTTACAGCAATCTCATTAATGTCAAGGTGAAAGCCGGTGATATGGTCAGTCTAAAAGAGCCTATTGGGACGGCCTTTACAGACGAAGAAGGGAAGACTATGGTCCAATTAGGCATCTGGAAAGACGCCGATATTCAAGATCCTAATCCCTGGCTCGCAAAATAGAAAACAATGTCAAAAATTTACTACCTCAGCACGTGCGACACTTGTAAGCGAATCATGAATCAATGGCGCCTTGACGGTGTGCAGTTACAAGATATCAAGCACGAACCTCTCACTGAAGCGCAGGTAGATGAAATGATAGCTTTGGCGGGTTCTGCCGAAGCGCTCTTTTCAAAACGTGCGAGGAAATACAAGGAATTAGGTCTTAAAGACAAAACACTAAACGATAACGACATCCGGGCGCTTATTCTCGAAGAATATACCTTCTTGAAGCGTCCCGTGCTGATCCACAACGGTGCTATTTTCATTGGCAACAGTCCTAAGGTTGTCGCTGCTGCGGCGGCGGTACTTGCATAAAGTATGGAGGCGGCCACGAAAAAAACAATACTAATTGCACACCTTGCTTTGCTCGGAGTTGCGCTCATTTACGGCGCATCCTTTCTCATCGCTAAAAGCGCCATGCAAGGTGCGGTTCCACCCAGAGCATTTATTCAATTTAGAGTAACTGGTGCTGCCTTTCTGTTTTGGATACTTATTCCCGTTTCAGGAAATGACCGCATAGGCAGTATCCCTCGTAAAGACGTATTAAGGTTACTTATCTGTGCTGCATTCGGGGTTACAGCAAACCAATTGTTTTTCTTCGAAGGATTGAAAATCACTACGCCCGTCAATGCTTCCATCATGATGGTGAGCGGTCCCATAGCGGTGCTCATCGTGGGGGCACTTTTAGCGAAAGAACGCATTACTACTGAAAAATTAATTGGAATTTTACTCGGTGCCTTCGGGGCTTTTTGGCTCATCTATTCCGGAAACCAATTTGACCTTAGCGGCCTCTTTGGCAGTGATGTTTCGCGCGGAAACGTCTTCGTGCTTATCAATGCCACATGCTATGCAACGTATCTCGTCCTTGTAAAACCGCTGATGTCAAAGTATAATGCACTTTTTGTTATACGCTGGGTCTTCACTTTCGGAGTATTTCTTGTACTGCCCTTTGGTGGACCGCAAATTTCCGAAATACCCTGGGAGTTATGGAACGGACCTATAATTGGCTCTGTGGTGTTTGTTATTCTCGGTACTACTTTCCTCACGTATTTAGGCAACATCATTGCCCTTAAAACTCTACATCCCGCTACGGTTGGGGCCTACATTTATCTGCAGCCGCTCGTTGCCAGTATACTGAGCTTCTTCTTTGGAGGCGAGAAGTGGAGTATTCACATGCTTTTTGGCGGTGCAGCTATTTTTATTGGAGTTTATTTCGTGAGCTTTTATGGTCGAAAACGCAACGCTTAACGTGGCTTGAGTTTCCTACCTTAGCAGAAATTCATTTCCATGATTCAAAGCATGACCGGTTTCGGTAAAGCCATTGGCCAATTTTCTGGTAAAAAAATCACCGTTGAAATCCGCAGTTTAAACAGCAAAGGGCTGGATTTAAATGCACGCATTGCGTCCCTATTCCGTGAAAAAGAATTGGACATTCGCAAGATTGTGGGTGCCGCTTTAAACCGTGGTAAAGTCGATATCAATATTTACGCAGAGGTAACCGGTATTGAAAGTGCTTCAAGCATCAATATGGAACTAGCGAAAGCGTACCTCGAGCAACTGACTGTTTTAGAACGAGAAGCTGCTACCAAAGGTGATTTGATTGCTGCCGTAATGCGAATGCCTGATGTTATGAGCAGCGGTAAATCGGAAATGAGCAAAGAGGAATGGGCGTTTTTAAAGGACTTACTCCACGAAGCCATTGCGGCCTTAGTAGAATTTAGAACCCAAGAAGGAGCTTCAATTGCTGTAGATTACGAGGAAAGACTGGCGTCCATTGAAGATGCCATGAAAGGGATCGAGCCACATGAAGGTGCGCGTTTAGATGCCGTTCGCGAGCGACTTATGAAAGGCCTTGAGGGTATTGAGGTGGATTCGAACCGATTCGAACAAGAGGTCGTTTTCTACATTGAAAAACTAGATATCAACGAAGAGAAAGTGCGTCTTGCGAATCACATTAAATACTTCCGCGAAACTATGCAGAAGGAAAATACCGGGAAAAAATTGGGCTTTATCACTCAAGAAATTGGTCGGGAAATCAATACTGTAGGTTCGAAAAGTAACTATGCGCCGATGCAACAATACGTCGTTCAAATGAAAGACGAATTGGAAAAAATCAAAGAACAAATCGGCAATACGCTCTAATCTACGAATACTGCTTATGAGTACTTCAAAAGGTAAACTGATCATCTTTTCTGCACCCTCGGGCAGCGGAAAATCTACGTTGTTGCAGTATCTTATAAAAGAAGTACCGGGATTCGCTTTTAGTATTAGTGCCACTTCTCGTGCGCCCCGCGGTACTGAGAAAGATGGAGTGGATTATCACTTCCTTTCAAACGAATCGTTCCAGCAGTGTGTCGCCGAAGAGGCCTTTCTCGAATGGGAAGAAGTCTATCCAGGAATGTCATACGGAACGCTAAAAAGTGAGGTTGAAAAAAGCTGGAGTGCCGGAAAAGCCGTGGGCTTTGATATTGATGTGGTTGGCGGTAAAAATTTAAAGGCACGCTACGGCGAGCAGGCGCTTGCCTTGTTTATTCAAGCGCCAAGCATAGAAGAATTAGAGCGTCGACTCATTGCCCGCGGAACCGACAGCAGCGATAAAATCGAACAACGCATTGAAAAAGCTTCTTGGGAAATGGACCAAGCTGCCTTCTTTGACCACACCGTCATCAACGACGACCTAGACCGAGCAAAAGCAGAAGCAAAAAAATTACTGCTCGAATTTTTAGCACAATAAAATGAAGGGTAAAGTCGGCTTATTCTTTGGAACGTTTAACCCGATACATATCGGGCACTTGGCATTGGCGGAATTCTTCTACCGCTATACAGAATTGGACCAAATTTGCTTTGTGGTCACACCGCACAATCCCTTTAAGAAAAAATCGAATTTATTGCCAGATCGCGAGCGCTTGCATCTGGTTCATCTTGCTTTAGAGGATCAAGAAGGGATGACGGTAAGTGCCATCGAATTTTCTCTGCCCCAGCCAAATTATACGGCACAGACCTTAGCCTATTTGCGCGAGCAACATCCTGAAGCCCAATTTTCACTTATCATGGGCGAAGACAATCTCCGCGGATTACACAAATGGAAAAATGTTGAAAGTATCATTGAGGCGCACGACATCTTCGTTTACCCTCGGCATGCAAATGAAGCGGTCCCTGAAAACCCGCATTTTGAAAAGCATCCTAAAGTGACTTTGGTTCAAGCGCCGCGAATGGAAATAAGTGCAACGCTAATTAGGAAGAGCTGTAAAGAGGGAAAACCACTCCGTAACTTGCTGCCTAAAGCAGTTTTTGAGTACATTGAAGGAAGTAATCTCTTCCAATAATTCATGGCCACTTTTATCTCACGTATCGCTCTAGAATTAATAAATGGGCCGGGCGTTTTGCATGAAAAACTCGTGCTTTTGCCCAACCAGCGTGCAGAGCTTTTCTTACGTGAAGCGCTGAAGGAACATATCTCAGATACGGCACTCTTGCCCATGTTCACTACCGTTGATCAATTCATTGCACAGGCGGCTAATCTAGTTGTAGTCGAGCCTCTGGCATTAATGGTACGTCTATTTTCTTGCTATGAACACACCCGCGCACAAGCTTTACCCCAGGGTGCAAGCGAAGGCTTAGGAAGTTTTTTAAACTGGGGCCAAACACTATTATCCGATTTTGGAGAAATCGATCGTTACCTCCTCAACCCAGCGCATGTATTGGGCGATTTATACAACGTTCAAAAATTGGCAGAATGGGATTTAGAGCCAGGTGAAGAAACCGCCTTAATGCGTCGGTATTCCGATTTCATCGCATTACTTCCAGCAACGTACGAGACTTTTACTTCCTCTTTGCTTGAAGATGGTGAGGCCTACAGTGGATTGGCCGCGCGTCACCTAGCGACACATCCGGAGGCTATTGCTGCTTATCTCAACAAGAACGGTGTTAAGCACGCACTCATTGCAGGTCTAAACGCACTGAACACAGCAGAATTGACCATTATTCAGTCTGTTCGCGAAGTATGCCCTACCCGAACGCTTTGGGATATAGATTCCCATTACTTTAACGATCCTTTGCACGAAGCGGGTCACTTTCTTCGGGGACACGTTCAACGCCAGAAAACATTTGGAAAAGATGTGCCCACTACAAAAGGAGTAGCGAGTGAATGGAAAACGATTTCAAAGCACATCCATCCAGTTGGAGCCAGTCAATATACGGGTCAAGCTAAAGCAGTCGCTGGAGCACTCGAAGACCTTAGGAAATCGGGTATTGCACCCAAGGATATCGCCGTTATTCTTGCCGACGAATCGCTCTTGAATCCTGTACTAAGTTTCTTACCTGAGGCCTATGATAAAGTAAACATTACAATGGGGTATCCACTGGATCAAACTGCTTTAGCCGGTACGGTACGGTTATGGATTTCGGTCATAGAATACGCCTTGAAAAATAAACGCAAAGCGGAAAAATGGACCTTTTACTACCGCTCCTTGTGTGCTTTGTTTACCGATCCACTATTCAACAAATACTGGAGCGGGCCGACAGGGGAAAGTCCGCTTGAATGGAACACAGAGATTGTAAAAGCCAACCGAGTATTCACAAGTGCATCCGAATGGGTACGCCGGTGTTCTGAAGGTTCTGAAAGCTATGCAGGCCTCTTTGAAGCGCAAGATCCTAAAGGCTGGATTACCGCTTTACAAAGGTGGCTGAAGCACGTCGGACGCACAGAGACACAAGATCCTGTTATTCAAAACACAGCCTACCATGTACATACGCTCTTAGCGCAACTAACACGTACACTTACTTTAGAAGTAGATCCGCTAGTACTTTTAAAACTCATCAAGCAGCAGCTTCGTAGTGGAACCGTTGATTTCGTGGGTGAGCCCCTTGAAGGTCTGCAAATCATGGGAATCCTCGAAAGCAGGACCTTAGATTTCAACCACATTATTCTGTCTGGGGTAAACGAAGGTATATTACCGGCAGGTCGTAGATTTAATTCGCTCCTTCCGTACGACGTTAAGAGAAATTATGGCCTGCCTACCTATGAAGAGAAAGATGCCGTTTATGCCTACCACTTCTACCGGATTCAGCAGCGCTGTCTTTCATCCACTATTACATTCAATACAGATAGTGAAGCCATGGGAGGCGGTGAGCCCAGTCGTTTTTTGGTCCAACTTGAAAACGAACTGCAAAACACCGCATGCAAAGTGCACCCGCGTACCTTCATTCAAGGACCCGTCGCACCAAATTCCATGGAACAATTGTTCTCAGCGGAAAAAACACCGTCCGTTGTTCAAGCTTTTGAAGCATGGATGGCGCGTGGGATCAGTGCCTCATCGCTCAATGAACTAACAGGTATGCCTGACCGATTCTATCAAAAACGATTGATCCGTGTCAAAGAAGAGGATGAAGTAGAGGAACAGGTCAGTGCTATGGTCATGGGGAACCTGATTCATAAGGGATTGGAAAAGGTATACGAATCCCATGTGGGTAAAACCCTTAAGAACATTGACGTAGATCAGTGGACTGCGCAGGCGTATGAAGCCGGTTTTAACTATCTGATCGAAGTGGAACGGTACTCAAAAAGCGCATTGACCCAGGGAAGAAATTTACTGACCCTTGAGATTTGTAAAAAAATGATCCGCCAATTCTTGCACTACGACGCACGCCGTGCAGCGCAAGGCACCCTGGTCTTAAAAGGCGTGGAAACAAAATTGGACTTTGAAATGCAGCACCCTACCCTAAAACTACCCATGAAGTTTAGCGGTGTAGTTGACCGACTGGAAGTGTATGACAATTCCTTCATCATCTGGGATTATAAAAGTGGTGCAATTGGGCCAAGCGACCTTAGCCTGACACGGCTAGACGACCTCTGGAAAGGCGGTAAGGGTAAGCCTTTACAGATCCTTCTGTACGCCTGGTTACTCTGGAAAAAGGAACTGGTAACGCATCCTTTCCCTTGGCATTCTGGTATGTTTAAGCTACAAAGTGGACAGCCGGAACATTTGCTTCGCGGTGCGGCACTGGGTAAATCCAATGATATTACCGAAGCACTTCTCAATGACTTCGAGCAGGCGCTCTGTGACTACCTTTCAGAGGTACACAGCAATGGATCGCCCTTTTTGGAAATACCAAGGTATGAATTCAATTAATCGGCGACCATGACTCCACTACAACACATACCCACTGCAGAAGATTTAAAAGCAGCGCAGGATCGAATCGCTCCTTACATTCATAGAACCCCTGTTTTTCATTCTCAGA
>Ga0206677_10004821_pt1 | contig 10852 bp, 3 predicted proteins | sample M130m12015metaG_FD_155475 | JGI IMG/M metagenome (GOLD analysis project Ga0206677, IMG submission 155475) | Ammonia-oxidizing marine archaeal communities from Monterey Bay, California, United States - M1 30m 12015 | ecosystem: Environmental > Aquatic > Marine > Intertidal zone | place: USA... | reverse complement strand
TTACATAAATTATTTATATGAGAAGGAAAACCATTGATGCTGCTCTTCGTTCCACATGGAATGCTGTCAGTAAAATGTACAATCGAGAAGCTTCTAAATTCGATTCAACTATGGCCACAGGATTTGCTTTATTAAATATAGAGCTAGAGGGAACTCCCTCCACTTCCTTAGGGCCAAAGTTAGGCATGGAATCAACTAGTTTGTCTCGTTTATTAAATAGTATGGAAAAGAAAAGTTTAATTAAACGCGTTGCCAATCCAGCAGATGGTAGAGGTGTGTTGATTTTATTGACTCCTTTTGGTAAAAAAAAAAGAGACGATTCAAGGGCAGTCGTCTTGGATTTTAATCAGCTTATTGAAAAGCAATTATCAGAATTACAAATCAAACATTTCTTTGAGGTGGCAGACTGTGTAATGAAAGAATGTAAAAAGTTTGATCATTTTTTAATTAATTAAATCCCGAATAACTATGGAACTTAAAGCAAAAACAGTGATAAAGGGAGGTGAGTTTATCATAAAAGACTCGCATCCAGAAGATATTTTTACACCTGAAGACTTTTCGGAAGAGCAAATTATGATGAAGGAAAGCGTTCAGGAATTTATTGATCGCGAGGTATGGCCTTTCAAAGAGCGTTTTGAAAAAAAAGACTACGAGTTCACCAAATCATGTATGCAAAAAGCAGGAGAACTTGGTTTTCTTGGGGTTTCTGTCCCTGAGAACTACGGTGGAATGGGAATGGGTTTTGTCTCAACCATGCTTGTTTGTGACTATATTTCTGGGGCAACAGGATCATTTTCAACCGCTTTCGGAGCCCATACTGGTATTGGTACCATGCCCATAGTTCTTTATGGTACGGAGGAACAAAAACAAACGTATGTCCCGAAATTGGCGAGTGGAGAATGGTTTGGTGCTTATTGCCTTACTGAGCCTGGCGCGGGATCTGATGCCAACTCTGGCAAAACAAAAGCAGTGCTTTCTGAAGATGGAAATCACTATTTGATCTCAGGTCAGAAAATGTGGATTTCCAATGCAGGGTTTGCAAACATGTTCATCGTATTTGCAAGAATTGAAGACGATAAAAACATTACAGGCTTTATTGTTCTAAACGATCCCGAAAATGGGATAACGCTTGGAGATGAAGAAAACAAGTTGGGTATACATGCTTCATCTACACGCCAAGTGTTTTTTAACGAAACTAAGGTTCCTGTAGATCATATGTTAGCCGAAAGAGGGCAGGGTTTTAAAATTGCCATGAATGCTTTGAATGTAGGTCGTATTAAATTGGGAGCAGCATGTCTAGATGCACAAAGAAGGGTAATTGATAATGCTGTAAAATATGCCAACGAAAGGGTTCAATTCAAGACCCCCATTGCTCAATTTGGAGCCATTAAGGAAAAAATAGCACGAATGGCCACATCCTGCTACGTAAGCGAATCGGCCAATTATCGTGCAGCACACGATATTGAATTAAAAATCAACAGTCTACGTGAAGAGGGTCTTGAACATCAAAAAGCAGAGCTAATAGGTGTGGAAGAGTTTGCCATTGAATGCTCCATGATCAAAGTAGGTATTTCTGAGGACATTCAAAATTGTGCCGATGATGGTATTCAAATCTATGGAGGTATGGGCTTTTCTGCGGATACCCCTATGGAATCTGCTTGGAGAGATTCAAGAATCGGAAGAATTTATGAGGGTACTAACGAAATCAACAGGATGCTTTCCGTAGGAATGTTAGTCAAAAAATCAATGAAGGGAGAATTGGACTTGATGGATGCTGTTATGAAAGTAGCAAGCGAAATGACTAGTGGGAAAACTGACGACAAAATAAATCCAGATCAACCTCTTTCTGAAGAACTTCAAAAAGTAAAAAATCTTAAAAAAGTTTTCTTGATGATTGCAGGTACTGCTTTTCAAAAATATGGACAGGAGCTTAAAAAAAACCAACAAACCTTAATGGGCTTGTCGGATATGATGATTGAAATTTATTTTGCTGAATCGGCAATTTTAAGAACAGTAAAGAACAAAAACAAAGGAATGGACATGGAGCATCAGATTGACATGACTAGGTTGTATGTCTTTGATGCCGTAGAAATTACCCTTAAAAGGTCAAAAGAAATCATTGGTAACATTGCCTCAGGTTCAGCTCAATTGAATTTGATTAAAAGCGTTCATCGGATGTGTCGTTTTAATGTGCTTCCTGATCTAATAAATTTGAAAGTTCGTGTTGCAAATAAAGTAATTGAAGAAAACTCCTATTGTTTTTGAAAAATTGATTTAAAATGTAAAATTTAATGACTTAAATTATTCAAAACTTTACCTGACACATAAACAACTTTTAGCTTAATTTCTCCATCTGGGTAATAATCTATCCAATCTCCATCGCGTCTTCCATTAATATCAAAAGAAATAATTTTCCTAAGACTCCCATTTGCATAATAGAATTCACTCTTGCCAATAATGGCTCCCTTTTTTAAAATATTTTTTTCTTTTACATTACCATTATTCCAATATAAAATTCTTTCACCTTCCATTAAACCATTTTGATAGTTTATCTCTTCCATTAATACGTTATTGTCGTAATAACTTAAAAATTTTCCTTCTAATTCTCCATTTTTGAAATTCGATATATTTTTAAGGTAACCATTGTAATAATATTCAACATACTCACCGTCAATTTTACCTTCATCCAAAGAAAATGATAATAATTTTTTGTTATCAACATATTTTCTTACAAAACCGCTAAATAATAACCCGTCCTTGTAGTAGGTTGAATCTCTTGTTGTCCTGACGACTTTTATATCATTGTAATGCGCAAAATTAAATCTGTCAGTGCAGGAAAATAAAATTATGCAAATTAAAATAACGAAAAAATTCAAGTAATTCATGGCAAATTTTTTTAACCAACTAAAGGTTTTATTTTAATAATAATTATAGTTATAAATATAAATTAAAAAAGGTTCTTAAATGTTTGATGTAAACAATATCTTTGTTAATTAAGCGTTATATTTACGATAGAACAAAATCTGTGGGTTCAATTTTCAAAAGCTTAGGGCCTTTCTTGGCCATTCTTTTTTTTACTACATCTGCTATATCTCAGATGACATCTGACATTGAGTTTGATGATATAATTATAATTGGAAATACCCCACCATTCGAATTCTGTCAAGGAACAATTCCAGCATTTGAAATTCAAATGGGTCTTGCCGCTGGGTCAACCACGCTTACTTTAAATGCTACAAGTACTCTTGAGTTTACAGCTATTGGATCCGGATCAAATAGTTTTACGTTAACAGTTACAAATGTAATTAATCTAGTTGGCGGAAATGAAATTAACACAGGCCCCAACTCAAATCAATACCGTTGGCCAACAGCTGGCCCTAATGCTATTCAATTCATCAATCCAGGAATAACTGACGTAGTTTTTAAGGTTTTTTTAAATTCTGCTCTGTATACTGAACCAGATAATCCAGATGCAGCGATTGCTTCAATAACAATAATCGTTAACTCAAATCCACCTCAAGTTAATATTGACACCTCCGAGGGACCATTTGATGGTTTTAGAAACATTACAGTTTGTCAAGGAGATAATTTAACACTCATTGCTGATCCTGGTTACACAAATTATGAGTTTCAAAGGCGTCCAAGTGGTCTTTTGAATTTTATTTCACAAGGTGTATCTAATCAAAATAGTATTACTCTTACTAATATTAATGCTGGGGGAGAAGACATTTTAGTTACCACTTACAATGGTGATTGTGCTCAAAATTCTCAAATTTTTAGAATTAATGTATCTGGAATTCCAAATATTACATTGAATGCACCTTCTGATACAGCTTGTTCAGGAGAAAATATTGAATTTTTCGCTACAGGTTCTGGGGCTTGGTATGAGTTTCTAGTCAATTCTGGTGGAGTAATTACTTCTCAACAATCATCAACCACTGATACTTGGAGTTCCACTATTTTGAATAATGAAGATGAAGTAATAGTTAGAAATTATACAACTTCTGCAACAATTTGCTACGCAAGTGACTCTGTTGATGTTTATATAAATTCATTCTCAGGTACTGATGACATCTCTGGGGATCAAACTGTTTGCGCTGGAAATATACCAGGTGAATTATTAAGCGATGCTGAATCAACTTCAGATAGAAATTTAGATGGATCCGGAGCAATCGTAAATTATTATTGGGAAAGTAATGAAGGCTCTGGCTGGAGTGGCCCATTAGCTGGATCTAATAGTTCAACTTTTCAGCCCTCAGGTGTTACAACAACCACTTCATTTAGAAGAGTTTTCAGAAGCCAATTTAGAGGCTCGGATTGTACAAATATATCAGATACAGTCACAATAACTGTAACTCCAGGACCTACAATAACTGAATTCTCAAAAACTAGCGGTGATAACCCTACAACCATTTGTGACGGAGATATACCAACTTTTACCGTTACATCAACAGGAGTATCTAGCCCAAGTTTTAGATTCTATCACCAGGGAAATCCTATAAGTAATTTAATAACAGGTTCCACAACAGCATCTCATACAGTCACAAGCACCATTAATTTAAATGATTTAGACCAAATTAGGGTTGAAGTGTATGCTAATCCTGATGGAACAGGATGCACCGTATCTCAATCCATTAATTTAAGAGTTAATGAATTTGATGCAACTCTAAACAGGATTGATGGAAATCAGATTGTATGTAATGATAATGCTATTACTCAAATAAGTGATGTTAGCTCTCCCACAGCTCCTGGGGCGATAACCATCAAATGGTATTCAAGTCCATCAGGTTTAGCTACTCCTGTATGGTCCCCATTAGTTGGAAATAATCCGAATTACACACCTCTTTCAATTACAGGGGATACCGATTTTCAAAGAGTACTTGAGTCTAATCTTGGGGGTAAAATTTGTTTTAGCTATTCAAATATTATAACCAAACAAGAAGTTGAGATTAATGCTGAGCTGGTTTCTAATGATCTATCATCAAACCCAATTAATGATTTAATCTGTGAAGGTGATACAATTTTATTTGATGCTGGAGCATCTAATGGTGCAAGTGGATATCAATTTAGTTATAAAGGGGCTCCTATAGGAGCTTTCTCATCCAACACAACGATTACATTTAATGGATTTTCAGATGGTGAGGAATTTTCTGTAACTGTATCAGAAAATGCTGATGGATCAGGCTGTACTTCCACTGCAACTCTTACCATTAGAGTCAATTCTTTTACTGGTTCCCACACCCTAACTGATTCGCAGACAATCTGCATTGGAGATAATGCAATTCAGATAAATCAAACAAATACCCCAACACCAACAATTTTAACTGCTGTTGCTACTTACCAGTGGCAAAGAAGAGACTTTGGTTCTTTAGCGTGGTACAATATTGCTGGAGCTACAGCTCAATTACCAAGCTACACACCACCAGCTGGAGCCGTTACTCAAACAACTTTTTATAAAAGAATTATTACTTTCACTCAATCATCAACTGCATGTAGTACTCAAACAGCATTATATGAGTCATCCGTTCACACAGTTAATGTAGGAATTCACCCAGGTGGAAATCTGATTGCATCTACAACCTCAGTTTGCTCAGGCGATTTGGTTAATTTTACTGCTTCAGGGCCAGCAGGAGCAAACTATACATTTTATGTTGGTGCGTCTGTAGCAAAACCAAAAAGCTCTTCTGCTACATTTACATCAAACAGCCTCAATAATGGAGAAGTTGTATCAGTTGCTATAGAGGATACTGCTGGGAGTGGTTGTGAATTTACTCCCCCAGGAATCCCAGTTGTAGTTACTGATTATCCTGTCGCATCACTAACATCAACAAGCGTGACATTCTCAACAATTTGTGATGGGGATACACCAATATTCGAAGCTACTTTCTCTCCTGGTGCTACATACCAATTTTATATCGAAGGAATTCCAGTTTCCTCAGGTGCAGTCTCAGGAAACTTTCTCTTAACCTCTCTAGTTACAAGAACTTTGGAACACAATGATGTAATTGGTGTGCAAATTACAAATTCAAATGGGTGTTCAAGCTCAGCTACTATGACCCTCAGCGTCAATGCCTTCATTGGCTCAGATGTTATTACTACAACTACTACTAGTTATTGCTCAGGAGCTGATCCAACTACAATAACTGAGGATACGAGTTCTTCCGCATTAAATGGTGGAGATATTTCTTATCGCTGGCAGACAAAGACATCAAGTCCCGTAGCTACGCCATGGCAATTTACAAATCTTCCTGCTGCAATTAACCCTAGCTATAATCCACCTGTTTTAGCTGATGGAATTCATCAATTCAGAAGAGTTACATTTAATGAGCTAAATACTGTTTCGTGTACCAATAATGCGTACAGTAATGTTGTTACTATAACAATTGGAAGTGGATCAGCTCCTTCACATACAGTCACACTGACTAATTCAGTAACATCCAACCAAGTCACAAGTGGAGCAGTTTGTGATGGTGAAGGAATTATAGTAGATGCATCTGGCTCTTCAGGTAACGGTTTCGAATTTATATTAAATACGGCAACGGTTCAAGGTCCATCATCTGTTAGCAGTTTCACTTTCCCTGGGTTTTCAAATGGAGATACAATACAAGTAAGGGTATTTGAAAACTCTAACGGTACAGGATGCTTTACTGATTACTTCCAAACAATAAGGGTTAATAGTATTTCCGGTAATAACAAGATTAGTCTCTCAAATCAAGAAATTTGTTTTGAAGGTGACCCAACTTTAATAACATCTATCTCAACTCCAACTCACAATATTATTGGCGGTTCAGTTTCTTTCCAATGGCAAAAAAGACCACAAGGAACTGCAAATTGGTCAAATATAGGGGGTGCTGTAGTTGAAAATTATGACCCTCCATCTGGGCAGTTAACATCAACCACTGAATTCAGAAGAATTGCGTTTGCCAACTATAATGGATTGGTATGCAGTAATAATTCCTCTCCATCACATACATCAAATATAGTAACAGTATCAGTAATTTCATCTTACACTGCAACACTTACAACTCTTCCAAACCCCCCTAATATTTGTGATGGAGATCCTGTTACAATTGAGGCAAATGCGGTTGGAGGTGCTAACTACGAGTTTTTTGTTGATGGACAAACCCAAGGAGCACCCAGTGGAGTAAGGACAATAAATGGTGTTTTTAATAATGGACAACAGGTAACAGTTGCTATTTCTGTCAGCAGCTGTACAATTACATCTGATCCAATTACAATAATTACAAATCCAAATCCAATATCTACTCTCACTGCGGTTGGAGTTGTAAGTAATACAATTTGTGAAAATGATCCGCCAACTATCATTGCAAATCCAGTTGGTAATTATTCTTATACATTTTATGTTAATGATTTACCTGTACCTCCTGCAGCTGTGACTACCAACTCTTTGGATTTGAGTCTTCTACCATCAATATCTAATCCAATTAAAATTGATGTTACAATTTTAAATAATATTACAGGATGCTCAAATACTACAACTACCACAAACAATAGTTCACTTATTCTGAGCACCAATTCTCTTACAGGTTCTAATACTATTGGAACTGGAACAGTAAGCTACTGTTCTGGGTCTGATCCAGTAGTTATCAATAGAGTAAATAATCCAATTCCAACAGCAGGTGGTATACTAAATTTTCAATGGCAAACAAGAACTCCTTCTCTTACATCTACATGGACAACCATTTTAAATGCTGATGAGGAAAATTTTAATCCAAATTCTTCAATTGGTGATGGAGTTCACGAATTTAGAAGATTAGTGACCTCGAGATTGAGTAATGTTGATTGTACACCAGATAATTCTTTTTATTTTTCAAATACAGTTACAATTACTATTGGTGAAGCTGCAGGTAGTTCTCCTCCAGTTAGTTTATCCTCCACAATTAATCCAAGTGGAAGTAATATCATATGTGAAGGTGAAGACGTAATTTTTACAGCCACTTCTAATGCCTCTGCTACATGGTATGAGTTTTTTGTCAGAGGTCAATCAAAAGGGATAAGTGCCTCTAATACACTTGATACATCAATAACAAGTGTAACCCTTTTAGATGATACAGAAATTAGAGTAAGAGTTTACACTGGTACTGCTACTGGAACTGGATGTTTCAATGATGCAGTTATTACAGTAAGAGTAAATTCTATGTCTGGTAATAATATTATTTCATATACCGGACCTGAACCTATATGTGGTGGTGAAAATCCTGATATTATTCAGGGCATATCTAACCCCATGTCTGATCTTGTGTCTATTACTGGTGAAATTAAATACGAGTGGCAGATAAATGAAGGAATTGGCTGGCAAGATATTCTAAGCTCAGATTCTGAGGACTATGACCCGCCAGTTCTTACCACAACTTCAGCATATAGAAGATTAGCCACTGCAAAATATGGGTCCAGTGAATGCACTGTACCCTCTTCAATTTATATATCAAATGTTGTAACAATTACTGTAAATACCGGTCCAGCTCCATCTGCTATAATTAGCACTGGATTGACCTCAGATACATTTTGTTCAACTACAAACTCATTAACACTGGATGCCAGTTTAAGCTCTAATGCGAATAGTTATTTGTTCTATCACAACGGTAACCCAATTTTATCTCTTCCGGCATCCAGTACCACATTTACTACTACTGATACTATCAACAATCTGGACACATTTACTGTGAGAGCTTATGCAGGAGCTAACAGAACTGGTTGTTTTGACGAAACCTCAGTAACAGTTTATTCTAATCAAATTAGTGGAACTAATCAAATTGGCCCTAACCTTCAAGAATTATGTAATAACGAAGATCCAGTGATGATCGGTGATTTACAAACACCAACTTCTAATGGGACCTCTAACACCTTCGAATGGGAAATAAGACCTCTTGGAGGTACTTGGGGAGAAATTCTTGGAGTAAATAGTGCGTCTTACACACCAACTGTTCTTGGAAATGGATCTGCTTACAGAAGAACATTCTTAAGTAATTTAAATGGTGTTGAGTGTAAAATATATAGTAATATAGTTACTATAACAATTGATACTAGTACACCCACCACAGCTGTATTAAATTCAAATAAATTATCTCACACTATTTGTTCCACAGAAACCGGTACAATTTTATTCACAGCAGACCCTGATCCTTCAGCTACCAGATATGAGTTTTATGTTGGTGGTATTTTGGAACAGAGTTCAAATGTTTCCAGGACATTTGAACTCCCCAGATTATCTATTTTAGACGGTCTTTCGGTTTTTGTAAGGGTTTACAATGGATCACCACTTGACTGTTATGATCAGGATGAAGTGACTGTAAGAATTAATGATCTTCAGGCTGGAACCATAACTGGTTCACAATCTGTATGTCAAACATCAACAAATACTATATTACTTAATACGATATCCTCAGGTACAATTAATGGAGCACCTGCTGTAAATGGAGACTATCAGTGGCAACATTCCACTGATAACTTAAATTGGAGTGATATTGCATTAAATGCAAATAACGCCTCATATATTATTCCATTTAATTCAACACACCCAACAAGATACTACAGAAGGCTAGTATCTGGTTCACTTTTGGGTGTTCCATGCTCAGCTCCAACTGCTTCTGTAAAAATTACAGTATCTCCAAACCCTGTTCCAGGATTGACATCAAATATTGGTGGCCCCTCAACAAATATTACTATTTGTTCAAGTAATACACTGAACTTTACAGGCTCTGGTGGACAATCATTTAGATTTCTTGTAAGAGGTGTCCCAGAATTAACTACTAATGCTGATCCTGGTTTAACTACATTTAATTTTGATCCTGCTAGTGAGGGTATATTAATTAATGATGGAGACGAAATAAGTGTAATTGTATATAACAAACCCTTAGATGGAGGTAACCCTGATCCAACTGCCTGTTCATCAACAAGCTCCCCAATAACAGTAAATATTGAATCAAATGTAAATGCTACTCTGAGCACTGATAAGTTTAATAACATAATATGTGACGATGAAAGTTTTACTCTAACTGCTACCGCAGGAGGAGTTACAGGTGCCACATATGTGTTTTCTATTAATTCTTTAATTGTTGAGACAATTACAACAACCGCCACTCAGACTAGTGCTTCATATACTCATACACTTCCCTACACTTCTTCAATGACGATAGAGGTTGAAGTAACTACACCCTCAGGATGTGTGTCAACTGCATCATTAATTGTTATAGAAAACGCTATAACAGCTGGAACTATTTCTCCTACAAATCAAAGTATTTGTTCTGGAGAAATTCCTTCCATTATATCAGGAATTTCAACTCCTACAATTTCATCCGGAGCTACAGTGACCTATTACTGGCAGTCCTCTACGGACGGATTTGCAACTTTCAATAATATTTTGAGTAACACTGAAGATTACCAACCTCCAGCATTAACACAGACTGCTGAATTTAGAAGAGTTGATGTCTCAAATCTAAATGGAAAAACATGCAGTGCCACAACTGCCCCAATTACTGTAGTTGTAAGTGACTCTCCGAATGGAATTATAAGAGTAAACGGAAGTGATACAGCAAGTATAACACTTTGTATAGGTGATGCTCCTCTATTTACTATTACCGGTGGTGTAGCCTCTAATTCTTACACCTTCAAAATTGATGGAGGGTTTGACACACACACAGACACTCCAACTTTCGACCCTGTAGCACTTGGATTTGTTTTCGCTCCTGGTGTAACTTATTCCGTTGATGCAACCATTTACAACATACCCCTCTCAGGAGCTAATCCTGATCCTACAGCATGTGAAACTAATACTAGTTCAATCGATGTGATAAGCGGAATCAATCCTTTGGTGGCGATTGATGTAACAGGT
>Ga0206677_10004819_pt1 | contig 10854 bp, 11 predicted proteins | sample M130m12015metaG_FD_155475 | JGI IMG/M metagenome (GOLD analysis project Ga0206677, IMG submission 155475) | Ammonia-oxidizing marine archaeal communities from Monterey Bay, California, United States - M1 30m 12015 | ecosystem: Environmental > Aquatic > Marine > Intertidal zone | place: USA... | reverse complement strand
AGGCAATGTCTCCGAGGCGAAGAAGACCAATGTCGCGGAGGAGGAGGAGGACCCCGTGGAGGAGGACCCCGTGGAGGAGGACCCCGTGGAGGAGGACCCCGTGGAGGAGGACCCCGTGGAGGAGGAGGATGAGTCCGAGGAGTCAGAGGTCGAGGACCCCGTAGAGGAGGAGGATGAGTCCGAGGAGTCAGATGTCGAGGACCCCGTAGAGGAGGAGGCGAAGGCGGAGGTCGAGGACCCCGTAGAGGAGGAGGAGGGCTCCTCATCGGAGTCGGACGGAGAGGAGGGCGGCGACAAGGAGGAGAAGGAGAGCAGCGATGAGGAAGAGGATGAAGAATATTTGCAAAAGTTCGATAAAGATGTCAGGAGCAACTTCTTAACCGAGTTTCATCCTGAGTCATCCGCACACAACGATGTAGAAGTGCGAAGATTCGCATCAGTTGTTCGAAATAAAGATGGGGATATTATCGACGACCTTCACCGAACAATACCGTTTTTGACAAAGTATGAATATACAAGGATTATTGGACAGCGAGCAAAACAGATTGATTCGGGTGCGTTACCATTTGTGGAGGTGAGGAACGATATAATAGATGGAGATATCATCGCGAAGATGGAACTCGAAGCCAAAAAAATACCTTTCATTATTCGCCGTCCAATGCCCGGGGGAGGTTGCGAGTATTGGAAACTGGAAGACCTTGAAATCCTGCATTGAGTAATAATATGAATATGTTTTATTGTATTTTTTATTGTATTTTTTATTGTATTTTCCTTTCAATATCATAAAGACGTTTGTTTATGATATTCTATAAAAAAATGGATCAACATAAGTTACAAACAAAACAATGACCTAGCACTTCCACCGATTTCCACAATCGATACACGTGACAAATGTGGTCATTGGTTCATCCGCAGAACGAGTCTGTAATTGATAATAGCTACACCGATTCGATTTACACTTTCTACACGTAAACGTATCGGTATTCGCATAGATTTCTGGCGCATACTTGTTTTCGTCGCGCAGTTTCTTGGCGTCAATCATTTTCTTCCAGTGTGCTGGTTTCATCTCTTGATGGGTCATGAACGCAAAGACATCCGCCCGTATTTTTTTAGTTTTAATATTCTCTAGTAGTTCGTTATTCTTCTGCAAATTCGTATACACAGTTCTCAATCGATCAATGTAGATCTGGACGAAGTATACATTGTCCCATTTTTTCACTATATTCATTTTGTTTGCGTTCTCTATTGAGAAATTAAACACTCCCTTTTCAAGATTTTCTGACACCCGCTCATTTTCAACAATTTTGCATAGTTTATTCCGTACATTCGAACGAAATTCTTTAGGATTTGTCACCTCGCGCATTTCTTAATAACAATGAGTGTGTTTAAATACATTCAATTTTTTCAAATAAATTCAAACTTGTTTGGGTAATTACTCATCGTCGGAAAAATAATATGTCTCTGTCTCTAGTTCAGAACCACTTTCGTCGCTCTCACCGCTATCGTCGCTCTCGTCGCTCTCACCTGAGTCCTCGCCACCTTCATCATTGGCGTTGCAATCGATAACTTCGTCGTCATGAGTATCAACAAGTTCGGAAATGTCACCATGACCATCGTCACTAATTTCATCATCTTCGCTACCGGCGCTCTCCACGTCGCTGTCTGTTCCTACAACAAATCCGTCCTTCAAATATCCACTATGCGTTTTCATATCTTCGGATACATTTTCTAATTCATCTTCGCTTGGTTCTTCCTCCACCAGATCTTCGAAACCACCAAACAAATTTTCGTAAATTTTCTTCCACTCACCGGTTGTCAAGTTTACAATTTTATCGCTTTCTTCGTCTATTCTTACAACACAAGAGTTTCCAAAGTAGAGGTCTTTGTCCACTGGAGGCGGAAAATCATATTTATTCTCTGTGTTTGCATTTCCGTGTTCACGCGACCATAACTCAACCGTATAAGATTCGCCTTCTTTTACCTTCCATACTGTGCGCATTTCAAATCCATCTGGTTTTCTAAATCCGCATTTAGAGTATAGCGTTTCGCGGGTAACATCCTTCACCTTTACCTGCTTTACGTTACCAGTTCTCTCCACAATCACGATGGTGGTCATTTCATAAACATTTGTTAATCGGTTTAAATGGTTTCGTTGAAATAATTAAAATGAAGCATCATCGCGCAAATAAAATGGCAGGCGCAAATAAAATGGCTGGCGCAAATAAAATGGCTGGTGCAAATAAAATGGCTGGTGCAAATAAAATGGCAGGCGCTTCAAATATTAAACTCTATCCTATGAATGTGAAAATAACGGAAGATAATGTCGAACATATAAGTAGTTACAAATATAAAGAAGAAAACATCAGTCTTATATTCTCTACATCAGGAATTATTCAGATTCATAAAAATAAAATCGACCGACTCAAAGTAATCGATTTTCCTGTGAAAGAGATGTGTCTAGGTGATTATGAGTTTTTATGTGATGAAAGTAAGTATATTGTAGATTGTGAATGGTTTCAAATACCAATGAACCACACCATTGAAAAGGTGAAGAAAGTTCGCTACCGCCTTCGCCCAGGCGCACTTGTAGAACTAGTTGTAGAAACCAGAATTGTCGATGGTAGTAAAATCGCACAGCCACTACCGTATTTCATTACCAAAAAAAACGAGTTATCACACGGTGTACAGGAAGATATTTGTTCGTTTTTAGCAGCATTTAAAAGTAATTCAACATAATAAATGCTTTTGTGGACATTTTGGTGGATTATTACGTCATTGCTATTGATTATGCTTATTCATTACCTGTATATTTACATGAAAAATACCCTTACGGTTCCAATCGTTGAAGATACCGCAACCAAAAACAAACAACGATACGACGATATGTTGGCACCTGTGCATGTCGAAAACATCGAGGGAAACACAACTATTGCCGCGAATGATAACGTTAATACTAATGAGAACGATGATTCCATGAAGGATGAACTGCAAGCATTCTTGAATGAACTGAAAATTACCGGCGGGGCACAAGATATCGGGGCACAAGATATCGGGACACAAGATATCGGGACACAAGATATCGGTCTCGCGATGTAATGGGCAGGCCAACACTTACGATAACCATATAAAGATTCCATCGTCTAGATATATATGCTATCACGTGTCGAGAAAGAACGTATTATCAAGAGGCTCCCACAACGCGCGGAACTTTCCTATGATGTCATACTACATAAGAAGGTTTATGCGGATTTTTTCATGATTCAACCCAAGGGCATTCGTTCGTACTTATGGTTCACTTATATGGGAGGCAAGAATGTGTGTCTAGTCATGCAATTAAATAAGAACGGTAATGTTAGGGATTTAGAGATATATCCCGCGTGCTTTGATGCTACTCTGGCTTCGTCAACTGGGTCATTGTTCATTGGAACACATTTTCTTCACAATCGACAGCACTTTTTCACGACAGAGGATGTAATCTTATACAAAGGAACTAGGGTTTCCTTTTGCCCATTTCACGATAAACTCGCCATTATGAAGGAAATGTTTGCGAAGCACGTAGCGCAAAAATCGTATAACACCAACTTTATCACTATTGGGTTGCCTTGTTGGTGTCCAAATTACACAAATGCGTTACAAACGATAGATACACTTCCATATCCCGTTTACGGTATCAGGGCATTTAATTCAAGAAACAAGAAGGAGGCATGTTGTGGTATATATCTAGTAAGAGAGAAACAGGGAGAGAAACAGAATGTAGAAGGAATATTTAGAGTAAAGGCTAGTTTGTATTCTGATATCTATCATTTATATTGCTTTGACTACAATGACAAAAGCGTCTACTCAACGGCTGCCGTTCCTAGCTATCGACGCAGCGTTCAATTGAATGATATATTTAGACGCGTCAAAGAGAATGCTAATTTGGATCTGCTTGAAGAGAGCGATGACGAGGAAGAGTTCGAAAATATTGAGGAGGATAAATTCGTCGACACGAACAAGCACGTTGTAATGAAGTGTGTATATCACAAGAAGTTTCGCAAGTGGGAACCTGTAGAAGTAATTACCAATTCTAAACTCATCACTCGCCAGAATGCCATCCGTCTTGAGAAAAAAGTATAGCTATATTATATAATGTCGCTTAGTCCGAACGCGTTTCCCGACGCTCAAAGCATAATCACAGAGGCGTCTTCTTCCGACTTTGCGCACGCTCTCGGACCCAAATTGGGCGTAGGTAACGAACTCCGCATTGACACGATTCCTGCTCCGGTGCGCCCACTTTTTATTGGTGGTCGCAAGTCGCGCAAGGCAGGCAAGTCGCGCAAAGCGGGCAAGTCGCGCAAGTCACGCAAGGCAGGCAAGTCGCGCAAGGCAGGCAAGTCGCGCAAGTCACGCAAGGCAGGCAAGTCGCGCAAAGCAGGCAAGTCGCGCAAAGCAGGCAAGTCGCGTAAGTCGAGAAAGCATAGTAAGTTGATGAGCAAATACAAAAGTAATTGCAAGAAGTCACTTGTTGCTTCGTGTTGCCGTCGGTTCCGGAAAAGGAACAAGGCATACTTGAAGGGGGGCAGTGGCGGCAGCAACAATATTATCGATTCAGCAGTTTACGGTATTGACCCAACGATCAACACCGAAGGTGGTGCTTTGGCCACACCGATGCCATTCGCTAGATCAAATGCATGCGTAGTTTAATTTGAGAAGAATAGAATAATATAAGAATATAAGAATAATAGAATAATATAAGAATAGAAGAAAAATAATAGAGCATACTAGAGGATACTATTTAACGTATACATGAATGAATACGCACAAATACCAGTAGCAACCCCACTTATTCAAACACAACCTACTATGGTGTGTGCGAGATGTTACGAAGAATTTACCCCTTCTTCGGATGCAAAAAAAGGGACTGCTAGTAATTATCGCTGTCCCACGTGTCTAACTTTCAATGCTATAGCGAAGGACACATTTAATAGTATTTGCTCCATATCTTAATGTTTTAGTAACTTATTAGTATAAATAATAATCTGATTTTGGTATTATTTATATTACAACTGAATCATACATTTTCCCTTCGGAATATCAGGTTTAGGTGTAAACCGATCACTTGGCTCGTCTTCCAGGTCGGTCGTCTTTCCACAACCCTTTTTCTTCTTATTTTTATGGGACGTGTCAAGAGGGTCGTATTCAATCTTCCAATTCCCTAGATGATAATTGTCGCTTGTGGTTCGCAGAATCTTGTATTTGTTCTGCATGTAAAACTTTTTCCGTTTCTGGTATTGTCTCTCAAACATATCGTGCGAATCCATGATATCTACCACCAAAGGTCGCTCGTGTTTGACACGAAGAATGCGTCCAACTGCCTGTGTAACATCGGTGCGCGGTGTCACCAAGAACAGCGTGGTGAGCGTTTTAATATCGAGCGCTTCCGCAGCCATCGCATATGTCGCGATGATGACCGTCTTTGTCTCGCTCTTTTTGAGGTCGGGTTCCTTCATCCCCCCTACGTAATAACCCACTGTGGCGATGTTTCGGTGTTCAATCGCATCGTGCAGGTAAACAAGCACGCTCTTATTTTGTGCGAGTATCATTATTTGTTGCCCGGATTTTTCCTCCATCTCTCTAACAATCACTTCCAAGATGAACTCGGTGCGTCGGTTGTAGTTACACAGTTTAGATATCATTGTGCTATAAGCAGGACTTCCACGATAGTCGTATACTGTCTCATTAAATTCATCGTCGTTAGTCACATATTGTATCGTCTTCACCAAGACATCATCATCCGCCTCGCGCTTTTCTTTGTAGATAATCTCTCCTAGAAACATTTTGAACACGCGAGTTAATCCGTCCTTTCTTTGCATTGTGGCGCTCAACCCTAGCATACATCGGGTCACGATGCGCTGCAAAGAGCGACTAAAAACTTCCGAGCTAATATGGTGGCACTCGTCGACGATGGTCAGTCCGAAACTCGCAAACATATCGCTGGGATACTCCTTCATAGAAAGCGACTGAAGCATCCCAACCACGATATCCTTATCTTCGATGTCAATCACCTGCCCCTGAATTTTTCCCACGCGCGCACCGGGAAGAAACTGCTCGATACGCTCGACCCACTGATTCAATAGAAATCCCTTGTGGACAATGACCAGGGTTTTCACCTTCAACTGGCTGATAATATTTAGAGCAATCACTGTTTTACCTCGACCACAGGGGATTTCCAGCAATCCACCACCACCGTTTACACCAAGTGATTTTTTGTAAATATTCACAATGTTGGTCTGATAATCACGGAGACCGCCATTGAAAACAACGTCGATTGGGTCTCCCTTCGGTATGCGGACTTCGTCGGGTTCGCCATACGCGTTTATCCCGAAGAATCTCGGAATGTAAATCTTTTGGTTGGATTCGCGATAGATGGCGAAACCCTCGGGTTGTACCGGCGCTTTAGGAACATATGGACGGGCAATGAGGTCATCTCGCAATGAATGCTGCTCTTTTACACTCATATTTTTCTTGTAAATCGAATATCCTTTTTGACCCAAATACGTGGCGACGTCATTTTCGTCCGTCATTTCTTCCATTGCTTCGATTGATAAATATAACTATCAATTTTATTCTTAATTTTCTTTAATAATTATCTTTAATAATTATCTTGAATAATTATCTATGAATATGATATACATGAATTCATTGAAACCCTTAAAAGTCATGAAGGCAATGAACCCTATGAAAGCATTCAACAAGGTTCTAAAGCCCAAGAAAGGTCGCGAGGCACTGCTTTTAGTAGTTCTGGTCGTTTACATACTGACAAACGTACAGACACCCGGTCCGTTGGCAAAGGTCGTCGACAATGTATACGGAAATGTTGCGGTTACCTTATTGGCAATCGCATTCTTCATGAAGACCAAGTCGGTGGCGGGCGTATTATCGCTTGTTGCCGCGTACGAATTGATAAAGCGTTCGAGCATGAATACCGGTTCGCACGCACTGCGCAACTTTGTTCCATCCGAGCACAAGAAGTTGGCCGATTTCGCGAAGTATAACGAGTTCCCGATAACGCTCGAGGAGGAAATGGTTGCCAAGTTGGCACCCCTTGTCAAGCATGCGCCTGCGGCAAATGCGAACTACAAGCCGATTCTCAGCGATTTGCACGAGGCTGCATCTGCCACCAGCGATGATATGTAAATATTATTTATGTATTGAGATTGTCAATGATTGTTGATTGGATGTAAGATAAACATTCAATCAACCTGTGTTCAAATATTATCAGTTTGTCGATGCGGTTGTTGGCGTCGATGCCGTCGATGCCGTCGATGCCGTCGATGAACTGGAATTGTTCTTGCGAAACCGATCTACAAATCTGTAAACTATATATACCACAAATATTCCGATAAAAAAGTATGCGAAACCGATAAGCACTTGTATCATTTTATTTGTAGTTTCACTATACTCGCTATAATCACTATTTTCCATAGGAGCATCGACAAGGGTTTTCTCTTCGCTAGCACCAGTTGGTTGACAATCAATGTAGATTTCGTCTTTCCCGTTCCCATCCGTGTTTGGACCATTTTGATTGAAGAATACATCTGGCGGTTCTTCGTGATCGAAACCTTCGATCACACGTCCACCAAAAAATGATTCGACACCAGTATTTTTGCGAATAACACTATGCTTATGTGCGCTGATCATATTCTTTAATACTTTGCGACCGCTTGTCGAAATTGGCAGCGCGTGTTCTTTACTAAATACAATAATATCATATTTATAACTTCCCATTCCCGAACTGGGTAAAGCACCTGTGTATGAATAATATGGTTTTTTTGGAACCAGGGACGAGAGAGAAAATCCAGGAATGGATATCTCTCCAGCATTGCCTCCCGCGGTCGGTGCAAATTTAGAAACACCTTGAATCATTTTATCCAGCGTTGTATCGCTACTGGAATTTGCCATCACTGGAATACAAACCATAAGACGTCCTCCTGTGGTGACGCCAACATGCTCAATCATGAGTTCGGCGTCCGCGCTAGAACCGCCAAAGGAGTGCACCGACGACCGATACAATTTCATCACTTTAACATCGTATTTCTCTTGATTATACCGAACCGGAGATACGCGTTGGGTATCTGGACGAAATGTAATGTGGTCGCCCTTATTCCGCGCCACCAGATTCGTCAATGGATAATCGAACGAATACTCGCATTTCTTTTTACAATTACCCGAAACATTCTTATTGATGTTCATTGTATAATATTATATCGTGATACAAAAATATATACCCCTCTTTATATAAGCAATGAAACTTAGCAAAAATAAAATTTTGAAATTGCTAAAGGGTAAAAATAAAACACTGAAATTAAGGAAGAAGAAACCATTAAAGAAACAGGGAAGAACGATGAGGAAGCGTCCTCGCACCGCTCGTAATGGTGTTAAGAAAAATCAGCGCGCCAAGACAATGAAGAGGATGTATGGTGGAGCCAGGATGAAAGATGGAGAATTGGTCAGCAACGTCAAAGCTACTGGAAAAGGGAAAAAAAAGACGAAACCTAAGCCTGGAGTCGAAAATACGACATATAACCCACTATTAACGGAAGTAGAGGAGGAAAAGAAAAAAAAAAGATTAGAAAGAAAGCAACGAATTGGCGAAAATAAACCAGTTAGCGTAAAAACCAGGGTGAATGATATTGAAAAAACTTTTAAAACGAAAGAGCCTGCTGCTCCACCCAATCCTGCTACTGTCACCACGCTTGCTACTGCCAAGTCTGCTGCTCCACCCAATCCTGCTACTGTCACCACGCTTGCTACTGCCAAGCCTGCTGCTCCACCCAATCCTGCTACTGTCACCACGCTTGCTACTGCCAAGCCTTCTGCTCCACCCAAGCCTCCTGTACCACCCAAGCCAGCTAATGTCACCGCGCTTGCTAATGCCAAGCCTGCTGCTTCACCCAAGCCTGCTACTGCCAATCCTCCTGCACCACCCAAGCCAGCTAATGCCAAGCCTGCTGCACCACCCAAGCCTGCTGCCAATTCTGATGCTAGTGATTCTCAGAAGGCTAACGAGTGTCAATTATTAAAAAATAAAAATGATATTGATAAAAAAATTAAAGAATGTGTGGAGAATCCCAAAGAAAATTCAAAAAAAAATTACCATGAATTATCTCTGTTTGTTCATCCTGATAAAAACGCTTCGTGTATAAAAAAAGCAGAAGAATATGTTAAGAATGTCAACAATGTATGTAAACCTGATGATGACAACGCTTCCACTGCTGCTAAGAAAGAAAAAGAACAAGATACTAAACCTTATGCTATTAATGATGTGGGATTTACGAAAGATAATGTTCTCAATGTTGGTTCTTCTTATTTCAAAACGACTGCAGATGTGAAATTACCTGACCCACCAGTTGGGAAAACGTGGAGCAAAGATTATCCTATTATCATAAATCTTACTCCTGTCAACTGTAAAAATGACCAGTTTAAACCAACTGAACCTCCTTTTACGTTGAAAACATATAACTCAACAAACTTTTGCCCAGATGTGTTCAAACTTCAGAGCATAAATTATCAAGAAGGAATTGCTACAATAGGAGGTTTTAAATTAGATGGAAAGACCCCCAAAAAATGGGGACATAATCTTATGTTAGCATGGAAGCCAGGTGTTCCATTGATTTTACCTGAAGCTCACACGGATACTCCATTGATTTTACCTGAAGCTCCCACGGGTACTCCATTGATTTTACCTGAAGCTCCCACGGTTACTCCATTGATTTTACCTGAAGCTCCCACGGTTACTCCTGCTGCTGATGCTGCTGATGCCACGCCTGCTGCTGCCAGTGCTGCTGATGCTACTGGTGCTACTGGTGCTACTGGTGCCAGTGCTGCTGATGCTGCTGATGCTGCTGATGCTGCTGATGCCACGCCTGCTGATGCCACGCCTGCTGATGCCACGCCTGCTGATGCCACGCCTGCTGATACCACGCCTGCTGATGCCACGCCTGCTGATGCCACGCCTGCTGCTGCCAGTGCTGCTGATGCTACTGGTAATACTGGTGCCAGTGCTGCTGATGCTACTGGTAATACTGGTGCTACTGGTAATACTGGTGCTAATGCTAATGATGAAGATAATAGTGCTGAAGAAACAAAAAATGAAGAATCTTCTGCTATATCACTCAAAGATGGCGCAAAGATAACAGTTACATTTCATATTAAAGGTGGAAAGGTCGTACCAAGTGTAGATGGGCAAGGACCGAGTTTGGAAGAACTATTGACTGTTACACAAGGACAAAAAGGTGGAAAGAAGAAAAAATCCCGCAAACATAAAAAGCAAAAGAAAGCATCGAAAAAGGTTCGCAAAACAAAACGCCGCAAATCCCGAAAATAAAACGTCCTTTTAATATACCATGAACTCGCGGCAAATCATCACCGCAAGCAAGATTGCAATTGATAAGTTACAGAGTGTCCTTCAAGATAGCAACAAGAACGCCATTTTATTTTATGTTAAAGGTGGTGGTTGTAACGGATTTAGTTATAATCTGAAACCCACAAATGACGCACCTGGTAAAATGGATGAGGTCGTCCACATTAATGATATTGAAATACATATTTGTAATCGCAGCATGATACACGTATTGGGAACACATATCGATTGGAAGCAGGATATAATGGGACAAGGATTTCATTTCGAGAATCCGATGGCTCAATCCAAATGCGGCTGCGGAACTTCTTTCAGTAGCCGCGCAATTAATTAGTGTTACCCAGATATACTAAATGAAAAAATGAAAAAATGAAAAAAATGAAAAAAATGATATTTGCTACTAATATCATTTTTCTATTGAAATCCATACGATTAAAGGTAAGGGATGTAACGCA